>Ga0335398_10006914_pt1 | contig 14100 bp, 5 predicted proteins | sample BON03_FD_205742 | JGI IMG/M metagenome (GOLD analysis project Ga0335398, IMG submission 205742) | Freshwater microbial communities from Lake Bonney liftoff mats and glacier meltwater in Antarctica - BON-03 (spades assembly) (version 2) | ecosystem: Environmental > Aquatic > Freshwater > Ice >... | reverse complement strand
CAGCACCAGCAGCAGCAGCAGCAGCAACAGGAGGGCGGCTGGGACGAGGACTACCTGGCCGCCGTGCGCGCGGCCGCCGACGGGCGGGCGGGCGGCGGCGGCGGCGGCGGCGCCTACGGAGGCGGCGCGGGCGGCGCGCTCGCCGCCCCTCTGGCAGGAGGGCAGTGGTTGCCGGCAGCAGCAACATCGGGGCGGATTGGACGCGACTGCTTGATTACTACTTCCACATCGCAGAACGCCCAGGCCTCGCCGATCCCCGCCGCCGCCGCCAACGAGCGCGCGCAAAAGGCCGCCGCCGCGGCCCAAGCGCGCGAGCGCTCGCGCGCGAGGCTGCTCGCCGCGCACGACGCGGGCGGCCTCGTTGTCCCGCTGCCCTTTTTGTCGGCGGCCGTGCACGCGGCGCCACTCGCCCTCCTCGGTCCCGCGCACGCGCCCGGCCACTACCGCGTCCCGCGCATCGCCCCCGCGTGCGACCCGCAGGCGCGCGAGCTCGTCGCCGACCTTGCAGAGTACCTCTCGGCGTCGGCGTCGGCCGACGAGGCGGCGGCCGAGGCGGCGGCCGCGGTGTCGGGGTCGGCGGCGGCGGCGGCGGCCCCTTGCCTGCCGCCGCCGCCGTTTGCCTACTATGAGGCGGCGTGGCGGCGGAGGTCCTCCTCGGGCCCCCCGCCCCTAAGCCCGCCCGCGCTCGCGCGCCTGGCCCGCTCGCCCGCGCTGCAGAACCTGGCGCGCGCGGCCGCCTTCCACCGGGCGGCGCTCGGCGCGCTGGCGCTCGGCCCGGCGGCGGCGCTCGAGGCCGTCGACGCGGTCGAGGACGCGGCGGCGGCGCTGCGGGCGGCGCTGAGGCTTTAGATTGTGTGTGTGTGGATCGAGCGGAACGGTCGGGGGAAGAGCGAGACAGGCAGAGAGAGCGAGAGCGAGGGCAATTCTAGCGCAAGAAGTAGAAAACCATTGCAACAGTTCGGCTAGGCATGATTGCTAAATCATCGGCTTGGTCCCGCCGCCGCCGCCGCCCCGCCAGTCCATGCCGTCCATCACCGCCGCCGACTCGGCGACGCCCATGCCCTCGAGCATCCCGCGCTCGGACAGCAGCGTGCCTGAGGCGGCCGCGGCGGCGCGGTGCGAGGCGGCGGCGCACGTGCCCTCGGCCACGTGCACGGTCGCGCGGTCGCGCAGGCGCAGCGGCAGCGCCTGCGCCTGCTCCTGCTCCTGCGCCGGCGGCGGCCCTTGTTGCGGCTGCTGCTGCTGCCGCTGCTGCTGCTGCTGCTGCCGCTGCTGCTGCTGCGCCTGCTCCAGCGCCGACAGGTGGACGCGCACGCGCTCGGCGCGCGACGGCCTGTCGAACACGAAGCGCACGCGGTCGCGCGCGTCCTGCAAGTCGAGCGCCCGCTCGGCGGCCGCCTCGAGCGACGGCGCGTAGACGGGCACGCACCGGCGCGCGGCCGAGAGCGACCTGCCGCGGCGGTTGCCCGCGCCGCTCCCGACGCCCGCGCGGCTCAGCGCCTCGGCGGCCACCTTGCGGGCGTGACCCGCGCACAGGACGTAGACCAGGTCGGGCGCCTCGGACACGGCGCGCGCCAGGGTGGCCGACGCGGCGGCGGCGGCGGCCGTCGCGGCAGCGGCGGCCGCCGCGCGGCGGGGCCCGAAACGCGAGATGCGGCTGCCGCTGCTGACGACGCCGACGCCGTCGCCCGCGTCGGAAGGGGGCGGCGGCGCGTCCGGGCCCGCGAGCGCCGGAAATTGAAACTCGAGCTGCGCCTCCAGAAACGCCACGCGCAGCGCCTCGTCCACGTCCGCAGCCGTCTGCGGCTGCTGCGGCTGCTGCGGCTGCTCTGGCTGCTGCGGCTGCTCTGGCTGCTGCTGCTGCTGCTGCGGCTGCTGCTGCTGCTGCCGCGCCTGCTCTCCGCCCTCGCGCGCCCAGCGCTGCAGGCACGTCGAGCGCACTTCTTCCCAGTGCTCGACGATCTCGGCGGGCAGGAGCGGGCGGGTGGTGCTGGGCGGGGGCGGCCGACGCTGCTGCTGCTGCTGCGTTGGCGGCCGCGGCTCCTGCAGCTGCTCCTCTCGCCGCCTCTGCTGCTGCTGCTGCGCGCCGCCCGAAACGCCTGCCGCCTCCGCCGCCGCCCTCTCCTCCTCCTGCTGCTCCTCCTCCTCTTCTTGCCCCCGGCAGTCAAAGTCCACCAGCCCCTCGTCCACCAGCAGACGCGCCAGGATCGCGCTCTCGTAAGGCAGCACGACGGCCGGCAGGGTGGCGTCCAGCGCGGCGCGGTAGGCACCCTCTGCGCCGGGCACTCTCTCGACGCCAAACACGCGGCGCGCCGCGCGCACGGCGCACGCGCGCGTCGCCTCGGCCAGCTGGGGCCCGGCCACGGCCTCGACGTCGAAGGCGTAGACCTCGGCGGACGCGACGTCGCGGAAGGTGTACTCGAGGTCGCCGGCGACGCGCACGCTGCTGCCGCTGAACACGCCGCGGAGCTCGCGCTCGATGCCCAGCGCGTCGGCGGCGTCGGCGGCGGTGGCGGCGGCGGCGGAAGCGTCGGCGCTGTTGTTGTTTTTGTTGATGTTGTTGCTGTCGGTGTGGTCGTCCGCGCTCAGCGCGCTGCGGCAGCGGTGCTGGTCATGACGGCGACTGGGGGTGCCACTGGGGATGCCCCTGACGGTCGGGCGGGCGCGGACGACGAGGACGTTGAGGACGACGGATGCAGACGACGCCGATCTCCTCTGCAAGCACGACGGCACTCTCGCTCGCATGGTGGGTCTGCCGTGAAGCGTGTTGAGGGTGTGGCGCAGTGAGGCAGAGTACTGCCCGTTTGATTGGTTGAGTGACGGGAGGAAGACGGGGCGTTATCTGCCCGAGGCCAACTTGACTGTTGGCCTCTGGAAAAACCTTTTCCACGAATAGCCGATCCCCCGACAGAACCAAATCAAACCACAATCATACGATGATGACGACCCCGATAACACAGCAGCAATGAGCACCACGGCCGTCCTCGTCGCCGGGCAAACGCAACCTCGTCAAGACGACGACGACGCTGCTCCCCCTCCCTCTCTCCCCTTGCTCCTGGTCCGCCAAAACATCGAGCCGCACGCCACAGCAGCCGACCTCAAGCGCGACGTGTGCGCCTTGCTGGGCGTCCCGACCGCCGCCTCAGGGTCCCGCGCGTTCGTGGGCGGCCGCAGCCTCGACGACGCGGAGCAGCTCGCGCCGCTGGGCGTGCCGACGTCGCCGCGCGCTCTCCGGCCGGGACGGGCGGACGGGCGGACGGGCGCCTCGTCGCTGCTGCGCTCCACGGGCGCGGACGAGCGACTGTACCCGGACGGGTGGGCGCAGGGCGGGAGGCAGGGGTGGTGCTACCTGCGTAAGCGCGACCGCGCGTGGCCGCCCGAGCGCGACGCCGAGTCGGTGGGCGGCTGCGCCGTCTGGGCGCTGGTGCTCGTCGCGCTCGCGCTGCGCGTGGCGCTCGGCGGCGCTTGAGAGGAAGCGAGAGCCCGCGAGTCTCTCTCCCCCCCCCGGGAGACGGCTTTCTGACACAGACGATGCGGCGCGCCTGCGAAGCGGCCGCCGTCGCGAGGAGATGCATGGCCCAGACGCCTTGCGTGCCGCGCCGCGCACTGTCTGCAAAAGCCCCGGCGTCTGCCTCCGACGCCGCAGCAGACGCAGCCGAAGCCGCCGCCCAGGCGCCGCCCGCTCCGCCGCCGCCGCCGCCGCCTCCGCCGCCCCTCCCCCCGCTGCCCGGCCCGGGGGCCGCCTGGCTGCGCAGCCTCGTCGATCACGAGCGCCAGGGCATCCCGGACGGCGCGGGCGTGGCGGGCGCCGCCGGGCCCGGCGACTCGGCCCCCGCGTTTGACCCGGGCCCCGTGCGGCGCCTGCTGGCGGCCATGACAGGCACCGGCCGGGCGCTGCTGCCCGGGGCGGGGGCGGGCGCGGGGGCGGCTCGCGCCGCCGCCGCCGCCCTGGCCGCCGTCGAATCCCCCCCTCCTCTGTCCTCGCTGCCCACCCCCCCCTACCGCGTCGCGCACATCGCCGGCACGAAAGGCAAGGGGTCGGTGGCGGCGATGCTCTCCGCGGCGCTGCGCGCGTCGGGCCTGCGCGTGGGCACGTACACGTCGCCGCACCTGCTGAGCGCCTCCGAGCGCGCCGTCGTCGGGGGCGGCGGCGGCGGCGGAAGCGGCGGCGATAACGGCGGCGCCGGCGCCCCGCCGCCGCCCGCCCCCCCCCGGCCCATCTCCGCCGACGAGACCGAGCGCCTCGCGCAGGCCGCGCACGCCGCCGCCTTCGCCCTCCCCGCGTCCGACCGCGCGCGCCTCAGCCACTTCGAGGCCGCCACCGCCATGGCCCTGCGCTGGTTCGCCGACGAGGGAGTCGACGCCGCCGTCGTCGAGTGCGGCGTCGGCGGCGCCACCGACGCCACCAACGTGTTTCCGTCGGCGGCGCTGGCCGCGGCCGTGCTGACGCCCGTGGGGCGCGACCATCTGGCCGCCTTGGGGGGCAGCGTGGCGGCGGCGGCGCGCGCAAAGGCGGGGATCCTGAAGCGCGGGCGGCCGGCGGTCGTCGCGGCGCAGCCGGACCGCGCGGCGGCCGCGGCGCTCGACGAGGCGGTGGCGCTCTCGGGAGCGTCGCCGGCCTGGCATTTGGGCGGCGGCGGCGGCAGCAGCAGGCCGGGCGCCTCCCTCCGCGTCGAGGCGGCCGGGCCCGTCGAGCTGCTGCCGTTCGCCGCGCCGTCCTCCGCTGCGGCAGGCTTCCCCGTCAGGCTGCGGCACCTGGCGTCGCAGCCCGTGCGCGTGGTGCTGTCGCGCGAGCTCCCGGGGGGCGGCGGGGGCGGCGGCGCTCCATCTGCCGCCGCCGCCGCCGCCGCCTCGTCCTCGTCGCCGTGCGGCGCGCGCGGCCTGGCCCTGCTGCGCGAGCTCGAGGCGCAGACCCGCGCCTCGCCCATCCGCATGCGCCTGGTCGGCCGGCATCAGCGCGCCAACGCGGCCGCCGCCATCGCCGCCGCGGCCCTGATGGCCGACCAGGCGGGCGGCACGCCGGGCAGCGGCGGCGACGGCGGCGGCGGCGAGAGCGGCAGCAGCGGCGGCGGAGGCGGCGGCGACCCCCTCGCCCGCATCGACGCGGCGGCCGTCGCGCGGGGCCTCGCCGAGGCGTTCCTGCCCGGGCGCTTCCAGGTCTTGGGGCTGCCGCCCGCGGGCCCGGAAGCGGCGGCCGCGTCGTCCGGCGAGCGCAAGCGCTACCTGATCCTGGACTGCGCGCACACGCCCGAGTCTGCCGCGGCGCTGGCCCGCACGGCGCGCGCGGCCTTGGCGTCGGCGTCGTCGGCCGGCAGCCACAGCAGCAGCGACGACGGAGACAGCAGCCGCCCCGCGGCCGCGGCCGCGTCCGACGCCGACGCCGCCCCCGTCGTGCTGGTGCTCGCGATGGCCGACGACAAGCTCCACCGCGACGTGGCCGCGCAGCTGCTCTACCGCCTGCGCCCGCGCGCCGTGGTCTTCACGTCCGTGCCGATCGCCGGTGGGCGCGAGCGCGCCGCGTCGGCGACGACGCTCGCGGCGCAGTGGCAGGCGGCGGCCATGCTCCCGCCGCCCGCCGACGACGAGGAGGATGAGTTGGAGGAGGCGGCGGCGGCGGCGGCAGCAGGGGCCGTCCCCTCGACGCGGGCCCGCAGCAGCAGCTCGCGCCCGCCCCGGTGCCGCGAGATCATCCAGGCGAGCCTCAAGGCCGCGCTGCACAAGGCGCGGCGGGAGCTCGAGACGGCGCTGGCCATGGAAGGGGGGGGAGGGGGAGGCGGACCCGGGGGCGGGTCCGGGGGAGGCGGCGGCGGCGGCGGCGGCGGCGGCGGCGGCCGCGTCGGCGCCGTCGTGGTCGCCGGGTCCAACCACGTGGTGGCGGCCGCCCTGCGCGACTTGGGCGTGGAGGATATTGTGGAGCAGCTCGAGTAGAGCGATTTCCTTCCAAGTGGCCCTTGCCAAGAGTTGTCAAGTGTTTCCTCAACTAAATACTAAAAACTTAATCGTCGTCGTCGTCTGCAGCGTCGTCGTCGTCGTCGCCGCCGTCCTCCACCTCGACGACCTCGAAAAACTGGCCGCTCGTCACGGCGTACGCGCCCAGCGCCGCCGCCGCCCCGCCCAGCCACAAGGCGGAGCCGCGCCGCATACTCAGCTCCTCCTCGGTCAAGGGCGGCTTGGGCGGCGGGGCGCGCGCGGGCTTGCCGCGCGCCGCCCTCGACCAGCCCGGCGCGTCGGCCGCCGCCCCGCGCCCCGCCGCCCGCCCTCCCTCTTCCCCTTGGTCGCCTTCCTCGTCGTCGTCGTCCCCAAACGCCGGGGACAGCGCGCGCCGGAACGGGCCCGCGAGCGTGCGCGACACGAACGCGTCGAGCGCGGGCAGGGCGGCGACCGCCGCCCGCAGCACGGGCGCGGCTACGGGCGAGCGGCGCCAAAACGCGGCGTGCCCGAAAAGCAGGGCGTCCGCCGTGCAGGGCCGGGCGCCCAGCAAGTAGGGGCCCGGCCCGCTCGACAGGCGCTCGTCCAGGACGGCCAGGGCGCCCACGGCCGCCTCGTAGGCCGCGGCCGGGTCCAACCCCCTGAGGCGCGCGAGCTGCCGCTGCCGCTCCTGCCAGGGAACGGCCCGGCTAAGCGGCCAGGGCAGCGCGGGCGCGTACACGGCGGCGCGCAGGGCGGCGTACCCGCCCGGCTCGATCCACGTGGTCGCGAGGGTGGCCGGGTCGAGGCGGCTGGTGATGAGCGCGCACAGGGCGGCCGCGTCGGCGCGCTGGGCGGGCGAGAGCGGGGCGTCGAGGTCGACGGGCGCGGTGGCCGCCGCCGCTGCCGCCCCCTCTCGCCCGCCTCGCGCCACCGCCGCCGCCGCCGCCGCCGCCGAGCCTGGCTGCCTCAGAAAGTCGATGGCCAGGCGCGCGGCGGCCAGGTCCGAGCCGCTCGCGGGCTCGTGCGGCCCGGGCGGAGGGGCCACGTAGCGCGTGGTCGAGCTGAGCGGCGCGGGCACGAGCGGGTTGGCATGGCTGCCGCCGCCGCCGCCGGCGCCGCCGCCGCCGGCGGCCGGGCCGCCGTCGTTGAGCTCGCCTGCTCGCTCGACGGCGGGGAGCACGCCTATGGGCGAGGCGCTGGCCGTGGGGCATGGCTGCACGGCGAAGCGGGCGTCGGCGAAACGCAGGTAGGCCTGCGTCAGTGGGGAGGGGTGGTCGTTGTCTTGGGGTGGGGGGCGTTTCAGCGGGAGCGAGTCAGTGAACAAGACGAAGCGCGGCGGTTTGGCGACGGGGTCGGCGTCGAGCGTCGGCGTCGGGCGTCCAAAGCGACACAGAACGCTCACCTCCACCTGCAGGCACGCGGCCGTGGCGGACGGCAGCTGCGCCTGCGCGTCATCCTCCGTGGACGAAGGCCATTGATACAGCACGATCGACGGAGGCGTCGTCAACATCGGGTGATCGATGACACCCGACCCGCCTTTCCAATGGCGAGCGAGCGATCCTGCCAGTAGTGAGTGGCGATCCCCAGGTGTTGATGGCGATGACGATTCGTGTGTCTCGATGCTGATTGTGGCACAGCTGTGAAAGGGGGGAGAGCAAACCCAAGTGGTGCCGTTTCGCGCTCGGCGTCTGCGACGTTTGCCCGTCGAGAACGTCTTACACCCGCGGCGCCCGCCGCTCGCAGCCCTCAAACTCCTCCTCGCACACGCGCAGGACCTCCTCGAGCGGCGCGTCCGTCCGCAGCGCGCGCCTCTCGAGCTGGCAGCGCGCCGCCGCCCAGCCCCGCCGCCGCAGCGCCGCGATAAGCGCGTCGCGCGGCGGGCACCGCGTCAGCCGGCGCGCCAGCCGCTCGTCCGTCGCAAAGTAGAGCGGCGGCAGGCGCGGGTCGCTCTCCTCGGCCATGACCGCGAGGAGCTCGGCGAGCGGCAGCTGCGGGTTGTTGCGCGAGACCCTGCCCGTGTAGAAAGCCTTGGCGTCCCGCTCGGCGGCGCGCACTCGCTCAGCGGAGGCGGAGGCGGCGGCGGTCGTCGCCGCGGCCGAACCAGCGGCGGCGTCCCCTTCCGCCTCTTCTTTGTGTCGTGCCTGTTCGTCCGCCCCCGCGCCTATCCACCCGCACCGCTCCGCCTCGGACGCCATGGCGGCCACAAACTCGCCGTCGTGTAGGGGCCCCAGCCACATGGGCCCGGCGAGCTCGGCCGCCGCCGACGTGTCGCCGTTACCGCCGCCGCTGCCGCCGCTCCCGCCGCTGCCGCGCGCGCAGGCAGGGCAAAATGCGCGCGCCCCGCGCCCCAGGTCGTCCCACGCCACGGGGCCCGTCTCGCCGTGCGCGCGGCAGTAGCCCACGAAGCCGTAAAGATCCGAGTTGAACGCGCGCTGCGCGTGCGACCGCCGGCGGCGTTCGGCGGCCGCAGCGGCGGCAGCCGCCGCCTCTCTCCCGCCCTCCGCCGCCGCCCCGTCCTCCTCCGCCCCGTCCTCCTCCGCCCCGTCCTCCGCTTCCCCGTCCTCCGCCGCCCCGTCCTCGCTCTGCAGCCGCTTGCCCTCCGTCCGCCGCCGCCGCCCATTCCCGCCGCGCGTGATCCGCAGCATGGCCCTGAAGACCGGGCCGTGGTACGAATAGTACGAAAACACGGGCTCGGCCGACAGGCCCTGCGCCGCCGCCTCGCGGGCGGCGTGCCCGATCAGCGCCCTCAGCCCCTGCTCCGGGGCGCCCGGGACCGTGCGCGTCCACGCGCCGTAGGACGCCAGCGCGCGCTCGGGGCGCTTGCCGGAGGAGACGAATCCGTCGGTGGACGTGAGGAAGAGCAGGCCGCCGTAGGCGACGGCGCCGAGCGCCAGGCCGACCAGGTGTGTGTCGGCCGAGCCGAACGAGTCGAGGTCGACGAGCTGGAAGAGCGCGCCGCCCGCCTGTCCGCCGGCCTTGTCGGCCCCGGCTCGCAGCGAGAGGGCGGCGAGCAGGCGGGCGGCGTCGGCGCACGTGGCGCGGGCGACCACCTCCTCTTCCTCCTCCTCATCCTTCTCTTTTCCCTCTTGCTCCCGCCCGTGTGTTGTTGCCCCCGCCGCCGCCGCCATCTCGCCCGCTCTCCTCCTCCGCCGCCGCGTCGTCCGCCACTCGTGCACGGGCGCGACCAGGCCCGGGACCTGCCACACGCGCGCCTGTTCGAGCCGCCGGCGCCCAGCGCGCTCGACGTCGCCGGCCGCCGAGGCCAGGAGGAGGGCGTCGGCGCCAAGCAGGGCGTCGTCCGCGTTTGACAGGAGGCCCGCTCCGCCCGCTCCGCTCGGCCCGCCGGCGCCCGCCGCGCCCGCGGCAAGGTTGACGGCAATGGTTGACAGATTCGAGGGGTTAAAGTCGTTGGACCACACCTCCGTCGCCCCCGCCTGCGCCAGGTACCTGGCGCCCCGCGACCCGCTGCCGCACATCACGTCCAGGACGCGCAGCTCGTGCGCCCCTCGTCGCGCCTGCGAAGAGGCGTCGGCGTCAGCGTCGGCGTCGGCGTCGGCGCGCAGCTCTCGCCGGCGGACGCGCGCGGCGAGCACGGCCAGGTCGCGCGCCTGGGCCGACTCGAAGCGGTAAAAGGCCCCGCCCGGTGCGAAGAGCGGGGGTCCTCGCTCGGCGACCAATGGGGGTGCGTTGGACGATTGCGACGCGCGTGCGGGTGGAGGCCTCCTCGACAGGCTGCCGAGCGAGAGGCTCCCCCTCTTCGCCACCAGGTCCTGCGCGCGCGCGGCCATCCCCGCGATCGAGGCGACGCAGGCGGATGGAAAGATGGGAGAGTTGAAGAGATTCAGGAGTATGGGTTTGCGGCGATTTGTGTTTATTTGTGTTTGCGCGCTTCATTGATTGCGAACTCCGTCGCGAGGCGAGGCGATGATCGCTGCGCGATCGCAGACCTGCTGTCTTCGTGAGTGAGACAGTGTCGCTTAGAGGGCACACACACCTCCGGCTCAACTCTCAGTTGCTACAATTCTTTGGAGAGAACCCCCTGTTCCCTTTCCATTCAGCGTTTCGGAAAGACACTAGAAACAGACCTTCCTTTCCGCCGCACCCCACACCAAGCAGCCTCCCTCCGAACCCGTCCCGTAGGACGCGCTAGAGAGGACACACGGATGATCCCGATGACCCCTTGAACCGACAACCCCAGCGGCAGCAGTCCACGTCACCAAAACCGCTGCTCAGCGCAGAGGCGCGCCGATCGCCGCGCCGCGACGGCACAGACGCCTGCGACGCTCCCCTCCTCGCTCTCACAAAAAAAAAAGAGAGGGGCAAACCGCCAGCGATGGATCCCCTCTCCTTCCTGGACGACGAGCTCCAGCGCAGGCGGCGCCCCCTCCTCTCCCGCCCGCGGCGCCTCGGCCTCGCGCCGTCGCTCGCCCCGCGCCTGCGCCGCATCGCCACGCTCGAGGGCCACGACGGCTGCGTCAACCGCCTGCGCTGGAGCTCCGACGGCGCCCTGCTGGCGAGCGTGAGCGACGACCTGCACGTTTGCCTGTGGCGCCCGGCCGACGACCGCGGGCGCGAGCTGCGGCGCGAGCCCGGCAGCGCGCCGCTCCTTGCCGCCAAATTCGCCACGCGCCACGAGGCCAACATCTTTGGGTGCGCCTTTTTGCCGGGCGGCCGGCGCCTCGCCACGGGCGCGATGGACGGGACCGTCCAGCTGCACGACCTGGCGCGCCTGCCCGGGCTGCTGCCGCTGCTGCCGCGCTCGGCGGCGGCGGCGGCGGCGGCGGCGGCGGCGGCGCGCGGCGACGGCGCCGGCGCCGCTGCGCAATACTCGCACGTGGACCGCTCGGCGCGCGAGCGCGTCAAGGACGTCTGCGCCGAGCCGGAGGGCGGGTCGCCCGACCTCTTCTTCACCGCCGCCGAGGACGGCGCCGTGCGGCAGTACGACGCGCGCGCGTGGGGGCGCAGCGGCGGCGGCGGCGGCGCAGAGGCGGCGGGCGCGAGGGAGCGCGGCGGCGGCGCGCGCAACGTGCTGGTTCAGGTTGACCCGCGCGTGCGCGCGGCGGGGTCGCGGCGCGCGGCGGAGCACCGCGCCTGGACCCGCGGCAGCTCGGTTGGCGGCGGGCGCGCGACGGAGCTGAAAGCCGTCGCCGTGTGCCCGACGCGCCCGCACCTGCTGGCGGTCGGCTGCGGCGACGCGTCCGCCCGCCTGTACGACCGGCGCATGCTGGCGCGCAGGCGGACGGCGTACGCAATTCCGGGCACGCCCGAGCTCGCGCTGCTCGCGCCGCCGCACCTGTCCGTCGCCGGCTCGCCGCACCGCGCCGCGCCCGTCCACTGCACGCACGTGTCCTTCTCCAGCAGGGGCGACCGCCTGCTCGTCAACTACTCGGGCGAGTCCGGCCCCATCTGCTTCGACGTGGGCGGCGGGGGCGGCGGCGCGTCGACCGATGCGGTGCAGCGCTTCTTCCTGCCCTTCGCCACCCCTTGCGGCGGAGGGGAGGAGGAGGAGGAGGGGGAGGCGCAGCGCGCGACCGCCGCCGCCGCCGCTGCCGCCGCCGCCGCCGCCGCTGCCGTCGCCGCCGCCGCCGCCGCCACCGGCCCGTCGCGCTCCTTGTTTGACCCCGTGCCGCGCGCCTGTCCCCCGGCCCCGCCCGTCGCCTCGCCGCGCGCCGCCGTCGTCGCCATGGCGTGCGACCGCGTGCTCGACGCCCTTGAGGCCGAGAGCCTGCCGCGCGCCGCCGCCGCGCCGCTCCTCCGCGCCCTCAGGCTCGCGCGACTGCACGCGCGCCCGCCGCCCTGGACCGCTGTCGGCGGCCGGTTTACGATGTCTTACGACCGCAAGCTCGGCGGCGGCCTGAGGTCCGCCGTCGTGTGGGAGATGGACGCCGCCGTCCGCGCCGCGCCCGCGAGTGCCGCCCTGCGAGCTCTGCGCGCACGGTACCTGCGGCTGCGCGCGTGGGTGGGCGACGAGGGCGAGCTTGTGGCCGAGGCCGAGCAGGCGCTCTGGCTTCGGTCCAAGCAGCGCCGAGAGCTGCTGCCCGCCGGATTTCTGGAGGCGCTGGGCCGGGGGGGCCAGGAGGGGGCCGCTGTCGCCCGCCTCGCCGCCGACGGCTGCGGCGACCCCACTCGGCGCCGCCTCGCCGCCGCCGTCGAGGCGGCCGCCGCCCGCCTCGTCGCCGCGAGCGCGGAGGCCTGGCCCTTCCAGCGCTGCATCCTGCCCGCCGAGGCCGCCGCGCACCGCCTGCGCGTCGCGGGCTACCACAACTGCCACCTCCACCGCAGCGCGCACGCGGCCGCGGCCGTCGCGCGCGCCCGCTTTGGCGCCACCAGCCCCCGTCCCTACCCCGCCCGGTCCCTCCCCTGGTGCGCCGCCGTGGACGCGGACGGGCGCGCCGCCATGGGCGCCGCCGCACCGTACGAGCTGCTAGCGATTGAGGCGGACGGGCGCCGGCTGCTCGCCAAGTACGGGACAGAGCCCTACTTGCGCTCGGACGCGGGCCTGGCGCGCGGCCCGGAGGACGTCGGCAAGGAGGACGCCGAGCTGCTCGGGTGGGCGCTGGGCCACGGCAACCGCGGCGCTGCTTCGGCCGCGGCGAGCGAGGCGGCGCGGGCGGCGAGGGGCGCGGGCGGCGTGCTCGACCCCGCGTGGCGCGGGTGGGCGGGGGCTGCCGAGGGCGAGGGCTGGGGCGAGGGAGACGACGACGACGCGGCGGCGGTCGCGGCCGCCTGGGCAAAGAACGGCTACAGCGGCGGCAAGCGCGAAAGAGAGGACGCTGCTGACGAGGCCGAGGTGGGAACGGAGGAGGAGGAGGAGGAGGAGGAGGAGGAGGAGGAGGAGGAGGAGGACGACGACGACGAGGACGACGACGACGACGACGACGACGGCCCGGGCGGGCTTGGCCCGACCCCCTCGCCCTTCACACGGCGTCAGTGGAGGCGCCAGCTGCGGTTGCTCTCGCGCCGCGGCGGCCCCTTGGACGGCTTCTGCGACGACGCTCGCGTGGCGGCGGCCATCTACGCGCGGCAGCGAGCCGACGACGACGGCGGCGACGGCGTCGACCCGCGCTGCTTCTCCGGCGGCCCGCGCTCGGCGTCCGGGCTGCCGGGGAGCCGGGCGGTCCTCGCCCGCTACGTCGGCCCCTGCAACCTGAGGACCGACATCAAGGAGGCCGCGTTCCTGGGCCCCGCGGACGCCGTCGTCGGCGTCGGGTCGGACCGCGGCCACGTCTACTTCTTCGACGCCGCCTCCGGCAGGCTGCTGGGCGGGGCCGCGGCCGACGGCGACACCGTCAACTGCGTCCAGGCCAGCCCGGGCGGCGCCACGGTCGCGACCTCTGGCATCGACAGCGTCGTGCGCCTGTGGGAGCCCGTGGCGGCGGTGGGCCGCGCACGCCACCCGCTCGACCGGCGGCAGGACCGCCTGGCGGCCGAGGTGGGCGCGGACCCGCCGGGCGACCGCAGAGATCGCTTGCGAGAGCACGCCCTGTACATCCACATGGTCGGCACGGGCAGGGTGAAGGACAGAAACGTTTTCGGGCGGGTTTCGGGCCTTTGCGCCGACACGGACGACAGCGAGGCGGAGCTCGGCGGCGGCGCGGTCGTCGGCGGCTGGGCCGGCGTAGAGCGGTTCCCGGAAGAGCGGGCCAAGGCGCCCCAAGCGGAGGCGGCAGCCGACGACAGCGACGACGAGAAGGAGGACGGCGAAATGGAGGACGACGAGCAGGAGGACGGACGACGCCCGGCAACAACCCACTCCCGCGACGCTCCCGGCGGCGTCGACGACGGCAGCGACGCCGGCGGCGAACAAGACGGCAGCAACGGCGACGGCGGCAGGGACGACGAAGACGACGGCAGCGGCAGCGACGGCGGCCCCGAGCCCAGCACCATCGGCTTCTCCTACTCGAGCGAGGACACCGAGAGCGACCGCGGCATAAATCCGGATATCCGCCGCAGCAGCTGGCGCACGGGGCCCGTGTTCCTGGTCCCGGCGCTCGCGGGCGCCGCCCTCGAGGTGAACGTCGAGCGCAACATGCAGGCGGTGCAGATGGCGTCGGCGCCGGCGTCGGCGGCGGCGACGGTGGCGGCGGCGGCGGCGGCGGCGGCGGCGGCGGCGGCGGTGGCGGTGGCGGCGGTGGCGCGGCCGGCGACGACGACGATGATGATGACGGCGGCGGCGGCGGGGGCGGCGGC
>Ga0335398_10006909_pt1 | contig 14107 bp, 12 predicted proteins | sample BON03_FD_205742 | JGI IMG/M metagenome (GOLD analysis project Ga0335398, IMG submission 205742) | Freshwater microbial communities from Lake Bonney liftoff mats and glacier meltwater in Antarctica - BON-03 (spades assembly) (version 2) | ecosystem: Environmental > Aquatic > Freshwater > Ice >... | reverse complement strand
CATAGTGTATGCATGTTTATGACATGACTCATTCATTTGTGTAACATGGTGTATTCTTACGTATTATTTGACATAGTGTATTCATATTTATGACATGACTCATTCATATGTGTAACATGGTGTATTCTTACGTATTATTTGACATAGTGTATTCATATTTATGACATGACTCATTCATATGTGTGACATGGTGTATTCATACGTATTATTTGACATAGTGTATTCATATTTATGACATGACTCATTCATGTGTGTGACATGGTGTATTCATACGTATGACCTGACTCATTCATTTGTGTAATATAGTGTATTCATGTGTATGACCTGACTAATTCATATGTGTGACACAAATGATTCATATGCGCCCTAGCTCCTCGCGCGATGTCTGTCGCATGAACATGTGTGATATAGTGTATGCATATGTATGACATGACTTATTCTTATGTGTGACATGACTCATTCATATGCGTGACATGACTCATTCATATGCGCCCTGGCTCCTCGCGTGGTATCTCTCTCAAGAATGTGTGTGATATAATGTATTCATGTGTATGACATCACTCATTCACATGTGTGACATGGCTGATTCATATGTGTGATATGACTCCTTCATACGTCCTTGCGCAATATCTATCCAACTCATGACTTATTCATGTGTGTGATATAGTGTATTCACATCGCACAAGAACATATAAAAGAGCGACTAATTCACATGCACCTTAGCTCCTGGCGTGATATCTATCCAACTCATGGCTTATTCATTCGTGTGACATAGTGTATTCACATCGCGCAATGAAATGTAGACGAGTGAGTCGAGCGACTCACTCATGTGCGCCTGAGCTTTTTGCGCGATACCTCTGCAACTCATGACTTATTCATTTGTATGAAATAGTGTATTCACATCGCACAATGAAACATAAAAGAGCGACTCATTCACATGCACTTTAGCCCCTTGCGCTATATCTATGCAACTCATGACTTATCCATTTGTGTGACCTAGTGTATTCACATCGCGCAATGAACATATAAAAGAGCGACGCATTCACATGCGCCTTAGCTCCTTGCGCTATATCATGCAACCCTCCATCCACCCACACGGTAAATTTTACATCACACAGAACGAGGTGAGAGAGTGCGTGAGAGAGTGCGTGGGTGTGTGAGAGAGAGAGAGAAAGGAAAAAAGAGGGACAACATTTAGAGATTTGTCCTCACACCCACATGTCAAGGCGCGTCTCTCTCCCTCTCTCTCTCTCTCGCTCACCCTCTCGCTCTCTCGCTCTCTCACTCTCTTGCTCTCTCACGTTCTCTCTCGCTCTCTCTTTCTCGCTCTCTCTTCTCAATCTCTCGCGCTCTCTCGCTCACTACAGTGAGTCTCGACAGAGAGAGACACAATGCAACAGGCGCCTGTTGCCAGGCGCCTGTTTCGCGAGAGAGAGAAAGAGAGGGCGAGAGAGAGAAAGAGAGAGAGACAAGAGGCGTGCTAACTGTATATGGGGTGGCTACGATTAGTAAACTCCTTAAAATTATAGGTCTCTTTTGCAGAATATCGTCTCTTTCATAGGGCTCTTTTGCAAAAGGGACCTGTAATTTTAAGGAGCCTACTAATCGTAGCCACCCCATCGGAGTTTTTGGTGTGCACTCTCTCTCTCTGTACAGAGAGAGAGACGATGCAACAGGCGCACAAAGAGAACTCGTACAAGTAGCAAGCCTGTTGCCTCTCGCCTTTTCTCTCTCGCGCGCGCGCGCGCGCGCGCGCGCTCTACTTCGTTCTGTTTACGGAGAGAGAGAGACATTGCACACACACGTAGCACCCCTCTTGTCTCTCTTCTCTCACACACTCGCCCTCTCCCGCTCTCTCACTCTCTCGCTCTCTCTCTCGCTCTCGCACGCACGCGCTCTTTCTCTCTCTCACACACACACACACACACACGTGTTTGTCCTCTCTCTCTCTGTGTGTCTCTCTGTGTCTCTCTGTCTCTTTCTCTCTCTCTCTCTCTATCTATCTTTCTCTCTCTCTCTCTCTCTTGCTTTCTCCTTCTCTTGCTCTCGCTCTCTCACGCGCTCTCTCTCTCTCTCTCTGTCGCGCGCTCGCTCGCTCGCTCTCTTTCTCGCGCGCGCGCGCGCGCACGCACGCACGCGCGCGCTCCTTCTCTCTAGTGAGAGAGAGACCATGCACAAACACGAAACACCCCTCTTGTCTCCCCCCCTCTGTTTCCCCCCCTTTGTCTCTCTCAGTCCCTGCGCTCTTTCTCGTGTGTGTGTGTGTGTGAGGGGAGCGGACCTGGAGTTGGCCAACAAAGTAGTCCATTTTCGGCTGCAAGTTCGAGGTTATGTTTAGTGACATCACCTGTGCGTTTGATTATGTACATTCATCCACACGTACGTACGTACATACGTACATACATACGTACATACATGCATACATACGTGCTTTTGTTTATGTACATTTATCCACACGTACGTAAATACATACATACATACATACATACATACATACATACATACATACATACATACATACATACATGCATACATATACACATGCATGCAAACATACATACATACATATATACATACACGCATGCATGCATGCATACATACAAAATGATACATTCATACTTACACATGCATACAAAGATACATGTACAGGTTGTCAGATATTCATAAATATTTAGCTGGGTGTGCTGAGGATGCGTCTGAGTAAGACAGCACGCTACGCCTATTCTCACAATTCTAATTGCAAACGGGCGTGTGTGTGTATACATATACACACACACACACAGTGTGCGTGTGTGCGTGCATATATGTATGTACACACACACATGTCCATGTATAATATGTATACACGAAAACACACACACACACACGATAGGTACGATACTCTTTGTATAAAGAGAGAGAGACGGAGACGAAAAGCGACCTGGGTCTGATCAGCAAGGTGCGTAATTTTATCGCGCGGCACGCCAAGGTCCTGAACAATAAACTGAAACATGTCGCGCGGCCACCGGTGCCCCTTGTAGGTCAAAAATTTGTTGTCAAACTCCTTCAATTTTTCCACTTCTCTGCTCCCCCTCTGCGCTCTTAACGCCCCCCTCCATCCCCCCACCCCCTCATTTTTCTCCCACTCAATCCCACCCCACCCATTCCTGAGATGTGAGCGCTGGGGGACAGCGGTTCGTGCGGGGCGCGTGTGCATAGGCGGAAAGAAACCCGGTATCAACGGAAAGACTTCCGGGTGGGTGCACCAGGTTGCGGCACGTCTTGCCGGTACGACCCAGCGAATGGCGGGAGTGAAGCTTTGGCTGCAACCCACGAATACCAGTGCCTACATATGTCATATCATCATGTATGTGTGTGTTGAAGTGTGTGTGTGCTATCTGTCTGTGTATATATGCATGCATAAATACATGTACAAACATGCAAAGATTTACATATACATACATACATTCATACATTCATGCATACATACAGCGTCTCTCTTTGATACATGCGTACATACATATATGCATACAGTATCTCTCTGCCTCTCCCTATCCCTCTGTCTCTCTCGCGCTTGCGCTCTCTCGCTCTCTCGCTTTCTCTCCTTCTCTCTCTCTCTCTCTCTCTTTCTCCCTTTCTCGCTCTCTGTCTGTCTCTCTCTCTGTGTCTCTGTCTCTACCTCTTTTTTCTCTCTTTCTCTCTCTCTCTCTCTCTCCCCCCCTCTCTCTCTCTCTCTCTCTCTCTCTCTCTCTCTCTCTCTCTCTCTCTCTCTCTCTCTCATCCCTCCATCCCATCTCTCTCCCTTTCGCTTTTTTTGCAAAGCCAAAATGTAGGTATGTTTTGTCACTGCAGCACTTCACACATCCGAGGACTTTGGCAAGTGTCGGAGGAAAACGCACAATTACCTTTTGTGTTACACCACTCATTCTCTGTTGACATCCACACAGAGTACACACCCACAGAGAGTGCACAGTGCACACACTTGTGGTTTGCACAAAGAATTCAGATATGCGTTGCCTCATACCAACATGATGTTCCTTCCCTTCCGCATCGTTCCCTTGACCGTCGTCCGTACGCGTACGCGATTTGTTCGTCTTTCCTTATAAATCGAGTCCCACGTTGGATCCCTGACCCACGGCTATTCCAGGGGAAAGTTTTGGATATACCAAATCTCATGGTTTTTATTTGCCTCCAAACACAGGAGGCGGGATATAGTTTTTCGGGTTTTATTCTAACAAACAATCAAACAAACAGAACAAAGCCCCTTCATGCAGGCCAGAGTGAGGAAAGAAAGAAAGAAAGTGAGGCTGAGCTGCAGTGATAGTCTAATATACACGGGGCTTCACACGTTCCGGCGCCACGCCTCACCTCCACGAGCACCTGCCGACGTTGTTGACTGAACTTTAGTACGGCCTTTCCGGGAATTTTTTTCAAATATCATGCGGCCAAATTATTCCTTCGGGGCCCCTGAAAGAAGACTCTTCTCCGGGGTACGCAACGCGTCAGAGCAAGCCAATCCGGTTCTATCTCAAGATTTTGAGGTTCGCGGACAAACCAGAATTCTGCGATGCGAGGTTGTGCAGGGTAGCAGGGAGTGGTGTACAAGACAGTAGGTCAATGCAGCCAAGATTTAAGGAATGCCAACCTTCTACTTACACATGTATTGGACTCATGTGTTGAACTTCTGGCTGTGTTGCACATATCAAGTGCACAGGGTCGAACAGTGGACCTCTCTGTGGAGATCGCAACGGGCAAAAGGAGGATGACAAGCATCATCTCAACTCTTGGTCCTCTGGCATTAGCGCTATATGGCGCATAATGTCATAACAATTCAATTGCAGCGCTTGACAATCGCTGCTGCTGCATTATTCACCGAGCGGTGCCACGAGCACAACTCTATGGACTCGCCGGATGTGGGTCATAAGGTGGTATGTGTGCGATGTGCAAGTACCCTGCATGCACCACGATGGTTTATTCTGCCCAGGATCAAGGTTAGGAAGTCAGCCTGCACCTTGTTCAAAGCCTCTCTCCATCACGTGCTGAGATCACCGCCCACGTCATCACCAGCGCAGTGGAACAGCGCCAAGAAGACAAAGACAAACAACTCGCTGAATATTAATCTGATCACCACGCAACTGAGCATAGCCGCAAACAGATGTGTGGTGAACTTGATCCACTAAAGTCCTCCACAGTTAGGCCCAGGTGTTTCAAGGTGTGCAGCGCCGCACCGCGCTCGGGACCTCTCATTGATCTTTGATAGCCCTCCGCCCGCCCCTATGAATCATGCAAAAATATTTAGTGGCTGGCCCCCCCAAGATGCCCCTTCAACACTGGTACAACTGTGGTACAAAATGTTTCCACCCGACCAGCGTGGTCTGGTGGAAATGAAAACCCCAACTAGATTGAATAATAAAACCAGTACCGCATGATCTTGTGCGGAGGATCAGATTCGGAGAATAAAATCTCCGGAATATAATTTTAAATATTTGTTTTGAACGATAAGTAAAATACTTTTCTGAAATTTATTGACTTGTAAGGGAACATACGTGATTGATTGGTTCAGGCAGACTGATATTTTGGTCAACTTTTAGTATTAAAAAAGGATCGATTTTTGGCAACAAGCAATGTTTCGCGGAACCCCCGGCGCACCTGCGCCGGGACTTTCAATCAGGACCATCACGGCTTGCTCTGAGGTGTCAAGAGTCCGGTCCATGAGAATAGGTTTTGTTATACTGTAGGACCTCGGTATATACCGAGGTGTAGCTAAACCATACCGAGGTCCTTTACACCAAGCTGGCCGCTGACTAAATTATTTTGGTCTCTTTTTCAACCTGCTCCTTCCTATTTCTTCTTTTGTCATCCCCTGTCGTCAGCCCCGTGGTTGACAACCCCAAGGAGTAGGTTGAAAAAGAGACCAAAACAATTTAGTCAGCGGCCAGCTTGGTACGAAGGACCTCGGTTGGTTTAGCTACAATTCGGGATATACCGAGGTCCTGCCCCACTGCAGGACCATGGTATAATAAACCCCATTCTCATGGACCGGACTCTGTCTCCATGGGATATGGGATATGGGCGCTCCGTAAAAACCTTATGACTTTTCGGGTATCAGGAATGTCAAGGGGTTTATGGCGCAAAAGTCTGACCTCAAAAAGTGCACTTTCACAATGCAATTAAAAAACTGACTTTCCTGATTCCCGAGTAACAATACGCAAAAAATCGAGTTTTTAGCTCCAAAAATGTTGCCAAAACGAAAAGATTGCCCTGACAATTTTACATCATTGAACACCGTCGACTTCTGCACGCGCAGTGGCCCGTACCAGCGTAAGGCGTTCGGGCCATTCGTCCCGGGCCCGTGAACCGTTGCGAAAAATCTTTTTGTTTTGGTGAAGAAAAGGTACGTTTCCGAGCCCTCGGTGAGACGACGTTTTTTGATGATATTTGAATTCATTTTTGTCGCAGATGACCAAATTTACAGAGATCACCAATTTCTGACAATTCAGTTCTTGACACACAATATATCCCAATTTGATTCTAATATATACTTGGTCTTTCAAAGGATGACTTGCTTTGACTCCTGTACCATATTCTTGAAGTACTTCTTTTAATATATGAAATATCTTAAATTCGCAAGTAAATTGAGGTCTATTTTGAAATCTTTTCAAGCACCATCTTTGTGATATAAACGATTTCTCCAATATTTGGAAATTTCCCTGTATTCATATTGTTTTTCGCCGGTTTTCGTTTCTTTCTTTCATAACAAGATGTGGTTCTTTTGAAACAATCAGTATGAGAGAGGTCATTATTGATATGTATAATTTATTATATATAAATGATCAATTTTTTTCGAATGATACTAAAAATAAATTAAAATTCAAAAAAATTCAGATTGGTTGTAAATGATTAAAAATGTTTAAAAATTAAAAATTGAATTATGTAGGATATGTAGAGAAAATGAATAAACTATCGGGGCAGGCGCTAATACAAAATGAACCAAAAAAAGAAAGACAAAGCTAGACTTAATAGCAAAAATTGTCAGGATAAGCTGTATGATCCTGAAACATATAAAATTAAAAAAAAGCTGCACGTGCAGAAATATAGATTAGGTGTAAATAAAAGACTAACACAGGCATATGCAATTAATGGAGATAAGCAGGATCCTTAAAAAGTTAAGAAATCGAACTAAGAATTGAAGAACTTGAAAACGAGATTGAAAATGTGAATGAAGAGATTAGAAGACCGTCACAACGTACTAAAGGAGAACGAAAAGTACAACAATCGGAATTTATATCTGATTTTTCATTAGCGAAACGTAAAGAAGCAAACCCAAAAAAAACACCAAATCCATTCTGGACATTGCAGTTGGGTCCTTTATCAGATTTGAATGATTTTGTTCAAGCAAAACGTGAAACAGCACCAAGAATAAAGTCACAACTTGAATTAATGGATAGAGTAATGCGCAAACTGTTCAGTGAGGACAGTATCCACACAGAGGGTATGTACATCACCCAAGTACGTCACAATACCAGTCTTGCTCTGTGTACATGCTGTCTCTGATTTCCTAAAATATACGATGATGATGTTTCAGCATTTCCCTCGAATCCGGTACGGTGGACCTACCCATTGAATGTTCTTGTACTTGTGTCTTCCCTCAATTTACTATATTACAATGATATATCAACTTCTAAGGTACCCCAAGGTGCGGCGCCCCTACTTACCTCTTGCCATGTTTCCTTGCCCATGCTGTCTTGTTTGCCTCTTTTGCACGTGTGTGGTCTAGGTCTCTGTCCTTTTAGTGGTCTGCGATCTGCAACTAAGAGGTGGTCGAGGGCTTTAGCCCGAATGCGCATTGCCAGAAGACTATGTGTGTCACAATCTTGACCAGCGCTGCTTGGAGGACACCAGGGTAGTTTGGTGCTTTACTTATCCTATAAGGGGGCACCATTCCTTGGGTGCTATATTCCTTGATAGTTCAGGAGACTTGATGGTTGGGACTTGGACCTGTTAGCCCGAAGATGCATGCCAGCCCACAAACATTGTGAATTGTTTTTACCCGCGGGTCGGTCGGCAACGGTCCGGGACAGTTTCTTGGGTCCTATGTGATTAGTCGGGTGCTCTCCGCCGGGTTAGCACCCGGTTAGTCCAGTGATTAAGTTGGGTCTTCGCCCCCAGGAAAGAAAAAAAGAAACAGTCCTGGACAGTCTCTTGGGTCCTACGCGATTAATTGTGTACTCACCACACCCTTAGTCCAGTAAATAAGTGAGAGGCACGGGACGGTCACTTGAGTGGTGGTGGTATGACTATAACTTTTGAGTGCGAACTGTGCGAACATGAAACGCAATGTATTGTGTTGTATCAAACAAGATTCAATGATGCAAGCTATGTTGTTTCCGTGATGCTCTTTGATGCTTTTTTTCAACATTATTCCACCCCGTCCTGGTCTCTTCCTTTCTGCCTTGGTAAATTTTTCCGAAAGGGGCAAGTTTTTCAGCTGGTTTTTTTAACAGTGGTTTTCATAAGCAAGCCTGGTTTGTGTAGCAAATTTGCCTCGCTCTGGACCCTTTCACTTAAGGTAGTCAATGGAATCCAGTTTACAAAGCATTTCATCGAATCGGTTTTTGTGGAAACAACAGAATTTTTTGGTTGTAATCCAAACGTGTGACGCGGCAGACCTGCGGCCGCGCTCGAGCATGGCTGCGGGAAGGAAATGATGGGCGCTAGCATTTTATTTTCCCGTGCAAATGTGCTATATGTTCTTAATATCGAAATTTAGAGGAAAGTCAGATCTAGATCTGTACATGACTTCGGGACTTGCAACGAGAACGCCGCTGCGCACTGGCGAATTCCAACGAATTTTGCGGCCAGACACGTTTTTAAATCGGAAGTCGCCTCTGCGCATCGGCTTTTTTTCGGCAAGACCCGAAGTCATGCACAGACCTATACTCTCCTTTACATTTCGATATTAGGAACATATAGCAAGTTCATACGGAAAAATAAAATGCTAGCGCTCGGTGTTTGCTTCCCGCAGCCACGCTCGAGCGCTGGCCGCAGGTTTGCCACGTCAAGATCACGTTTGAATTACTGCTGAACAATTGGTTCGTTTCCACAAAAACAAAATCGATGAAACGCTTTGTAAACTGGATTCGACTGAATACGAACGTTCATTCCCAACCTTGCCTTAAGTTGGATATTCGCCACCCAAACCGAACAGAAGCTTCTTTTTACTGGGTTTTCGACCCCAATACCCCTCTTTTGTTTGATTTGTACCATTAGCCGAACTGAATGGTATTTGAATGTAACAGAGACCAATACTTCTATTGTATACAGATGTAAAAGAGACCGTGCGGAAGCCGCGGGGTCAAAACCCGCCGATTATCAAGTAGATTATCTTGCAGAAAGAAAGAAAGAAAGCTGCGAATGTACGACTCGGAGGGAGCATCGCTTCGTCATGACCAAGGGGATTTTTTTTTCCGATTCTTTCCTCAGTATCGATTTAATAAGACGAAGCAAAACACATTGTGACAGCAGCAAAAACTACCAATTTTTTTGTGCGGCCCCGTTTTTTGCTCGAAAGTCACCACTGTGAAGCATGATCTTTTTACTGTGAACAAGCAAAAAATGAACTCAGTGCACAAACATATGTAAAAATATGTACATGAATATATTTACGTATATATGTATGTATTTACATCAGCAAATCCAACCACAAACCCACACCCTTTCCGTGACATTCACGTACACATATACACACAACCATGCACATACACACACTCACACGTACACACACATACAACGCCACACACACACGCGCACAAGTGCACGCACACCACGTGCACAAGTGCACGCACACCACGTGCACAAATGAAAGCATACCCCATGCACAAGTGCACACACACACACACACACACACACACGCACACACACACACTCACACACACGCGCTCGCGCACACACACACACGCATGCGCGCACACATACGAACACAAGCATATGAACACACACACGCACGTGCACACACACGCTCTGACGCACACATAACAAAACACACGCATACATATATACACACACGCACACACACATTTTAGAGTCGTATGTTGGGAATGATCATTACCGACTGATCGTGACCGGCCCCAGGATTGGATTCTTTCTTTCTTTTCTTTGGTGTTACAACATTTCGCCCTATAGCGGCGGGGGTCAATAGTTTCTTGTGTATCAGCGGGGCCAATGGTATCTTGTGTATCAGTCAATGGTATCTTGTGTATCAGTGGGCCGTTACAATTGGGAGAGCAATCAAACTGAGGGATGGCATGCTTCTTGCCGCTCATGCGATGAGAAAGACCATGTACGCACAATTTCTGGCTTTTGCGAAAACATTTGAGTATTTCACCAGCCGGCACGTGCCTGAGAAAGCTTCACCTTTTGAGAGACTTTTGTTGTTTTTCGAGAATTAACAACGCACGCGTGTCGGCTAAGCACCCCTTTTGGGACATATCGATGAGCGGGACGACTACTGCAACTTGAGTTCTGTGACTCATCGCCGCCCCTCCGAGACACATTCATGTTTAATGGGGGTACAAATGCCTTGTGAAGGTCGAGATTTGAAAGACTCGAGCGGAGACAAACGTTGCGTGACTTCAACGTTGCATGGACTCTAACCCATCTGAAATATACACACAAATAGAACAAGAAATAAACAGATAGAGGCAGAGCCTGAGAGAAAGAGCGCGCGAGCGTTATGGCTCATGTTCCACTGCTGTTTTTGGCCTGTGCGCACCGCGGATGAGGTGGCCTCTGGCAGGTGAAAAGCGGTGGAGGCTTCAAGTCCTAGCGACTCGCGCGCACGCGTAGTTAGAGCACGGCCAATGCTCAGGGGAATTCGGCCCCCGGCCTGCACTTCGTCAAAGATGACAGGAGTCTTGAGCTCAAACGTGCACAGTTGCTCGCCAGTCTCATGATTGTTGCAAATACCCTCGTAGGGATAAATGTCGAGGATATCACCAGTGCTCATCTTGGTGACGTCAAGCTCAATCACAAGGGCGCCCTCTTCACGCAGGGAATTGAAGAGAACCGTCTCTATTTTGTTGCCTAGGCAGATACCCCCAGAGCGCTTGTTGGGCACATAGGGGATATCGTCACCCACGAACCACACAATGGAGTGAGCAGCTGACTTGTACGACGACTCAGACTCACTGCCCACAACGTCTCCAACAAATGCCAGTGGGAACCCTTTGTTCTTAAGCTCCTTGATTTGCATGATAGGGCCAACGTGGCCATGCTTGTCAGGATGGATACCCTCACGCGTCATTTTGAGCATTGCAAGACTGTGCAGCGGAATGTCAGAACGCGACCAGGCATCGGTCGCTGGCGACAAGTCATTGGTCTTGGTCTCGCCCTTGACAAACAACACTGTCGTCGTGATCTTCTCTGCCAACTTTGGCCTGCCTGTGAACCACTCAGCATCAGCCCACGACTGCATCACCTCCTTGGCGTATTTGTTACCCTGCTTGAACTGCCACTCACGAGTCATACAAAGTGCAGAAAAGACGACACTGCAAAAGGTGCAAGAGAGCGGGTAAGAATGACAGACAAGATCTATGACAGTCCGCACCTGAGTCTCAACATGATGGAAGGCATCAAACCTTTGTTCAGAAAGCAAAAGGATCTTCTTGAGCGCCTGTTCATTGACACAAGTCAGATTGACAGTGCGTTGTGTCAGCCGCTCACAATGCATTTGCCTGCACAACCGAGTGTTTGGCAAGCGAGCGCACGATCGAGGAGATGGAACTAGCCTGGGTAGCAGCAGGTGCAAGAGCTTCGGTGCCAAGGGCTTCGACCAGAGTGCCCATTTTTCTATGCCCATCATGCATGGTGCCAAGAAGCTCTACGGCATGAATCTTGTCGATTAGAGGACTTTTGATGTTTCCTGCACCACCACATCGTCATGTATAAATGATAAGCTGACGCAGTACCCACAGCGCAACGCTCAGCACATCTCAGTGCTAGACCACACTGGCATCATCTCTCTCTCAATCACCTTGAGCAATCGAATCTGCGCAACTCAATGGCTGTACACGTCCACATTTGCACACCGAATTGACATGTCGATTTGGTCTCCTTTCGAAGTTGAGGCACGGGCATAACAGCGAGCAGAAAGTAGCAGGGAAAAAGGGAAGATGAGGAGAAGGAGACCCTTGATAATGGAAGTCAGGAAGTTAGCCTTTGCCAAGGCCGCCTCGTCCACGCTAGGAGGTACGCGATTCGTGATGAGATCAAGCAAGAAATCCTCTTCGCCCTCGGGGGGGTTTTCCAGCAGCTGCGTGAGCTCTGCGCACTGGGTTGCATTGATGGGCTGTGGCACCACACCCATAGATGAACGCTCAACCACGTGACCCTCATACGCTGTCTGTCATGCTCATACAAGCACCCAATCCGTCAAGAATGAGCACAACAATACATACTCTCATTGTCACACAGGTGCACAAGTATATTGCTGCAAAAGGTGATCAACGTGTCGCGCAGCGACCATTCAAAAAAGTTGGAGTGGCCCTGCACTTCAACTGTGTGGTGGGCTGAAAAACTTGCTGCAGCCCTTCTCAAGTACTACGACGTCCTGCGAAATTGCTCCCCTCACCGCTCGCGAGGGGGGCATCGCAGTGGCGAGGGCCCTGGCCGCACGTTGAGGGAAGGGAAAAGGGTTATGACCTTGAAGGTGGAGGCATGACGGACGCCAAAAGCGCGACAGATGGCGACAGTACAACGTGCGGACGAGGAAAACACATTTGAAAAGGCCTTGGCAGCAGCCGAGGTTGTATTGTGCTTGCCTGCTGCTGCACAAACAATATCATCCATCAGCCGCCCTCGACAAGATTGTTACATGATGAGGATGATCTTTAATAAACTCTCTCTCTCACTCGCATCCCTCAGCCGCCCCTCGTTTCCACCACTACCGACAAACCGAAGAATGTCATTGCATGACCTTTAGCGACACAAATCAGACAAACACACGTAGACACGCAGATTTTCAATTACCTGAGTACTGGTAGGTGACTGTGGAGCATGTCTTTTGCGCCTGGGCGCCCAGGCCCCGCTGCAAACACACACGCGAGAGAGGGTTCATGGATCGTATAACACAAGCGACAATGAATGGCAATGTGCTATATCTCAAGGTACTGACACTACTATGTACCGTTGAGTATCAAAGTAACAGGCGCAGCGCGTCCACGAGACGGAGGTCGCATCGTGGGAACCGGTTACGCCGCAGAATCGGGCCAAAATGATGAATATCGGACATTTTCGCAAAAAATCGATTTTCAACTTTTGTACCACAATTTCCTCGAATCGCCAGGAGTTCAGAATAAAAAATCGACGAAAGCCACTCGAAGATGCGCGTCGGCGCTCTAAGTAGATCGACGCGGCAGAGATAGCCTAGTCGACACTACGGCGTCACCTCCATCTGGTAAGTGCATCTCGGCGTCATTTGTGCCCGAAACCGCCCGAAACCCCTGAAAATTCTGGAGCGTGCCTGTGGCGCAAGAAGTTGCCAAGCTTGTGCTTTGCATAGGCGTTTACAGCACACGTGGTGCCACAATCAGCTGTATACGCGGCTGCAAACTGGCACGCAGCAGATGTGGTCTTTTTCACAGCCGTGCACGAGCTTTCAGACAGGGCATGTGCATGTGTGAGAAAATGGTCTATTTTCTGAGTTGGCAAAAATGTATGTTTTTTTTCTCACAGTAGGGTCATGTCTGGCGGCGCGCCAAAAGGCCCACGAATGGCCACACTGGAAAAACAGAACAAACAGCGAGAGGATAACGATCCAGAATACAAGTAGCAGCGGCTCAATTCGTTTCAATCGTTTCTTACCCGGACGAGTGAGAATCCTTTGGCACACCAGCATGTAGTACGCAGACTCTTTCTGCAGCACCTATTGCCACCACGCTGCCATCACCTCTCCCACCTTCACTCAGAGCAGCATCTCTTCCGGCAGCACCTGCTGCCACCACGCTGCCAAAATCTCTCCCACCTTCTCTCGGACCAGCATATCTTCCGGCGGCGGTGGATGAAATTATGGAAGATGCACCTGCGGTAATTCCGCCCGTATCAGCACACTCAGGGGGTTTCTCTCATTTGC
>Ga0335398_10006907_pt1 | contig 14109 bp, 14 predicted proteins | sample BON03_FD_205742 | JGI IMG/M metagenome (GOLD analysis project Ga0335398, IMG submission 205742) | Freshwater microbial communities from Lake Bonney liftoff mats and glacier meltwater in Antarctica - BON-03 (spades assembly) (version 2) | ecosystem: Environmental > Aquatic > Freshwater > Ice >... | reverse complement strand
CACCCTTTTTTCAACCTGACCCACTGGAGGATCAGCATGTACCGGATCCTTAAAACCGCCGTGATCGCCCTCGGCCTGGTAGCCGCCTGCACTTTGGCCCTGGCGCAAGACAAGGTCGTCTACCACATCGACAACGCCGACATGCAGGCCACCAAGAGCCTGCGCAGCCTGCGCAACCACCTCGACGTGGCGCCCGACACGAAAATTGTCGTCATCGCCCTTGCCGAGGGCATTGACTTCCTGCTTGAAGACGCCAAGGACAAGAAAAATCCGAACATCGATTACGGCTCGCTGGTCAGCGCACTCAAAGCCCGGGGCGTGCGCTTCGAGGTCTGCGAAATCACGCTGGAAGGCCGCAATCTGAAGAAGGACGCGTTCTCGCTCGATGCCGAATTCACGCGGTCCGGCGTGGTCCGGATCGGCCAGTTGCAGACCCGCGAGGGTTACGGCTACATCAAGCCCTGACGCGGGCCATACCGATGCACCGTAGATGCAGAAACAACACTGGCGGCGGCAACACCCTCCGAACTCTCTCATGACTGTGCTTGCCACCCGCGATCTGCCCCCCTTGATATCGATGTCGGCATTGCGCCGGACATCGGCGTTGTCAGCGCTCATTATCTTGCTGGCCGTTCCGGCGCAAGCCGCCCAGAGTGTGCTGCCTGCCTCCGGCCTGCCCTGGTGGTTCTGGCCGCTAGCCTTGTTTGTCACCTGTTTTTTTATCGGCATCGTGGCAGTACCCGCCGGCATCGGGGGGGGCACGCTGTTTGTACCCATCATCGGAGCGTTCTTCCCCTTTCATCTGGACTTCGTGCGCGGTGCGGGTTTGCTGGTCGCACTGGCCAGCGCGCTGGCAGCGGGGCCGCTGCTGCTGCGCGGTGGGCTGACCAGTCTGCGCCTGGCACTGCCGCTGGCGCTGCTCGCGTCCATGAGTGCCATCGCCGGTGCCATGCTGGGTCTGGCCCTTCCGGCCTCGACCATCCAGACTGCACTGGGTGTGATCGTGCTCGGTATAGTGGTGCTCATGCTGGCCGCCAAAAATTCTGAGTTTCCGCACGTGGCGCAACCCGACAGACTATCCTCGGCGCTGGGCCTGCACGGAATTTTCGTCGATGGTGCCTCCGGCCGTGCCATCGACTGGCAGGTACACCGCACCCCCTTGGGCCTGTCGCTGTTCCTGGTCATCGGCGTCATGGCCGGGATGTTCGGCATCGGCGCGGGCTGGGCCAATGTGCCCGCGCTGAACCTGCTTATGGGAGCGCCCCTGAAGGTGTCGGCGGGCACTTCGGGGCTGGTGTTGTCGCTGGTCGATTCTTCCGCTGCCTGGGTGTACCTGAACCGAGGTGCGGTATTGCCAATGATTGCCGTGCCCTCGGTGGTGGGCATGATGCTGGGTGCGCGTATTGGTGCCCGGCTGCTCCATGTGCTCAAGGGTTCGGTTATTCGCAAGATGGTCATCGCACTGCTGCTGTTTGCTGGTATTCGCTCCCTGCTCAAGGGTTTGGGGATTTGGGTCTGAAGGCGCACGACGGATGAAACCCGCCAGCGCTACCCACGCCCAACAGCAGCAGGCCGACGCGTCTCGCTACGCCCATTTGCTGGATTGGGGTACGCGCGTCGGCCTGCTGCTGTTGGTACTTAGTTTCGCGGCCTACCTGTTCAGGCTGCTCCAGCCGCACGTGCCTCTGGAGCAATTGCCCACGCTCTGGAACCTGCCTGTGGCCACCTACCTGCAGCGCACAGATACGCCTACGGGCTGGGGCTGGCTGGCGTTGGCCAACAAAGGAGACTTGGCCAACCTCATCGGTATCAGCCTACTGATGGGATGCTCGGTGCCGGCCTTGCTGGGCTTGATTCCCTTGTACCTGAAACGGCGCGACTATGTTTACGCCGGAATTTGCGCCCTGATTGTGCTGGTGCTGGTGCTGGCCGCGTCGGGCATTCTGACGGGAGGCCACTGAATATGGCGGAACTTTTTACGCGCCTGTTGCTGGCCACCGAACACACCGAATTCGATTCCGGGGCCGAAACGCTGGCGTTGGCCATGGCGCTGCGCTGCAAGCTACCGCTGGCCGTGATTTTTCCACTGCTGAGCAACCCGGAATATGAAACCCTGGCACCGCAGATTGCAGCACGTGCCGAGCGCGATGCGGCACAAAAGATCGCTCAATTGCAAGCCCAGGCCGATGCCGCGGGCGTGATGATTGATCTGCGTGTGCGCCGCGGTGAGGAGCCCTATCAGGAGATCGTGCAAGAAGCTAAAGGGCAAGCCAGTGAGCTAATCATCATCCGCCGCCGTGGCAAGCGAGGGTTTCTGGCGAATCTGCTGGTGGGCGAGATGGTGAGCAAGGTGGTGGCGCACGCCCCCTGTCATGTATTGATCGTGCCGCAAGAGGCACGCATGTGGCACCGGCGTGTGCTGGTAGCGGCAGCGCCTGGCGCACCCGGATTGCGGCTGGTGAGCACGGCTGCTGCCGTGGCGGCAGAATGCGCCTTGCCGTTGCATGTGGTTTGCGTCGCTGCGGGCGACGCGCAACGCCAGAGCGTCGACACCTTCCTCACCGACGCCTTGCAATTGGCCCGACAACACGGCATCAGCGCGCAGGCAGAGGTACGCATTGGAAAGCCATTTACGGAAATTCTCGCGTCGGCGACCCGCTGTCAGGCCGACCTGATCGTCATCGGCAGCGACCACCGCATTGGCCGCGCCCTGGTCGGAGGCGTGGCGCAAAAAGTCATTGGCCTGTCCGAAAGCCCGGTACTGATTCTGCATGTTGAAGAGACAACATAAGCTTCCACAGCATGAGTGGCGCACTGAACTACCTGCTCAAGGCTCGGCCCGAAGCACTAACCCGCACCAGAGCAGCAACATACCGGAGCTGGCACTGAAGGGCAGCACCCTGACCCGCCCGAAACACCAACGGGTGTTCGATGTGAAGCGCGGCGACTGCGTTAAGGAAAAGTCTAGAGGGCCTTCTCGCTGGCAATTTGAGTACACACTGCTCTACAAAGCGTCACCACCCTATCATTGATAATCCGGTAAAAAATCTGTACGCCATCACGTCGCTTGCCGAGAACGCCCGCTTGATATAGCGTATTTAAATGCTGCGATATATTCGGCTGGGTTGTGGCAACTTGGGCCAAAAGTTCTGATACGTTCTTTTCCCCGTTGCACAAGCAGCTAATAATTTTTAGCCTCATCGGGGCCGACATGACACGAAAAACCTCGGCCGCCAGTTCGAAAACTGCATCGGATTCAATGTTTTCTTGGCCATCAAATTTACTGGCTCGTAGCGCCATTAGAGTTGGTTTCATGTTGCCTGTAGAAAGAGCGTGCATCGCATGGTTCAACAACCCCGCATCCACTCGGCTCAATCGGTCGTTCACCTCGCAGTCAATGCAGGCGCGGCGCGATTACTAAAATTTGGAAGCTGGGCATGTCAAAAATCCCTTCAATTCTAACCAAAATCAACACGATCATTGAAGCTGCTTGCGGCTTCTAGACACCAAACATCCCGATAACAAAGCCAAGAGACAACCATGCAAGACAACGCAATAGGCATCCCGCAAAACAGCGGCAACGTCTTTGACTACATCATCATTGGCGCAGGCACCGCCGGTTGCCTGCTGGCAAACCGCTTGAGCGCCGATAGGTCCAAGCGCGTGCTGCTGATTGAAGCTGGCCGCAAAGACGACTACCACTGGATTCATATTCCCGTCGGTTACCTGTATTGCATCGGCAACCCGCGCACTGATTGGCTCTACAACACCGAACCCGACGCCGGCTTAAATGGCCGCACGCTGCGCTACCCGCGCGGCAAAACGCTGGGCGGCAGCTCCAGCATCAACGGCATGATTTACATGCGTGGCCAGGCGCGCGACTACGACGAATGGGCGCGCCTAGCAGGCGAGCCCGCCTGGCGCTGGGAAAACGCGCTGCCGCACTTCAAACTGCATGAAGACCATTACAAAGGCACGGACGCCATGCATGGCGCACGCGGCAGCGCACCCGAGCTGATGCAGAATCAGGCTGCGGCGTATCAAAAAATATTGCGCCAGCGCAATGCCGGCGCTGAATGGCGGGTTGAGAAGCAACGTCTGCGCTGGGATATTTTGGATTCGTTTGCCGAGGCTGCGGTGCAAGCTGGTATACCGAAAACCGATGACTTCAACCGTGGCAACAATGAGGGCGTGGGCTACTTTGAGGTGAACCAGAAAAACGGCTGGCGCTGGAACACCGCCAAGGCCTTTTTGCGGCCCGCCTGCTCTGCGCGCCCCAACTTTGAACTGTGGAACAGCGCGCAGGTCTGCAAGCTGGTCATCGCAGCGCAGCTTGACGGCAGCAAGCGCTGCACCGGTGTCGAAGTGTGGACCGGTAGCGAGCGCGTGACGGCGCTCAGCACCCGCGACTCGGGCGCTGACCGCGGCCTGATAGGTGAGGTGTTGCTTTGCGCTGGCAGCATTGGCTCGCCGCAAATTTTGCAGTTGTCGGGCATTGGCCCCGGCGCTCTTTTGCAGCAGCACGGCATCGCCGCCCTGCACGACTTGGCCGGCGTGGGTGCCAATCTGCAAGACCATTTGCAAATACGCTCGGTCTACAAAATTGCAGCGCCGAACGGCAGTGCTGGAAACTGGGGCCTGTCGCTCAACACCATGGCCAACTCATTACTGGGCAAGGCGCGCATCGGGCTTGAATATGCGCTGAAGCGTACCGGCCCGATGAGCATGGCCCCCTCTCAACTGGGTGCATTTACGCGCAGCGACCCGAGCCAGCCTTACCCGAACATTGAATACCACGTGCAACCCCTGTCGCTGGATGCCTTTGGCGAGCCGCTGCACAGCTTCAACGCATTTACCGCCAGCGTCTGCAACCTGAACCCGACCAGTCGTGGCACGGTACACATCAAGAGCCCGCATTTTAAAGACGCACCCGCCATTGCGCCCAACTACCTGAGCACGCCAGAAGACCGCCAGGTGGCAGCTGATTCACTGCGCATGACGCGCAAGATCGTCAGCCAGAGCGCACTGGCCAAGTACCAGCCGGAAGAGTTCAAACCCGGCGTGCAGTTCCAGTCAGACGAAGACTTAACCAGGCTGGCGGGTGACATTGCCACCACTATTTTTCACCCGGTAGGCACCACCAAGATGGGCCAGGAAGATGACCCCATGGCCGTGGTCGACTCACACCTGCGCGTGCGCGGCATCAAGGGCCTGCGGGTGGTTGATGCGGGCGTGATGCCGCTCATTACCAGCGGCAACACCAACTCGCCAACCCTGATGATTGCCGAGAAAGCGGCCGAGTGGATTCAGGCCGGGCTTTGATGCTTTTTTTATGGGCGCGCGGGCATATCGGCCACGCGGCGCGGCTTGCCGATGGGCGCTGCGGCGATTCCTTTTTGCACTCCGGCCATGTCTTCTTCGCTGGGGTACTGGCCCATCAACCAGTAGTCGAATACCCGGCGCGCCATCGGGGCGGCATGGGCGGCGCCGAAACCAGAGTTCTCCACAATCACCGCCAGCGCAATTTTCGGATCGTCGGCTGGCGCAAAGGCAATGTAGAGCGCGTGGTCGCGTTGAAACTCTTGCATCTTGCTGGCGTTGTAGCGGTCTTTCTGCCCAATACCGACGGCCTGCGCCGTCCCGGTTTTGCCGCCGGAGAGATAGCCAGCACCGGCAAACACGTGGGCCGAGGTGCCTTCCTGCGTGACGCCCACCATGGCTTTGCGCACGATGGCCACGTGCTCAGCCTTGTAGCCCAGATCTTCGGCTAAAGCCAGCGGCAATGGTCGCATGGCGCGCGCGACCGAGTCTTGCGTACCAATCACCAGACGCGGCTTGTACTTGATGCCGTTATTGGCCAGTACGGCCGTGGCCTGCGCCAATTGCAGCATGGTAAAGCTGTTGTAGCCTTGGCCTATGCCGAGCGAAATGGTTTCACCGGCATACCAGCGCTGCTGTTCGGGTTTCTTGTAGTAGGCACGTTTCCACGCCGTGCTGGGCAACAGGCCGCGCACTTCGCCTTGAATGTCGATACCGGTGAACTGGCCAAAGCCCAGAGGTTTCATGAAGTCGTGCATGGTATCCACCCCCAGCTCGTTGGCCAGGGAGTAGTAATAGACGTTGCTGGATTTGACGACGCTGGTGTACATGTCAACCGGGCCCAGCGCTTTGTCGTCATGGCTGCGAAACTGGTGACCGCCAAACATCCAGGAGCCCGCGTCATTGATGACGCTGGAGGCGGCGCGTTTGCCAGTCTCCAGCGCGGCCAGCGCCATGAATGGCTTGTAGGTCGAGCCCGGCGGATAGGTGCCGCGCAGCGCGCGATTAAGCAAGGGCTTGTCAATCGACTCATTCAGCGCTTCCCAGCTCTCGGCATCAATGCCATCGACGAACAGGTTGGGGTTAAACGTCGGCTTGCTAACAAAGGCCAGCACGTCGCCGGTCTTCGGGTCCAGTGCCACCAGCGCGCCGCGCCGTTCGCCAAACATGTCTTCAACCAGTTTTTGCAGGCCGATGTCAATCGACAGCATCACCGTATCGCCCGGCGTGGCGGGGTTGCTGGCCAGCATGCGCACCGCACGGCCACCGGCCGAGGTTTCGACCCGGTCAACGCCGGTGATGCCATGCAGTTGCTGCTCAAAGCTTTGCTCGACACCGAGTTTGCCGATGTAGTCGGTACCGCGGTAGTTGCCCTCGTCTTCGCTGTTTTCTAGGCTTTCTTTTTCAGCCTGGTTGATGCGTCCTATATAACCCACCACATGACTGCCCACCTCGCCAAGGGGGTAGCTGCGAAACAGCCTGGCCTTGATGTCCACGCCCGGAAAACGAAAACGCTGGACCGCAAAGCGTGCCACCTCTTCATCGCTCAGCCGCGTGCGGATAGGCAGCGACTCGAAGTTTCCGGACTCTTTGCGCAGCTTTTGGAAGCGGCGTTTGTCGCGCGGCGCAATCTCCACCAGCCGCCCCAGCGCCTCGATGGTTTGCCCTAGGTCGGCCACCTTGGATGGCGTGATTTCCAGCGTGTAGGCCGAGTAGTTGGTGGCCAGCACCAGGCCGTTGCGGTCCAGTATCAGCCCCCGCATCGGTACGATGGGCACAACGGCCGTGCGGTTGCTTTCGGCCTGCTCGCTCAGGTCATCATGGCGCACCACTTGCAGGTACACCAGTCGCGCCACCAGCAAAACAAAGCACAGCAGCACCACCAGACTGGCAACCAGCACACGCGCGCGAAAGCGCGACAGGTCGGCTTCTACATTTCGGAGTTCGGTCATGGCGTTGTGATTGTCGCGTTTAGCGACGAAACGCACAATTTTTCGACGGGCCGTCCCTAGAAAAATTAGACCCCTCGGGGGGCAGCTGGTTATTGGGGTCAGACACCAATTTTGCCGCGTGCGAAGCACGACGCCCTTCGGGCAAGCCAAAGGCTTGGCAAATTTGGGCTCTGACCCCAAAAACCAGCGCGGGGGCCATGTCGCGGCTAAAGCGGTCTATTCGCATCTTGGTCGGGCGCACGCCTTTGCGGCGCCAGAAGCAGCACGCTGGCAACTGGCCACAGCAACGCTTCAACCAAAGGCGCGAGCAAGGCTATCCAGCCGGGGAACATGCCACCAGCCACCAGGCGAATCAACAACTCCACAGCATGCGCAATGGCAAACAGCGGCAACACCTGTACGGCTTGCGATGGCACGGCAAACCAGAGCAGGCGGCGATGAATCATGGTGGCGAAAAAACTTAACGCGGTGTACGACAGCGCATGCTGACCCAGCAATGACGACTGATGCACATCCATGCCAAGACCGAACATGAAGGCCAGGCCAATGCCTACGCGCCGCGGCTGGTGTACGTTCCAAAAAACCAACACCAGCGCCAGAAAATCGGGCATCCACGGCACGCGCCCGAGTGGCAGCATGTTGAGCAGCAAGGCCGCAATCAGGCTGCCCCAAATGAACAGCAGGTTGGCTGGCAGCAGCAGTTGATGGCCTGATCGCATGATCATTTTGCTGTCCCTCTTTTGGCGGGCCGGGCCGGGGCTACGGGTTCAACTTCGGGTCGGGGCGGTATCTGGCTGGCTACCGGCTTGACCACCATGACGTGCCGCGCGCCACTGACCAGCGCCTGCGGGACGCAGTAAATTTTGGCAAAGGCTGATTCGGCGCGCCGCTCGATGCGGCTGATTTTGGCCACTGGCAGGCCGGGCGGGTACACCCCGTCGACACCGCTGGTGGTCAGCAAGTCGCCCGGCTGCAGGTCTGAATTGTTGCCCATAAAGCGCAGCTCCAGCCCGTTGCCCGAGCCCGAAGGGTCGCCATAGACCACGCTGCGGGCTCCGGTGCGGATGTTGAGCACGGGAATAGCCAGGTCACGGTCAATCAGCAAGGTGACTTCACTGACCTGCGGGTGTACGCGCGTGACCTGACCCAGCACGCCGGATTCGTCCAGCACGGGTGAGCCCAGATCAACGCCCTGTAGCAGGCCTTTGTCGATGATGACCTTGCGGCTGTACGGGTCTGCCGCGTCGTACAGCACTTCAGCGGCCATGCCCGACGTGGCGAGTTGCTCGCGCAGGGCCAACAGTTTGCGCAGGCGACTGTTTTCTTGTAGCAACTGCTCAACCTGCCCGGCACGCAATGATTGCAGCGCCAATTTTTTGGCGGCTTGCTCGGCGTCGCTTCGGGCCTGGTCTAACCCGGCAAGGTATTCGGCTGCGTTCTTGACCGCCCGCACTGGCTGCATGGCCAGCCACTGCACCGGGTACATGGCGGTTGCCAGCGTTGCACGAAGCGGCTGGGTAATGCGAAAGCGCGTGTCTGCGACCATTAAAAACAGCGCCAGGGCGCTGAAAAACAGCAACTTGGACAGCGCCGACGGCCCCTGTTTAAAAAACGACGGCGGGGTTCTGTCCAGGGTTCCTAAAGGCATGATGCAGGCATCTAGTAGCCAGGGCCGTGCCTTGTGGGAATCAGTCTTATTCCGACGTGAAGATGGAACCCAGGCGTTCCATGCGCTCAAGTGCCATGCCGCAACCGCGCACCACGCAGGTCAGCGGCTCTTCGGCCACCAGCACTGGCAGGCCGGTTTCTTCGGCCAGCAGCCGGTCAAGGTCACGCAGCAGCGCGCCGCCGCCGGTCAGCATCATGCCGCGGTTGGCGATGTCGGAACCGAGTTCAGGCGGCGTCTGCTCCAGCGCATTTTTGACGGCGCTGACGATGTTGTTAAGCGGGTCGGTCAGGGCTTCCAGGATTTCGTTGCTGGAGATGGTGAAGCTGCGCGGCACGCCTTCAGACAGATTGCGGCCGTTGACTTCCATCTCTTTAACTTCAGAGCCCGGGAAGGCCGAACCGATTTTTTTCTTGATAGCTTCAGCCGTGGGCTCGCCGATCAGCATGCCGTAGTTGCGGCGAATGTAGTTGATGATGGCTTCGTCAAAACGGTCGCCGCCAACGCGCACACTACCCTTGTAGACCATACCGCCCAATGAGATAACGCCGACTTCGGTGGTGCCACCACCAATGTCAACCACCATGGAGCCGCTGGCTTCCGATACCGGCAAACCAGCGCCGATGGCGGCAGCCATGGGCTCTTCAATCAGGTAAACATCCCTAGCGCCGGCACCGAGGGCGCTTTCACGAATCGCGCGGCGCTCGACCTGGGTCGAGCCGCAGGGTACGCAGATGATGATGCGCGGGCTGGGCTTGAAGAAGCTGCGCGGATGCACCATTTTTATGAACTGCTTGAGCATCTGCTCGGTGACAGTGAAGTCGGCAATCACGCCGTCTTTCATCGGGCGAATCGCCTCTATGTTGCCCGGCACTTTGCCGAGCATGGCCTTGGCTTCGTGGCCGACCGCTAGGATGGTTTTTTTGCCTTGCGGGCCACCTTCGTGGCGGATGGCGACGACCGATGGCTCGTCGAGCACAATGCCGCGGTCGCGGACGTAAATCAAGGTGTTGGCTGTGCCCAGGTCAATCGCCATGTCGGTGGATAAATACCGACGAAATGCTTCAAACATATATTCAGAATCCGGTTGCGGGATAGGGCGGAAAACAGATCAACAACAACAACCTTGCACAAAGCAATTTCAAGCGGTTTCAAGCGCCTAAAAACGCCCAAAGGATGCCATCAACCCTGATTTCACACCAAAGACGGGATAATAACGCATCCCTTTGCACGCTTTGCCCGTTTTCCGCGCACCGCTAGCGCTATCGCTAAGTATAAAGCCGGGTATAACGCCAAAGGATTTACACCGATTTTTGAGCACCCCTGATTCATGGCTATAGATTCCAAAGAAATTGCACGCGTCGCCAATCTGGCGCGGCTTGAATTACGCCCCGACGAAACCGAGCGCGTGCTCGGCCAGCTGAATGGCTTTTTTGCCCTAGTTGATCAGATGGCGGCCGTCAACACCACAGGCGTTGAGCCACTGGCGCACCCGGCTGCGCTACTGGGCGAGGTGGCACTGCGCCTGCGCGACGACATCGTGACCGAGACCAACCAGCGCGATACCAGTCAGGTCAGCGCACCAGCGGTTGAACGCGGCCTGTTTTTGGTGCCCAAGGTGATCGAATGAGCAGCACCGCCGCATCCACCGACCTGCACGATTTAGGCGTTGCAGAGCTGGCCACCAAGCTCGCCGCAGGCGAAGTCTCCAGCGTTGAAGTCACCCAACATTTTTTGCAACGAATTGCACAGCAGACTAGTTTGGGCGCTTTTTTAGCGACTGACCCTGACGTTTCACTGGCCCAGGCCAAGGCCGCCGATGCGCGACTGGCCGCTGGCGAACGCACGCCGTTGCTGGGCGTGCCGCTGGCGCACAAAGACGTGTTTGTGACACGCGACTTCGCGACCACCGCCGGCTCGAAGATGCTGGAAAACTACCGCAGCCCGTTTGATGCAACGGTGGTCGCCAAGCTGGCCGCCGCAGGCATGGTCACGCTGGGCAAACTCAACTGCGACGAGTTCGCCATGGGCTCGGGCAACGACAACAGCGCCTACAAGCCGGTACACAACCCGTGGGACACCACGCGGGTGCCTGGTGGCTCGTCAGGCGGCTCTGCGGCGGCTGTAGCGGCTCGGCTGGTGCCTGTGGCCACGGGTACAGACACGGGCGGCTCGATTCGCCAGCCCGCATCGCTGACCGGCATCACCGGCATCAAGCCCACCTATGGCCGCTGTTCACGCTATGGCATGGTGGCCTTTGCGTCCAGTCTGGACCAGGCCGGGCCTATGGGCCGCAGCGCACTCGACTGCGCCCTGCTGCTGTCGGCCATGGCAGGCCCGGATTTAGACCGCGATTCGACATCGCTGGACCTGCCAGCGTTTGACTATGCTACTGATTTAATAGCTGGTTACGCCTGTAAACCGAGCAATGGGGCTACTTTTGATCCTCAAAAACCACTAAAAAATCTGAAAATTGGTTTGCCCAAACAGTTTTACGGCCAAGGTTGTGCGCCCGACGTGCTGGCAGCCGTTCGCAGCGCGCTAAACGAGTTTGAAAAGCTGGGCGCAACACTGGTAGAGGTTGATTTGCCGCTCACTGAGTTGTCGATTCCGGTCTATTACGTGATCGCCCCCGCCGAGGCCAGCAGCAACCTGAGCCGCTTTGATGGCGTGCGCTATGGACACCGCGCAGCGCACTACACCGACCTCACCGACATGTACAAAAAGTCGCGCTCCGAAGGCTTTGGTGACGAGGCCAGGCGCCGCATCATGATCGGCACCTATGTGCTGTCGCACGGCTACTACGATGCCTATTACCTCAAGGCGCAAAAAATCCGCCGCCTGATTGCCGAAGATTTTCAAAAAGCCTTTGCGCAGTGCGACATCATTGCCGGCCCGGTGTCGCCCAGCGTGGCGTGGAAGATTGGCGAAAAGTCCGCTGACCCGGTGGCCAATTACTTGACCGACATCTACACCTTGTCGTCCAGCCTGGCGGGCCTGCCCGGCATGAGCGTGCCCGCAGGCTTTGGCGCAGGCGGCATGCCGGTCGGCTTGCAACTGATTGGCAACTACTTCAAGGAAGCGCAGTTGCTGGGTGCGGCGCATCAATTTCAAGTGGCGACGGATTGGCATATGCGCAGGCCCAGCGCTCGCTCTGGCATGATGATGCACTTAAAACAAAGTCCGCCCCCATGAACGCACCCCTTCCACTCTATGCACTACCGAGACTTCAGCCTCATGTTCAGCTTGGAGACTGCCTAGATATATTAAAAACCTACGAGGATGCGACTTTTGATTTAATAGTTACCTCGCCGCCCTACGCAGATCAGCGCGCGTCAACCTACGGGGGAATCCATCCTGACCGTTATGTAGAGTGGTTTTTACCGCGCTCCGAGCAATTGCTCAGAGTGCTCAAGCCCACTGGTTCTTTCGTGTTAAATATAAAAGAAAAAGCGATTGATGGTGAGCGCCACACTTACGTTTTGGAGTTGATCATCGCACTTCGCAAGCAGGGCTGGCTTTGGACTGAGGAGTACATCTGGCACAAGCGAAATTGCTTTCCTGGAAAATGGCCAAATCGGTTCCGTGATGCGTGGGAACGGTGTCTGCATTTCACCAAGCAGCGAAAGTTCAAAATGAATCAGCAGGATGTTATGGTTCCGATGGGAGACTGGGCGCAAAGTCGCCTCAAATCGCTTGGCAAAAATGATGTGGTTCGATACGACTCTCAAGTTGGAAATGCTTTTGCTAAGAATATTTCCAACTGGCAAGGACGGTCAATGGCATATCCGACAAATGTGATTCACATGGCGACCGAGTGCGGCAACAAAAGCCATAGTGCAGCTTTTCCGCTTGCGTTGCCTCAGTGGTTCATTAGACTTTTCACCGACTCTGGAGATGCCGTTTTAGATCCTTTTGTTGGTTCTGGTACGACGCTGGATGCTGCTTTGCAAATCGGGCGCGTGGGAGTCGGAATTGATACGTCGCCCAATTTTGTAGAGCTTTGCAATCAAAAGCTTGCTCCCCTACAAGGAAAACTACTTGAAGAACGGAAACCGTATGTCGTTGCTAAAAAAGGCAAAGCAGTTCGTCTCAAAAAATATAGATCCGATGTTTCATCAGAGGAGGTTGGAGGGCCTGGAATCGCTCCGACTTGATCATGTACTGAGACGCAAGAATCCGTACCTATTTAAAGCGAAGAATCTGATTAACGCCGAAGACCTCGTGAAGTCTTTGGTTGATGCCTACCTTTCCTCCCAAGAGGAAACTGTGTTTGGTGCATTCCTTGAACAGTTGGCTATCTTTTGTTCGGCTGAAACGGTTGGTGGCCGCAAGTCCGGCATCGACGGCATAGATCTTGAGTTCGAACGTGATGGTGTTCTGCACTTGGTAGCCATTAAGTCTGGGCCGAATTGGCACAACGCCAGTCAACTTACAAAACTACGCGCGGACTTTCTAAAGGCGAAACGAACCCTCAGCACAAATTCTGCGCGACGGGTCGTCCGATTCATAAATGGTTGTAGCTACGGTCGAATAAGCAAAGACTACGGGGATTTTGAAAAGATTTGTGGTGAGGCTTTTTGGACTTTGATTTCGAACGAAAAAAATCTCTTCACGGATATCGTCGAGCCTCTTGGATTTGAGGCCAAGAAACACAATGATGCGTTTGAGCTTAAGTATGGGTTGGTTCGAACGAAATTTACAGCCGAATTCATTTCAAAATATTGTGATGCAAATTTTGCTATCGACTGGGAGAAAATTGTCCGTTTCAATTCAGGTGTTCCGACCGCAAAAATACTATCTCCCAAAGAAAAAACTCTGCCTAATAAGAAATGATCCCAAATAATCCATTAGCTCCGTCATTCCCGCGCAGGCGGGAATCCAGCAATAAAACATTCCGCGAAGCGGACAAAACAGGCGTGTTGTCCCGCTTCGCGGAGCATATTTCAATCAACTGGATTCCCGCCTGCGCGGGAATGACGGGTTTTCGTCTAATGGACAATCTGGGATGATGGAACTTCTTATCCAGGGTTACGAAGTCGTCATCGGCTTTGAAACCCACGCGCAGCTCACCACGCAGTCAAAAATTTTCAGTCGCGCATCGACCTCGTTTGGCGCAGAGCCGAACACCCAGGCGTCTGCGGTGGACTTTGCGCTGCCCGGCGCGCTGCC
>Ga0335398_10006906_pt1 | contig 14110 bp, 15 predicted proteins | sample BON03_FD_205742 | JGI IMG/M metagenome (GOLD analysis project Ga0335398, IMG submission 205742) | Freshwater microbial communities from Lake Bonney liftoff mats and glacier meltwater in Antarctica - BON-03 (spades assembly) (version 2) | ecosystem: Environmental > Aquatic > Freshwater > Ice >... | reverse complement strand
GTGGACTCGGGTTCTACCTGCGTATCGGGCAGGGATGATGGTTCTTTGGGCACTGTCTGTAATCCTGTTTTCATAGCCCTGAAATCTATGTTATCCCATCAAGTGACTGTCTGGGATCAGGTTGACAGACAGAGGTACCGCGCAAGGAAGTCAGAATTGAAAACCATTTCTAGTTTTGACAGGGAATACATTCTTGAGCGATTAATGTTTTCTCAAACGACTATCGACGATTTATTTTTTCCTCACAAGAAACCCTGAGGTGATTTTGCCCCACTCACACGCCGATTATCTGATGTACAAATGAAAACATTAGAGATTGAGAGAGAATTTTTCATAGAGAGAGCTGCGTCTCACTTCCTAACCAAATCAGATGTCAAAAATATCGGTCGTGCCAAAATCTTCGCTTTTTAGACATTAAGAGCGCAAGGTCCTTTAAATGTGGACGTTTTTTTGGCATAGAAACTTTTCTAATGCAGTCTGGAGAGAATAGTGAATTATAGAGACTATGTAAAAAATAATAACGTTAAAGAATTTGTCGATTATTTTATATCTAACTGTGCTGAGTTTTCTAAAAGCCATTGGTTTCCAGAATGGCGTCAGCGTGGTTGGAAATTCAGCATATCTAAGTTCGATGAGGCTATCGAGAACTATAGCTGGCCATCTACGTTCAAAAATCCTGCAGGATACACATCGAAGGAAAAGGGTAGCATCATTGACATTAATAAGTGGCCAGAAACGCAAACGGCATTAAGCACCCTGTCTTCTGGCCTTAAGAAAGCAATAGACAGACAGTCCTGTAGCGATATCCTCGATTGGTCGAGCGCCATCCTCCAGTGGGGCATGGGGGCGGCGCGCGGAGAACCGAGTAAAAAGTGTGTCGAGAACCTTCTGTCAACAACAGAGGAAGCGGTAGCGCTAAGAGATTTTGTGAAAAAATTGGACTCACCGGATGCAAACTATTCAGAGCTACAATCGGTTTTTCCTGATCCGAAGGGCGAAAAAAAATCTGGCTATATGTCATCAGGAATTTCAAAGATAATTTCTCTTTCTTCGCGAGAAATCATTATTCTTGGATTACAATCGAACCCGCCGACACAGTGCCAATGGCTTTATCAGCCCCGAAGCATTTGAGGCAAAAAAAGTCGCTTAATGGCGTGTCCACTGTTGATGGGCAGGATCAACCCGATTGAATCGACCTTCGGCACAATCCGCCATCGAACCAAGCGATCAAAGGGCTGTCTCTCTCGTGATGGGATGCTGCACATGATGTTCAAGTTGGGTATGTGCGCACAGGAAAACTGGCGGCGCCTACGCGGGTTCAATTTTCTGGCGCAGGTGATTACTGGAGTGGAATTCAAAGATGGAATTGAGGTGAAAGCAGTTGACCAGGTCGCCGCCTAACTCAGGTGCTCAAACACCACTTTTGACAATAACTCCCAGACGGGTGTTGAGTGTCTTATCCTTGAAACCGTTGGCATAGCCGGAACGGCTCTCAGAGCGCTCGTAGGGCCTAGCACCCAAGTACTCGCTACGCTCGGCCACCATGGCTGTATTCAACAGCACGGTGACTGCCTCAGCGAGGCCGTCAAACCCATTGTCCTTAAGCAGTTCCACTGCAGCGTAAATCCCATTATCCTGTATTGGCTGAGCCATTTTGTTTTTCCTCTTGTTTTGTAAATCGACAAATTCACAATCAAAAGGATAACCGAGTGGCTCAGCTCTTCAAGCCACCATGAAATTACAGAAAGAATGATGCACTACCCATCACTTCATCTCTTGCCGGAGAAAAAGGGTAGGAGCTTACCTTCAGCTGGCCCCTTCTTCTACCTGGTTAGATGATGCAGTTCAGATTTGAATCCGCGTGTCTTATACTCTAGACACACCCCGTTTATATTTTTTACAATTGACATCCGCCCAATTGAGTTTAAAAAGAGGCCTCCTATGAAATTATGTCGGGCTATACGTCCGCCCCACACCTTCATTGCTGCGCTTGCTGTTAGCGCTGCACTTTCGACGGCGCTGACCGCATGCGAGTCCGACGACAAGGCCACCGATTCTAGCGTCGGGAACACCTCGGCCATGTTCCGAGTGGGTCTCCAGGGACCGTTGTCAGGCAGCCAAAAGGCCGTCGGCCAAGGTATGTTGCAAGGTGCCGAGTTGGCCGCTGCAAAGCTCAACGCCCAAGGCGGCATAAGGGGCCAATTGGTCGAGATCGTGCCCATCGACGACCAAGCCGACCCAGAAGTGGCCAAGTCCGCCGCAACCGCCGCGGTTGCGGCTGGTCTCGACGCTGTCGTGGGTCCTTACAACTCCGGTGCCGGGGAGCAGAGTCTCCCGATCTTCATCGACGATGGTTTCGTTCCGCTGCGGCTCACGTCGGCTGACACCACCGCGGGTTTGGGGTTCACGCTGCAGCCCATGACGTCGCAGATTGCGCCCGTAGCATCGGCGGCTATCGGCGACTGGGTCGGGGCAAGCTCGGTGGCAATTGTCGTCGACGAGACGCAAGATTATACAAAGTTCGCAGCCGAGGCGATCGAGAGCAGTCTGAACGCGCGCGGAATCACCGTCACATCGGTCACGAACATCTCCCCGGGAGCGTCGTCCTACTCCGACGCGATTGGGACAGCACTGGCCGACGCACCCGATCTGATCTACGTGGTCACTTACTACCCCGAGGCGGCAGTGATCGCCGCCGACGTGCAAGCGTCGGGCATTGATGTCACCTGCATGGTCGACTACGGCGGTTTCGACCAGGGGTACATCACCAGTGCCGGCACCAAAACCGCCCAGACATGCTCGGTGGTGGGTGTTCCCTCGCCCAGCGACTACCCTGAGTCCGAGACACTCATCGACGCCTTCGAGGACATGTTCAATGTGGCACCAGGTTCATGGTCTCCCTACACCTACGACTCTGTGTTGATTTTAGCTGATGCCATCGAACGGGCAAACAGCACAGACGCTGCGGCGTTAACCGAGGCGCTCGCTAGCACCAGCGGTTGGAGCGGTTGGACCGGCGCGGTTCGATTCGAGACAAATACGGGTAACCGACTGCCTGCCCCAGTAACACTGAACAGGGTCACCGATGACGGTAAATTCACCGTTGATTCGACGTGGGCGACTACTGTCGGCTTCGCTTTCTAAGAACACGACCCAATCAGAGACATCGTCCAGCACGTCAATGTATTGATTGGGGCTGACACACCCCAGATATGTACCGGTCGTCTGTTCGGCCCGCATTTCGTCGATGATAGTCATAGTAACCGCTGCGAGTAACGCCCAATAGTTGACACATCAGGTCAACAGGCCAGGTCGTCTGATTGCTGCTCCTTGAGCCACCGGCCCAGCATATTGGTGTTGATGCCGAGGCTACTTGCAGCGTGTATTCTGCTGTAGCCCTGATCCAGCACCAGACTGATTGCGTCCAGTTTGAATGCCTTCGAATACTTCTTTCTCGTGTTCATTCTTCTAATCTCCAGTTATGGGTATTATCCCTTAACCGGGTTGTCCTGATCTATTGGACCACGTCACTCGGTAGGGGTCGTACAAACTCACCACGATTACAAAAACAGAGTTGGAGAGTTAGATCGCGCTAGAACTGAGCTCACTCGAAAATAAGACGATCAACGAAATCATGATCATACTGCGCAGTATCTTCAAAGATGCGGTAGCGGACAACATACGCGGCGACTCACCGATTGACGCGATTGATTGATGAGCATTACTGCAATTGGATATCCGCAGATGCGACCGGGATGGCGGAGAGCGAGGGATTGATCGTAACAACCTAGCGGCTGTTAGGACCCTGCGGGCGCCTTTCACGAAGCTCTGACGTTCAATTAGCTGAATCAGTGAGTAACCATGCCCACGACAGGCCGTTTATATGCCCTATACGCTTCAATCTAGTGTATCCCGCATAATCGGGCTGGCCCACTTTGATGAGCGCATCCCGCACCAGTGCGCAAAGCTCTATATCGGATAGAGGTCCGAACGTTTTGCCTCGCCGAGTAAGTTTGGCATTGTTGCTCGACCGCTCGACACAGGAATAGCCAACTATCTAGCTGCATAGTGGGTTATCTTTCATGAAGCGTCAGTCTAAACCGCCCTCTATGATTGGCGAGCCTCGCCACTGTACAATCACACATCTACCTGTTCATTAACACTCAACCTTCAGGCAATCCTATGAACTTTACAATAACTGCTCTCTTTACCGCATTATCGTTGTCACTCAGTGCTGCCGTATTTGCGGGTGATCAGAAAATGGTTTATTACTCTGATATCGTCGAACCAACCATGATCGACATGATGCCTAAAGGGCCATCTGTGGGTGATATTTATGCTCGTCATGGGGCAGTCAGATCGTCAGAAAATGGCCCGATCATTGGCGAATACGTCTCACAAGCCACCATCATTGTGCTTGATCTCGACAATAAGAAATCAGCCAGATCCTATATGTCAGAAACTGTTCTCGCAGAAGGCACCATTTACCGGCTTGATATGGTTCATCTAGATCACGGCAACCCGATCAAAGAAGGGCATAAACATGCTGGCGCCATTGTTGGTGGCACAGGTAAATATGCCGGCATCCGTGGCACCTATGAACTTGAAATGCTTAAGGGTGGTAAAGCGGTAAAAGTCACTAGCGATTATTGGCTGGGTCAATAAATCCCTTGTGTACGGTAAAGCCCATCTTTTGGTTATAAACCGACCGCTGCTCAACAACAGGGATGGTGCAGTTGCTGGGTGCAAATAGTCGGTGGTTTTAGTTGTCGCAACTCGTTTTGCTGACCTGTAATAATCCAGTACCGGGCACTGATATCGCCGTATTTTTTAGTCCCGCCCTAAAGGCTTTGGTGACTACCCCGAGCCTTTAGGTAATCCCGCCGATCTGGTCGCCCTGCCCTCGTCACCCTAGCCCCTGAACAGGTTCAGTAGCGGCTCTCCTTTCCGGCGCGCACGCGTGCACTCAGCAATGGCGGCAACTGGTGTTCTCGACACGCGGTATGCCCGGCGTAGAAAGTACGGCGCTGACGGCACAAACCGTTGTCGCGACCGCCGCGACCGCCGTCCTGGTCGAGCAAGCACTGACGCTCGAGGCAACGACCTGAAAGCTGACTGACCAGATGAACCCAGTCCTGCAATGCGCTCTTGTCCGGTGCCTTGACGCACAGCTTGATTGCAGCTTGCTGCCGCATAATACAGTTGGGAATAATCTAGCTGTAATTAGGTTGACGTAATCCAGTAAGGCCGTACTCTATGATGCCGATAATTTGTCGATTAAAGTTCAGAAAATATTCGGCAATGTACCGCCACTACCCAGCCAAACCCCTTTAGGAACGCACCAGTCCCATGTCCAAACTACCAGCAGAACATAAGTTTTTAGACCTATCTGATTATGGGCGTGTGCCTGCGCGTTGGATTGCCAATGCTTTTAAAGGCACTTCAGTGACACCTATACACGTAACAATGATGTTTGTCGTGGCTGGAATTATTGCCATCGCCTGTATCCTGACCAAACAATTCTGGCTGGCAGCTCTCTTCCTGATACTGAAATCAATTCTCGATGCAGCAGACGGCGAGCTTGCTCGAGTGAAGAACACACCTTCCTATACCGGCCGCTATTTTGACTCTGTCTCCGATTTTTTTCTCAACTTTTTGTTTCTGTCCAGCATTTGCTACATCACCGATGGGTCGCTCTTATGGGCGGTTGTCGCCTTTTTCGCCATGCAACTGCAGGGTACTCTCTACAATTATTACTACGTGATTCTGCGTAATCGGCTCGATGGCGACAAGACCAGTCGGATATTTGAGCACACGGCACCCGCGGCGATGCCCGGAGAAACACAGCGCGCCGTTGACAATTGGTTTGGGATGTATTGCGTCTGTTATGGCGCATTCGACAAAGCTATATATTGGATGGACAAGCAGGCTGAGGATGGCCGCTACTATCCTAAATGGTTTATGAGTTTAGTCTCTAGCTTTGGCCTGGGGTTCCAGTTACTGATTATCAGCGTGATGCTATGCTTGAGCTGGGCTGAATACATTATCCCTTTCTTTATTGGTTATTCCGTCTTGATATTCGCTTTCATCGCAATGCGGAAATACCTTGACCAGGGAAGAACTCGCAACGAACTCAAACAAGCAAACTGGGAAGCACAGGAAGGCTAAGGCGGCTATGTTTCTGCGCGTCTCCCAATGCGTTACAGGCATTGACCCGGGCGAGTGCCAAGGCTAGTGGATTCTCACTCCATGCCGGGATAAGCTGCAAAAGTCACCCAAAAGACAAGTGGGGGCAAATTTTTCGTTGCGTAGCCAGTCCCCCGTTGTTGTCTCTCGTCTTTCACTGAGCTCCCTCCGGCAGGAGGTTTACGCCTTGAAGACGCCCAATCAGCAAGAATGTCACCGAGCACCTCTTTACATGGCCCCGGTGCGCGACTTCAGAAATAGACGAATAGGCGCTCCCACTTCACGGACACGAGCAAAATTTCAGGAAGATCAATGAACTTTTCGTGAGAATCCAAGCCTTTTTAACCAAGCCAGTGCTGACTATTTACTCGCAGTGAACCTTTAATCCGTCTTATCTTTCAACGTTATTTCAACTCTCAAACTCATCCGAAAAAGTCGGCACAGACCTCAAACACGACAAATTAGAACCCGGCACCGATCAAAAATTGGTGTCACACTCAATGCCTTCGCAAAACAGGCCCAAAGGCATGAGAAAACCAATCGAGTACCTGGTATCCGTGATTCTTTTCGTGGGTATCGGGATCGCATTTGTGATGGCGGACGGCCTCTCTGACTTTGATCTCGCTGAACACAGAATCAGCGACGTTTCATTTGAATTTGGGGATGCAATACTATCAGGGACCCTGGTGTTGCCCATGAACATCAAAAGCCCACCCATAGCCCTGATCGTCCATGGAGATGGGGCGCAAGATCGGTTTTCCAACGGAGGATATCTTGCCCTTATCAACACACTTGTTGACGCCGGTATTGGTGTTTTCTCATGGGATAAGGCAGGGGTTGGCGCAAGCTCAGGCAACTGGCTGGACCAAACGATGGATGATCGCGCCGATGAAGCCTTGACAGCAATGCAGGCCATTTCCGCCCGCGATAACATAAACGTCGATCAAATCGGATTTTTGGGGTTTTCTCAGGCGGGTTGGGTGCTTCCCCGTGTCGCAAACCGAACTGCGCCTGCATTCACCGTGATCGTCGGAGCGGCGGTATCATGGCGTGATCAAGGTACACACTACAACCGAATCAGAATGACGTTAGCAGGGGCTGCCGAACCAGAGATTGAGCAACGTTTGGCAGAACGACTTCGCCAAAACGATGCAATATTTGGTTCATCCGCTGCATCCGCATCGATTGCAGATATGGCACCAGCACGCTTTCGATTTGTTGCAGGCGCATATTGGGAGGACTCAACCGAAATCATCTCTGGCATGAAGGGTCCAGTGCTCGCCATCTGGGGCGAGGAAGATCTAAACGTTGACGCTCGCTCTGACTCTCAGATTTTTCGAACACAGTTGATGCCGCTCACAGACAACAGGCAAATCTTAGTGGTGCCAAATGCAACGCATGGCTTGCTGCGGGCAAATCTATTCAATTATCAACTCTCATCCGAATGGCCTCGGTTTCTGCAATACACATTTTTGGGAATGGGGCGAAATGCATACGCCCCGCAATCTCTCAAGCAGATTACCCGCTGGATACTCACAACAAAAAAATAGCTGAGCCTCACTGGGTTCCTTACTCACGTAAAGCAGTTGCGAGCCACTTCCATCCCTCCGCAACTGCCTGTAGTGGAGCATTTCCCCTCAAATAGGGAGGGTCAAAGCTGGGCAGCAATTTATACTGAGCGTGATCGCTACAAGATATTCGGCGCTAGCGATATTCCAGGTCTCGTGATTCATGGAAACGAAAACCCGCTCATTCCGGAGCCTTGCGGCGGAGATTGTGCGAAGATGGTCTCAAACTTCCGCTACAAATCGGGTGCAGGAACGGGGCACGACCTTTCTGAATGCTTGGTCCCTGACTGATGAAGTCCCTATTGGCGCACCTTAGTGGAGACACCAAAATGCAACCAAATAGACGGGAACATGCGGCATGAGCCCAATATTTAAGGTATCAGGAAAGCCAGTATCCGTGCTCGTGCTTGGCGGGGCGGGTGCAATGGGGCAGGTGGCTGTCGAAACAATTCAGAACTTTCCTAGCGTTGGTAAAGTGGTGATTGCGGATCTCGATGAAAAACGCGCTCAGTGCGCCGCACGTGGGCTAAGCGACAAAGTCAGCGCCATGCGGGCTGATGGTCTTGATCACAATGCGCTTGTGGATATCTTACAATCATATGATTACGTGATTTCGACACTGGGTCCGTTTTACCTGTTCGGCCGACGTGTGTTGAGTGCTGCCATTGAGGCTCGCACAGACTACATCGATATCTGCGATGATTGGGAGCCGACCTTGGAGCTGTTGGAGCTTCACGATGAGGCAAAATCTGCCGGAATTAGAGCCCTTATTGGTGCCGGAGCAAGTCCTGGCATTTCGAACATGCTGGCGGTGAAAGCTATCGCGAATTTGGATTCAGCGCATACGCTATACACCGGTTGGGGCGCGACGAGCCTCACCGAGGAGGATGAAATCGGATCAACTGCCGATATGGCAGGCACGCCTGCAGCTGCCGTCGAGCATTGGGTCCAGCAGTTTTCTGGCGAAATCACTGTCCAAGAAGACGGTGCATATGTTTCTCAACCGCCTCTGCAAAAACACATTCTGCCTCACCCAGAGGGCGGCCGATGCGATGTTTATACACTGGGTCACCCTGAGCCGGTAACGTTTCCGCGTTATTTTCCAAGCATCCAAAATAGCTATAATGTCATGGACATGCCGGACTTTTTAATTTCGATCATGAAATCGTTGAAGCGGCAGATTGATAGTGAGGAGCTCGATATACGCGGCGCAGCCACCTATTTGGAAATGATCACGTCGGGATCCGGGCAGACCATGCGGATGGCTGACAGCGCTCGCGGCGCCTATCATACGATCAGAGAAGTGCTGCGCAGGAAGAAATATATGCCTGCATTGCATGCAACTGCAATGGGGGTTTCGAATGGCCGTGAGGAAGTGTGCACAGTTTGGATGAATGGGAAAATCCCCGGTGGCATGGGGTCTATGACCTGCATTCCAACGGCTGTCTTTCTCTTAATGATGATCGAGGGGAATATCTCCGAGACAGGCGTTTATCCACCTGAAGCGCATGCTGACCCAGACACGTTCTTTGAGAAGCTGGGCCCTTACATTGAAAAAGAAGAACAAAGTGCACCAATCCTACGTTTCTCTCAAACTGAACGATCACAACGGTGATGCAAAACGCACGAACATTCTGTCAAATCCGACGCGCGAAATCTGTCGAATTGTATACGTATTCTTGTAGATCTCTAGACCAACGACTTCCCCTGTATCACATCAAAGTGTGCGGCTAATGCCTGTGTGATAGCGGCGACCGTGCTTTCGATAATCAGTTGGCCCTTGTCGGCACTGGCGCCTCTGGCGGGCGCCAGTACGCCTGATGACGGAACACCTTTACCGTCTTGAGGGAAGCTGTCGAATTTTTCAAAGTGTGCCATATCATTCTGCGGAATCTTGTCGACCCTGACCCACTCTGGCTGCCAATGCAGCATCATCGAGGTTTCTATTAGCGCCGCGTGCTCGAGGTCATAGCCCGGGAAGTTGCCATCAAACACTGTATCTAACACCGTCTGTGGACAAAAATCCCAATACTCCATACGCACCACATCCATGCGCTTTCCGTTGACGCTGAGCTCTCGCTGCGCGAGCTCTATGCCCTCCGTCAGAAACCACTGGTTTTCATAATGACCATCGAGAACCACCAAACGGCTAACTCCGTGGCGAGACAACTCGCGAATAATGTCTTGCGTCATAGCCGTGAGGGTGCTGCCGTCCAGGCTGATGGTACCAGGAAAGGTTTGACCACCCCCTGATCTGGCTTGCGATTTATAGCCGTAGGTCATGGTGGGCAACACCAAGCCATCAAGATTGGCAGCAATCGCCTCGGCCATTTTCGTCGCAAAAATGGCATCGGTGCCCATCGGCAAATGCGGTCCGTGTTGTTCATGGGCACCCACAGGCAGAAAAACCAGCGCGTTAGCGTTGAGTTTTTCAACATACTCGGTCCAGGTCAGTTGATCTGTTCGCAGCATTATCATTTCTCTGTAATTGCCTTATCGTCACTTCAAACACTGGTGCGCAGGAAGGATTTTCAAAAAAAACTTAGCGCATCAGGGAGCCTCCGTTGGGACTCAGGGTCTCACCGCAGTAATAACTGGCAAAATCAGACGCGAGAAATACCGCGGTCATGGCAATCTCTTCTGGCTTGGCTACTCTTCCCAGCGGCAGATCAATCTCCTTCTCCCACTGCTCGGGCGTTGCGATTTCACCGCGCAACATATCGGTGTCGCAGGGGCCGGGCGCAATACCATTCACCCTGATAGTCGGCGCAAATTCCCTGGCCAGGGAGCGGGTCAAGGAAAGAACTGCTCCTTTGGAGGCGGTATAAGCTGTAAAGTCGGCGCGACCCAGGTAGGCCAACTCTGACGCAATATTGATTATGCAGCCGCGTTCCTTCTGCAGCATAAGAGGCAGTACCGACTGGCAACAATGGAATACGGATTTGACATTAACGCAGAACAGCCTGTCCATGTCCGCCTCCGCCAGCTCGAGGAATGGCTTGACCAGACTGATACCCGTATTGTTCACCAATATATCGACGGTATTGCTGCTGTCTGCTGCGCAAAAGTCTGCGAGAGCGACGCGTACGGCGTTGCGGTCACTGGTATCTACTTGGCTATAAGAGACACGTCGCCCCTGTGTCTCGGCATAATTGGCCAGCGAAGTGGCCTTATCCGGCAACGCTATGTCGAATACGAGAACATCAGCGCCCGCATCTACAAAGGCTTTGGTAATACTGTGTCCAATACCTTTGACACCGCCGGTCACCAGCGCGAGCTGCCCGCTCAAATCGATAACGGTGCTCATCTATTCGGCTCGCATCTGGCGCTGAACATAATCGTCAAATTCCTTGATGGGGAGTTCTAGCGGCGCATGCAGTATCCCCGCTTTTGCCGAGCCGAATTTGGCACCGCTCTGCATCCGCTCCACCATTTCCTTATCTTCAGAGGTGGCAGTCACTAACAGATCGACTGTGTCCTGAATAAACTTCTCCGGGTTGGCGATACCCTTCATCGCGTCGGGTGAAAAGGACACCCCCCAGCGAGAATTCGTCTTGTTCTCCGCTACTGGCTCCAGTGCCATCCACCAGACGAAATTGGGATCTATCGCAATAAGTCCATTGGGGAAAACACCAACAACATAAAACCGACGTTTTTCGCGTGCGTCCAGTTTCGGGTTAAAAACCTCCGGAGAGTAGTCGGAGGCATAGGAGTTACTGTGCACCGTGTAGTAAGGGTCTCCCAGCGGCCCGAACTCAGCGGCCTTGGTCGGATTCGTTGGCCCGATAGACTTTTTGTGGGTATAAGTCACGTGATAGCTTTCGATAAAGTTGTGGCAAATTAATTTCCAATTTGCATTCCATGTATCCAGATGCTCGACATAATGATCTTCGTAGCGATCAAGACCAAAGTTGGACAGTACATCGACAAGCCCGGCGAGACGTGTGGCAACCGGCGTAAGGTCACTCTTCAGCGAGACAAAGATGTAACCCATGAAGACTTCACAGGCCAACGATTCCAGTTTCTCATCTGCTAAATCTTCGGGACAGAAACCCTCGCGGTTGGTAACACCCTCCAATTGGCCGTCTAGCGCATAGGACCAATAGTGATAGGGGCATACAATATGTTTGGTCGTACCAGTGCCCTTGAGCAATTGGGTATAGCGATGCAGGCAATAGTTCGCCATCGCCTTGATACTCAAATCTTTCTGTCGCATCAGAATAATCGGCCGTTCACCCAGTGCGGCGGTAAAGTAATCGCCGGGTTCGGGGAGGGCGCCGGCACGCCCCATCATTACCCAGTCAGAGTCGAATACCTTATCCAACTCTTGCTTAAACACGTCTTTGTCAGTGAAGGCGTGTTGCGCGGCCGCCGCCATTTTGCGCGGAAAAACATCCGGTAGGGCTTTATCGGGAGTGTATTTAAACTGTCCGGAAGAGCTCATTGTTATCACCGATGCATTGGGGTGGGCTGCACTTGCTGGGATTGTGAATCTGTAAACGACTCAAATTATAAACATATTTACCTATAGTTTTATATATATTTGTGGACATATATTTAGCGCTAAAGTATCACTATAATCTGTGCGCTATAAGGCGGGGCACACACCAACTGGAAGCATGCCGATGGCGACACAGCGCAAAAGACAAAGCTTTGTCCTGACACTGAACAAAATGGATGCCGCCTGGGTCTCTTTTTTGAAAGACAAAGACTTTTACGACATCAATTATTCAGACCTGTTTACCGGCCTGTGGCTGAGCGACAAGCCCGTGAGAAAACAGGAGGCGGTGATGTTCATGCGCCACATCGGAATGCAAACTGCGAAGAAATACCTGAATCACGCAATCGATAAAGGCCTGATCGTGGAAATTCCAGACCCGGACGACGGCAGAGCAAAACGTATCCAGCTCTCCATGCCATTAAAGACTGGGCTGGAGCAATTTTTTGATCATGCAATCGCGCTGTTTGAGGACGGTCTTGAGCCGTGAATGCTTGCTTCTTCCGCTTCTAGACCACTGACTCGAATTCAGTGCTCAAAACGCCGCCGCATCGGGCAGATCGGCGAGAGCCGCACTGCACTCCAGATCACGGTAAGCCGTTAGTAATCGAATATGGTTATTGACGGTGATATCCCAACCATAGTTAGAAATGGGGGTGGTCAGCCAACCGATATACACCCCCCAAATGGCCGCACGCCGATATTCTAGCCAGATCGTATCGGCATCGGGAACGCTGGCTACGCCATTTTCTTCTAGTTGTTGTCGGTAATAGGCTAACAATTCCCCCTCATGCTTTCGCCGGGTACCCACACTTAAGCCCGTCATCAAGGCATAAGTGACATCGTGCAAGCAATAACCCCGCGCCATTAACTGCCAATCGAGCAACCCGGCACGACCGTCGGGTAAGCTATAACAATTACCGATATGCGTGTCGCCGTGACAAAGGGTTTGCGGTAGCATTGACTGGTGCTGCTGTAGCTTGCGGAATTCACGGTATAAACCTGCTGCCGTTTGCCCCGCCCCTTCTACCAATTCCCTTTTAAATTGATTGGCTTCAATCTCTTGGGCGATCATGGCAGGTACCATGCCGGGGTGATTGAACAAGGTGTATATAGGACCGGCAGTATGGGGCTGCAACCAACTGAGATCGGTCGCAAACCTTGGGGATTCCCAATACTGCGCATGCAGCGTTGCTAGCAGTGATAGTAGACTTTTCATGTGCGCCAGTGAGACGTCACTGGTGACATTAGTAAAGTCAACATTGCGCAAGCGCATGTCTTCCATTGCGATACCAAAGCTCCGTTCGGACGCATCATAGACACCCCCAAAACACGCTGGCGTCTCGATCTCTATTTCTGGACGCAATCGCGTGTAAAAATTGACTTCGTTTTCATAAAGTGGAATATCACCAAGGTCCGGGCGACACATTTTAATAACCCAACGGCGATGAATCGATTCGACATTCTCGCCAGCCAACTCGACATCGAGCCCGACACGGCAAGCGGTGGAGACCTCATTGCTGCCTGCTTCGAACGTTTTAGACTCCGTCATGGTGAAGTCGACGACTTTTGCCTTCGGGTACGCGGTCTGGAGCAGTTGGGTCAAGTTTGCGCAATTAAGATCTTCTGGTTTTTGGGGAAATACAGCGGTCATATTATTTTTACTCTGAGTTTTCATGTTGGCACGAATGGCGCTACCGCATTATCGCGTTTTGTATACGATCATCCTATCTTGGATTCAAATCTGAAGTGCATCACCTAATCAGGTAGAAGAAGGGGCCAGCTGAAGGTAAGCTCTTACCCTTTTTCTCCGGCAAGAGATTAAGTGATGATGAGAACTTACCAACAACTGACCTAC
>Ga0335398_10006902_pt1 | contig 14116 bp, 15 predicted proteins | sample BON03_FD_205742 | JGI IMG/M metagenome (GOLD analysis project Ga0335398, IMG submission 205742) | Freshwater microbial communities from Lake Bonney liftoff mats and glacier meltwater in Antarctica - BON-03 (spades assembly) (version 2) | ecosystem: Environmental > Aquatic > Freshwater > Ice >... | reverse complement strand
TACATATATATATATATAATACATATGTATGTATACAGATATTTATAGAGATACATGTATCTATATTCATACACACATATATATGTACATTTTTCAATCTGTATTGTTGACAAGAGCCTTACGGCTACTTGGGTTGGCTGCACCGACTTGTATGATTATGTGTGCATGTATACATGTATGTTTATATGTGCATGTGTGTGTGTGTGTATGTATATATGTGTATATGTATACATGTATATGTATATATATCTTATGCAATTTGTATATACATACAATATATATGTTGCGTATGTACATAACGTCAGAATATTTTGTGTATGTATATATTGCAAGAAAACTGTGTATGTACATATCATAACAGTATACATAAAATATATAAATACAAACAATACATATGTATACACACAATATACATACACAATGTCACAACTACACTGATGCACGTACTTACAATATATACATACACATTATCGTGTTTGTGGCAAGACAGTCGGACGAAAAAAACTAAGACGCGCGCGTGTGAAACACGTCTTTCAAGTTGGAGGAGACTTGTGCATATATTCATGTATACATATATACACGTTTGCAGATAGGCAAACATACAACATACATACAAACAAACGTGCATGTGTGCATACATACAGACAGACAGACAAAATCCCTTCGTTCACGCATATATATATACATACATACATACATTCGCACATACACACATACATACATAAATACATACACACATACGTGCATACATGCTACATGCATATATGCATACCTCTACCTACACACAAACGCACGAAAGGAAGGACACACGTACACACATACACACATACGCACATACATACAAACAAGCACGTCAAAAAATGATCGAAATCAAGGGTTAGGACAAAGATAAGACCAACACATATGGACACATAAATAGATAGCGAGGAAGGGGGGGAGGGGTTGAGGGTGGCTATGCAGCAATACAGACGTGTGTTCATGCAACAAGCATGGAAAGGGGGGCGAGATGGTGGAGAGGGGGGTTAGACAGACGGCGCCTGTCTCCACTTTGTACACTTGTGATGTAAACACACGTTTGCATGTGTATCGTCACTCCTCTTTGTAATTCTTCAGAGCCTGAGCCAGACGGAGCACTTCCCGTCCTTCCCGAGCAACACTTTGAACATACACAGCCTTCACACCCTGGCGCGTATTAACCACAATGAAAGCTAAACAGCAGTTGTTTAGCTTTCACATGTCCCACTTCGCCAAAGGATTTCTTTCGAGATATGGTAAAAGGGACCTGCAAAACGTGTAAAAAAACTCATATATACATGTAAAAAAAGACCTAGCTATATGAAAAGAGGCCTATACATGAAAGAAGACCTATATATACATTTCTTTCGAGATACGGCGGCATTTTCGTCGTGTATCGCTCTCTGTATTGAGGGTTGAGGCACCTCTCTCAAGGCACTCATCAGAACTTCATATGCACTCTCATGTGGAATAGAAGGCCCTTCTGGTACACGCACAAGAGTCTACGTTTTCATATACGAGCACATATCATTTGGGAAAAACAGAATTCTCCTCTTGATTCTCATTCCCTTCGTATTCGTGTAAAACGAGGCGAACTGCGTCATCAAAAGATTCTTCGACTCTCGTGCTGTCGTCCTTTTGCATGCTGTCTATCACCATCATCAGGACCTCTTTGCCCTCTTTACCGGCTATCAGCAACTATTGTAGCTCATCCTTCACAATTGCATGGAAAATTTCTTTCTCGTCAATGTGAAGGTCACGTGCCACCTCATCAGTACTTGTCTGTATTTTTAGCAGCACACACGTCTGAATCTTAGCTTCACGAGAGTCTAGTCGAAGATATTTGGCACTCACTTGATGCCCGCCCTGAATTTTGAATTCTGTCGCTTCCAATTGGAGAAGCATATCAAGGCTTTCATGGACTCGGAGCTCAAGTATGCTCTTGAAAAACATAATTTTGGGAAAATTATTCTTTTGCAGCTCGACGTTGAAAGCGAAGAAGTGGAACGGACGGTCGAAAGCTATTTCCCCGACAATTGGGACAATTCCAGAGCGCTAGTTGCGCTTGAACTGAAAATTGATCCAAACCCCGGCCGATCAATGATAAGAAGCATACGCGACCTTGCACCAGTTTTTGGATCGAAGATAACGATGTGCAACTCAAAATTATGAGCATTTGAAAACTTTGATCAACGTCAGTTCAGCTCCTGGCCTTGATTTTACTTTGAAGCTCACTACTCTCCGGGTAATAACATCAATGTTATTTCTGCAACCAAACAACAAGTTTGCGACCGTGACGCAGGATATGCGCGATAGTGAATGGCATCACTTTGTCAGCAGCCAGGAGCCTTGTTGCTTAAATTCTGAAGTAAGCTTTTTTGAACTTCAAAATGTCTATGTTGATACGGATGCCGTGCAGACCGTCATCAATTGCGTTCAGAGTACGTATGAACAGAACGTACAGAAAGCCTTGCGATTGGGTGTCATCTTCCTGGAGAGAAAGAAAGCACACAAAATGATTTTCAAAGGAAGCTGTCTATTCCCTCGAGCCAGACATTTTTTCAGCACTTGCAGAGAATCTCGCAGAAGAGCGGCATAGTGTCTCTTAAGGAATCGATTCCAAGAATCAACGAATCCACGATTTGAAGTAGCACAGAAACCACAACTTCCATTTAGCAAGTCGTGCACATTTTCACACTTATGAGGGGAGTATCAATGTAGCAACATCGTGCAGCTCAAGTGTTCTTTCGAGGTGCGTAAACTGCTTTCATAAGATTACTTTTTTTTGGTAAATTTTTGAAGGGCTGTCTGACATAGTCTCTGACAAAAAACTTGTTGTGCAGTGCAAAAGATCAACAGAGTAAGTGTGAACCTTCTAAATGAAGCAATCCTACCGCTTTTCGAGCTGATCAATCTACTCAAAAACACACAGTGTCTCTTCATTTGTTCGAGCTTTTTATTTGATTCGTTTCTGGAAGCACTGAGTTTGCATACCAGATCTGCACCCGATTGTTTGCATGATTCCTCGAGGTTTGCTACTAACTCAGCAAGTTCCACTGCCATGTCGGCAGCAACCTCATATTGTTGTGCATTAACTTTTGACAAATCAGCAATAGTTTGATTGAGCGACATGACCACCAGAGCTGTATCCTGTTGAAACGTTTCCAACTTTGTTTGCTGAAAAAGAAGGTCTCTTGACGCACTCTTGACGCTTGCTTCCTGCACGTCGGCGCACATAGCTTCCAAAGACTCTACCTTCGTGCAGAGACCTCTTATGATCTGATTGGCAGCCACCAATTCCCATTGTATCACAAAAATTTCGTGATCCTTGATGTATAGCTTCTGGTAAAAGTCTGTGGCGTATGGAGAGAGGTCGAAACTCCTAGCATGTCCAGCTAGGTGGAAATCCAGACGTTCCCGCACGGAATCGTCTAGTGGCTGACTGGTGGATCTGCAGTGTCGAAGTGCTTCATAGCATCGGCGGCCACAATCTTGATGGCCGCGTTTATCGTCGGGAATTGAGCAAATTTGCGGGATAATGTGGCATCTTGCTGGATCATTGCCACCCGTGCAATCTGTGTGATGCGCTCTTCGACCAGACTCAAACATGCGGATTCCCACATGAAGCGAGGGAGCTTCTGTGTCAGATCAAAGAACATTTTTGGCGTGCGGCTCCTGGCGATTTCAGGGAGAGCTTCGAGAATGTAGGGAGCGATACTCGGCCACTTGACGTCTTGCTCCCATCTAATTTTATACTCATAATTTCCATACATACAAAAGGCACTCATAGCGTAGTGAGAGAGCTTGTAACTCACTAAAAGTTGACCCTGACAGTGATACAACTTGTGCTTATATACATTTCAAGGAACAAAACGAGAACCAAGATTTATTTTCACCCGAAATAGCATAATACTCGAGATATGCATTCATCAATAGTTAGTAACTAACGGTACTTTCACGTTCTGTAATTCCCAAAAAATTGGCTTGCAGAAATCTTCACGCTTAAGATTCTTCTGTGTCTAACCCATCTTGTGTGCGTGTGGGTTTTGAGTGTGTCTATGCGCCGGTAATTGTGTGCATATTTGTGCGGTATGTGGCGTGCATGTGGCGGACATGTGCGACAGTGCATGTCGATATGTGTGTATGTTTACGCATCAGTATGTGCGTATACATGTGCGTATGTATGTGCATAAGTATGAGCGTAGATATGTGCGCAATCATGTGTGCGAATATGTGCGTGCATGTGTATTGAGCTATATGCCTGCTTGCGTGTGACTCAAGACAGACCACTACACTTTGCACCCACGAAAGACTTGCTCTCCCTCCATGTGGGTACAGTTTAGCCTCACTGCATAAGTGCCCGCGATGCACTTGTAGATTTTCTTCTTCATGCTGTTACTAAAGCAGTTTATTGCCTCCAGAACTAGCTTCGCCATGCTGGTAGGCAACTCCGGAATTGGATTCAAGCACAGTCGCAACAGCTACATTGACCCGTTCCTGTGCGACCCAAAGGCCATTGCCTCCATCCGAATGCTGCTATCCGGACGAGAGAAGCTCGCACAGTTCAATGTGGTACGCACAAACCTCACCAAGCTTGATATTACATATGAAGCCACTCCTCCATTTCGGCGTAGACCAACACTATCTGTGAACAATACGAGCCCATCCCAACAAAACCAGGCTCTCAGATTTGCGCAACTGTTGAACCTGATACAAGCATTGACACAACAGCATCTTGTGTTCCGGAGTGGACAGCAAGAGCATGTGGGGACGCTGTTTATGTATACTCGCGGAGTTTCGTATTCCATGGCACAGGGATTTTTCCAGTCCTTCATGCATCAGTATTTGACCAAGACAGTGGGTATAGTATTTTCGTCTCTCCAGGTTTCGACAATTACTGCCATTCATGGCTATTCGACCGAGTTCCCCTCCAACCTGTATTATGAAGAACAAACCCTCACCAAGACATGGCCCGATCAACTGTACATCAAAGCTGTCGTTTTGGGTCTAGATTAATGTGCAGACATACAAAATCTCATTGACCAAGGGAATCTAGAACAAAACCTTGGCGGTGTCATGATGTTTGTCCGACTACTCGACAATCAGGATGTCAGCGCTATTTGTGCCACAGTTTCTCGTATTGAATATACAACGCAACGCTGCACAGCCGACGATATTCGGCATGCCAGCTTGCCTGGTGCCTCCGCATGGGGATCCACAATTCTTGAGCTGGATGTCTTGTGTGAAGGAACGCTGGAGCACCAGCAGCTCTTGTCAAAGCAGCGCCAACAGGCACTACCAACACCAGCACCACCGTCTTGCAGTGCTCATCTTTTCTCGAGCGACGATTCTCTTTTTTCCCAGTGTCTTCGAATCATTGCGCTGCGTGTCTCGCCTATCAACTTTTACTTTCTTCAAGAGCTTCGTATATGCGGACTGGATATGCGAAGCCTCTCGCATCTACTTACCGAAAAGGCAATACTCGGATTTGCAGATATGCCCACCAAATGTGGCAATGGTGTGCTGGACAATAGTGAGCAATGCGACGACGGCAATTTTGACGACAAGGATGGATGTTATGGCTGTAAAATTGACACGTTCTACGCATGCATGGGAGCATGGCGACACTCAACAGCACCGCATGAATTGGGCTTTTTGCCAATTTTGGCATGACAATAAGCGTTTATATATCAGTGTCTTTTTACAAGACTGGCGTAGAAGCCCCGACAGGGTATTGACGTTGTCCCTGTGGGCCCCTGTGGGGCTAGGTTCTATTGGAAACGAGCCATATGAATGATAATTATTATGACCGAATGATACATATTAGTCAAGGCATCCTATCTCTGAAGTGCCCTTAAAAGATGGGGCTATACCACCTTTATAGTAATTGTGTTTGGAATTGTACTTGACTCGACTTTGAAAATGAGCATATTGATTGACCTTGTAAGAAGTTTGCTGACAAGGTATGATCGGCTTGACATTGGTAGAAGGCCACGGAAACATTTGAAGTGTCCAACATATCAGAAAAGTGTGATTTGCGTATCATTTCAAATGATACATCGGATGGAAGTGGTCTTATCTTATGCCCCAAGACGTTTTTATGGCAGCCTGAACTTTGGGCCTCTCTGTATGCCAGTGCATTTTTCACCTCAGGTGCGCCTAGTCTACCGATTGCCGGCTACTACTGTGACGAAACGTGTTCCACATTTCCAGTGCCAGCCGGATATTATCTGCACATGTGCAGACTTTTTTATGTAGACGAACGTCGAGAATATGCTGTAGATCATAACACACCACGCTCGAGCGGCCATTCACAGCTATTTGCCACAGAGCATTCGATCTGTAACGTGTATTCCAACTGTATGAACATAATTATACATCAGGAAAATTCACAGCATAGCATGGCCCTACCAGGGCAGGGTGCACTGCTTGGTATTGGATACAAATGCATCTGTCGAGAGGGGTTATTTAACAAGCAAGTTTATCCTGTCAAGTGTGGAAGCCAAGGCATCGAAATTGCGTTTTTCCTGACAGAAAATGTGGATTTGCAAGGCTCAAGTGCTCAGGAACTGAACCAGAACACTGGCAGTGACACACGAAGCCATGACAATGCCACAACAAGCAATGGCAGTAACACAACACGCGCAGCAGCCCCCCCTCTACGTTCTAGCAGGTCCATCACGTCTACAATCCTTGCCTTACAGCGCATCAAGATGCGACTTTCCATATGCGAACACTGCCAATATCATCGAGTAGTTCCAGTGCTCTTCCTGTCTGGTATACGCCATCCTTGTTTGAGATACATAGTAAAATAGACGAAGACAATGTTGAGGCCAACTCGATTTCGTCCATGTCCACATGTAAAGACTGATTCATTTCAGTAAGTGTGTGAGGCAAATTTCGCACAGCCTCGACACACAAGACAGGAACATGATTTGCTGTGGTGCTAACATTACAGGCTTTGCGAGTATGTAGAACAAACTCGAAATCAAGAGTATTGGCCATCGAGTGATTGTATGCCAACACTGTCGCCTCCACAATAGCTGCAGATTTGGCAATCGTCGAGTCTACAATATGTATGAAGGCTGTTGAAATGCGTATGACTTGATGCTGACTGTGTAAATCTCGTCTCTCCTCAGTCACATGATGCAAAGTGTGATGCCACCACGGCCTATCTTCAGAGCATGCTAGTAGATACGAATTCACAATCACAAGACATCGATGCAACACCAATTCAGCCTGTCGTTTTGAGAATACAGTCTGTCAAGTTTGATATGGCTGCGCTGGAATGGAAAGTTGCGCTGCAAATTGACACCACCAATGCGCAAAGTCCGTTGTATTTGCGTAGTTTGTTCATTCCAAGACACTCACAAAGGACGATTTTTTGTTCCTACTACTGTCGCATGCGGTATTGTAGTATCCCGGCCCCTTTAAATGTACTATATATAGCATGTGGTGATATTGTTAGTCTTTTCTTGTATCCTCAATATCTCGCGTCGCCCCTACCTCTCACATGCACATATCGAGTGCATGTATGCCAGTCTGCACCACACCGCAGGCGTCTATATTTTGTAACCAGCAACTGCGGGGAAACCTACATGACATCGACTTGTTGCGACACGCAACAATGTGAATCGTTGTGTTTGCATGACAACAGCTTGTTGCAGCACGCAACAATGTGCGACACGCAACAATGTGAATCGTTGTGTTTGCATGACATCGGCCTGCTGCGACACGCAACAATGTGAATCGTTGTGTTTGCATGACATCGGCCTGTTGCAACACGCAACAATATAAATCGTTGTGTTTGCATGACATTGGCCTGTTGCAGCAAATCAGCAGCTGCTTGCGCAACACGCAACAATGTCAATCGTTGTGTGCCATGTCTCTCCGACTGTCAGAGAAACAAACATTTAATTCACCGTGTACTTAAAGCCTGATACATCTGAATATACCGAGTATTGACATCTGACGTATCATTTCCATCCAACACCCCATTCCTGTTATGTAATTGCTTTTTGTCGCACATGGCAACAGAGCACCTTCAATATCATCAGTAGCAGACATCGCTGCTCAAGACTTGAAGGCAAGTGAGCTCTGTGTAGCAAGTCTGGCAAACAAATATTTGATGGTAGAGGGATTCGAAGACTGGGGAAAAAATGCGAGTAGAATGGTGTTGGCGAGTGGAGATGAGCGCGATTTGTTCACAGGAGCTTTTGCCGGTCTCACTTATTCACATTCACGCACTATATTTCCAAGCACGGCGTCTCGTGTGGGAATACCCAACGATATTGACACACGCACAGTTTTTATTTCGCTGTCTTATAGTGACGTGGAAAGGGGATCATTTTGTTGCTGCGTGAGTATCAGAAGGCTTTGGAATTGTTTGCCGAATCCATAGTGGGCTCGAACTACTCGAACCAGATCGAGCTCGCAGGAGAAGTGGGGGGCGGGGGTAGATATCCCGACTTCTTCACTTTTTCACTTTCGAACCCATTTTTTGGTTCGATTTGTACTAATAAATTACTGTCACCACGGGCCCATCAAATGGTACTTAACACTATGTAATACGGGAACCTTGTACCAGTAATGCTGTAACAGGCGCCTACGTCCTAGGCTGATGAGATTTTTTGTTTTTGTCTTCTTTAAATAGTGGTATAAGATTTTTTTTATTTTTTTGGGTCTCTACCCTTGCCCCCCACCTTTCGCTCGCAAGTAGCACTCCTTCTCTTTTTAACCTCGCCGACAGGGTATTTTTAAAGATTGTCTTGATGGACGAACTCAATGACACGAATGCATTCAGATATAGACGTCTTTGACTGCGAAAGGTGGCTCCGTTGGCTTCGGACAGTATACTCTTGCAAGAACGAAACATGATATGCTGCAAATTAAAATGATCTGTGACGCGTCTGGGGAGTCTATTGCTGTGCAAATCAATATGCACACACAAACATACCAAATGTTATATGCACAAAACCTCACTTGACATACCATACATGTATACCATTAGTTTCGTATGCAACAACTCACCTCCAGCCAACATGTCTTTGAATTGCCAGTGTTTGGTCGGATGGAACTGGTCTACAGAGGACAAGAATGGCGAACGACAGTCGGGGTGATGGCATTTGTGCCTGACGAAAACAACACACAGACAGACACACGCACAATCAGGACCCACGGCCTCACATATATGATATACAACGTAACATGCGTTACTGACTCGCGCATGTAGGTAAATACACGCACATGAGATAGCCATGATACGCAAACACACGCGGAATATGCGCCACATATAAACATTTACACCACAACATACGAGGGAGGACGCCCATAATTATGATTTTTATCGCATCCTTACTGCACTAGAGCATAGACACACAACGAGTGCGTCAGGAAATCACAGAAATAACCAGAACTTGTATTTGCACGATCAAAATCGGCACCAAGGATTGGAAAATCCCAATCCAAGGAAACCCAAATTCATATTTGGAAGATCCAACTGTAAATCTATTCGGAAATTATAATCGAGATTTTGAGGAAATTATCAAATTTGTGGATGCGGAAAACCAAGTCACAATCAAGATTGAAAACCAGATCCAAGTCAGCGTCGAAATTTCGAGGATCCAAATTGGATTCATGATGAAAATCAAAATCCAGAATTGAGAATTAAAATCAAACTAAGAATCATGGAACTCCGATTCACAACCAAAACGGAAATCCGGGCATGCATAAAAGTAGGGTGGTAAAATCGCAAAAATAGGGTAGAAGGGTAGATACTCAGTATTTGCTCTTTCTTGGATGTGTATGGTCACCATCAATTCCTGATCTTTGGCCATCAGGTCAATGGACCCAAGACACACGTGGCACCTTCGGACGAAACCCATGCGCTACCACGCGCCCAAAAGGTTACATACACACGTGATGTAAAATGTGAAAGTGATGCTCCTGACACATCTACTTATACTTACTTTACGCCAATGCTGGTCCCGGCACCCTGACGCTCCGACATTTCTTATTATTGCATTCTGATTGCGGAGGATTCCTCAGGCGCACAACAAACACACCGGGAAAATAGTGAGGGTAGAGGGAGCTTGTATTTGGGGGGAGATATAGATGTGATGGTAACACAAACGATGGAAATGATTACGAAAGTGAGTACCTGGGATGTTGGTATAAAACACGAGTTCACCACGCACAGCGAGTTACGACACAATACAAACAAAACTTGCCGCATTGTTGGCAGTAATTTGGCGCCTCTGTCCCGCGTGGTGTTGTGACCGCATGGGATCTTTTTTAGAAAAAGAGATGTATGCATCACGAGTGAACACGAAATGTCAGTGACCGAAACATGTTGTTATCGAGGGTCAGGAAATTATCATGAATTCTTGATGAACAGTGGAATTTAGAGGAGGCTCCTCCTTCTCCTTAGCAGAGAATGGCAGCAGAAACCTTGAGAGTGTTGTCCAGTAGACCATGGCAATTATGAATGATGCCTCGGATGAAAATTCGGTCACGAAGAGCGCATCCAATCCCTTTGCCGACAGCGCCCATCAAAGCCACATTTGGCTTTTTCCAAATCTCCTGGACTGGCTTCAAACTGCAATATTCCAAAAAATCCATCAAATTTTTCAAACCATCCTCTTGCGAAGTTTTCTGGAAAGAGCAGAATAGATTGTACGTCAATTCTATATTCATAGTCATTTCACCAGCCCGTAGAGCCTGAATGGCGCTCAAACGGTTGTAGAAGGAGTTTCAAAGTGTCTCAATCCTTCATTCTTATAAAAATACTGCTACTCTACTACGTCTATTAGTAGGAAAGCCGACGTTTGAGTGATTTTCACCTCCAGAATTTCTGTCGCTTCACGTCACCATTGATTCCTAACGCAAATGCAAATTTGACTTCATGCATGTTAAGTTTCTTGATTTCTTTTTGCTTGTTCTTTTGGGCCTGCTTATGTGTCATCCAGAGTGCATGCACCTCATCAATGGTTCTGTATTTGTTTATCCGGGATGATGTAAAACTAGCTCAGTTGGTCAGAGCGCGGGACTATTAATCCTGAGGTCGTCGCTTCGATTCCGGCAAAAAATCCAAAAATCGAGAACTCAAATCTACATGGATTTGAGCTACATAGACCCTGAAGCAAGGGTACTAAATTACTGTTACGAATAATAAAAGCAATCATCAATGAATCGATGACAAGCTGATATCGAGTTGCCCCCCGAAGAGCAATTGAAGTGGAAGTTGTCGACCCTGCCACATGTCCTGAAGGAAGCAAGAATGAATAAAAGTTGGTTATTTTCGTGCCTTCGCAATTGTCCGTATGGCGTCTTCTCCCTTTTGCTCTTCCTGCAGATGGGTTTCGGTGATGAATGTGCCAGGGGCCTCAGGATCTGCTTTATACACACATGCATCGAGTCGGCTTTTGTATTTCGACTACTTTTTCCTTGTGCATGAACACGCCTACCTGAAAAAGGCCACAGAGGTAATCTATTGCTTCGAGCTGATGTTCACCGCTTCCGTATTGTGTCTTGTCACTTTCCGATACTCAGGACACTTGGTCAGTCACAAAGCTTCTCCCAGCATTCGTAAGGCCGACCATGACGAATGGTTTCCTGCCATTTGACTTTGCCAGCTTCCTCAAACAGGTGCAATGGCGTCCCCCACGCATTAGGTGCCTGCGCGAGGTGCAAGACAGCGTCTGGTGATGGGTCTGGAGCGCGAACGCCCAACGGGGAGGTAGCTGCGTTTGCTGACACTGTGGCAGTGCCTGTTGAGGTGTTCGTGGCGTCGGATAACGTGGTTAGGTTGGGTCTTCGAAACCCAAGAAAGAAAGAAAGATTAGGTCTTCGAAACCCAAGAAAGAAAGAAAGAAAAGCTTGTACTTGTACATTACTGGTAGAAATAAGTTAGTCGGCCGTCAATCAACCATATCGAGACGTCATCAAGATGGTTTACAGATGGGTTCACGAGGGTATTCAGACAATGTTTGTATAAGCCGCCTCGCCGCCGCACGCCCGAGCTCCCACTGCAATCTTTAGTCAAACAACATTTTTTGAACAGCTCTTTTCGAAAAAGATATCTGAAAGGAAAAGCCCCCGAGGTAGATAGTAAAATGCCGAGATTTTTAATGGAAACATCCGCTGAAATGATGATGATGATTGCTTTTACTACTTTCAAAAGTAGTTTAGTACCCTTGTTTGAGGTTCTATGATGTTCAAATTCATGGGAATATGAGTTGTCAGGTTTTAGACGGAATCGAACCGACGACCTAGGGATTGACAGTCCCTCGCTCTGACCAACTGAGCCACGCTTGCACTGAGTTGTGTCCATTTCACGAGATTACTGAGTTTACTTTGAGATTACTTCGAAAAGTTCGAATTCTGAGGAAGTCCGAGAAAAAGCTCGGAGAATCCGAGACTTTTTATGGAGCAAAATTGATCCTGCGACCGGTGTAAGGTACTGCTTGGGTACGATTGACAAGTCGCGCTTGAAACCGGGTGACAGTAGCTACTCCAGTACTGCTTTGTGACTGTCATGTACAAACCAAGTCGGAAGGGGGTGTTGAATGGTCACGATAAATAAACTCTCGCCGCTGCGCGCCACAGCTGAAAGAACTGGGCAAAGAAACAGAAGAAAAACAGTTTGAGCGCCGGGACTTCGGGTGGCGCCACTTGCTGCGCAACCAAGACAAGATCAACACACAGGAACACAAAGGTACATAGCGAGGGAGAATGCGTTGGAGGGCAAGCCATGCATCGATGCAGGCTTGTGTTTATGTGACTAAAGGGGGGCGGGATGGTGGAGATGGAGGTAAGGTAGATGGCGTGTGTCTTCAATGTGTACACGTGTGCATGTAAACACTTGTTTGCATATGCTCTCTTCAATCTCAATATGAACCCCAAAAATACACTAGGCGTGTGAGCTGGTAGGCGCGTGTAGGAGAGGGGGGGCTTGCTGTGTTTTACTATGACACTTGCTTTCGAGTGAAGAGGTGAAGAGTTGCTGTAGAACTTGTACCCTCACGTTTTCCGTTGTTGGCTGATTGCAAATTCTCAACAGTCTGTTCTATCGCTGTTTCATGCAGCAAATTCAATCCGACTTTCCTCTACATTTCGATATTAAGAACATATACCAAATTCGTACGGAAAAATAAAATGCCAGCGCTTGGTGTTTGCTTCCCGCAACCCTGCTCGAGCGATGGCCGCAGGTTTGCCGCGTCAAGATCACGTTTGAATTACCACCGAACAAGTGGTTCGTTTCCACAAAGACAAATTCAATGAACTGCTTTGTAAATTGGATTCCAGTGAATTTGCTTGTTCGTTCGAACAAAATCCAACCCTGCCTTAAACCAAGATGATTTAAACCACGCTATGTGCCAGTGCTTGGATGGGCGAGGGACTGGGGGACAGTGTACATGTGTGTAGTGGACTGCACGAGCAACAGCGGCAGAGGAGCGAGTGCACAGGCTGTAGGAGCAGCAGCATCTGTGAGCACCAATGACAGAGGTCCCTCAGCTCCCACTGCAAAGTGGGAGCTGAGAAATATGCGGGTTTCCATTCTTGTTCATACATCACGCATGCATGCTTTCTGAGTGCATCCAGTCAAAAACACGCCAATTCAAAAAGTCAAGTATATCTGCATGCCAACTCAAAAAGTCAGCTATATCTGCGAACTGAACCTCAAAATGAATCCCCCCCAAATTCAGAGCCCAAGCCACAAGCATTACTTCCCGTCTTCTCCCAGCAACACTTTGCACACGCACAGCCCCCTCGTGCTTGATATCCTTTTTCGCCACAATCACAGCTGACGCTGTTCTCCCACATGTCCCACGCATAGTGGTAAGGGTCTCTTTCTAAATACGGCATCAATTTCGTCGGATAGCGCTTTCTGCATTTGGGGTTGCGTCACCTCTGCACGCACAACACCCGTGACCCTGAGTCTTGCGCTTTGTGTCCATGACAATGCAGCCCATACACGTCCCGCACATTTGTACATCATACGCACGCTCATCTCATTTGGCACTACATTCCTCATACTGCTTACACTCGCAGCGCTCTGTTTTCTTCCCCCCCTTTGTTGGTTTTGGACACTCTTCGCACA
>Ga0335398_10006889_pt1 | contig 14132 bp, 9 predicted proteins | sample BON03_FD_205742 | JGI IMG/M metagenome (GOLD analysis project Ga0335398, IMG submission 205742) | Freshwater microbial communities from Lake Bonney liftoff mats and glacier meltwater in Antarctica - BON-03 (spades assembly) (version 2) | ecosystem: Environmental > Aquatic > Freshwater > Ice >... | reverse complement strand
CTTTGAAAATTTGTAGATGAAAAAAATAATTGTTAAAAAATAGAAAAAAAAGAGAAATTTTTGAGCACAAAATTCAATTTTTAGAAAAAATAAATACCATCAATAATTCTGATTAACTGCCATAAAACCATCAAATTTTTAGAAATTTTAATTTTATTAAAAATTAAATTCTGAAATCATGCAAGTTAAAGCTTTTAAAGCTAAATAAGTAAAAGTCAAGTCTCCACTTGGAAGGTGAAAATTGGCACTATTAAAGAATACTATAAAAATAATTTCACTAACAAATTATTGCGCTTCAAATACCTAAAAATTACATACAAAAATAAGCAACCATCTTTTTAAAGAACAACTCAAACAAACCAAAATGAGGTTTTCCAAAACTTAAATTAATTAAATCATATTAATAATGGAATAAATTCATTTCAAGATTTTTGAGTTAAAAAAAGTGTTCATTTTTTTTAAAATATTATATCAATATTTATTCTATCAAAGAGTACTGGTAAAAAGTGTAGACCATTACCACACATCGTGGAAGCATTCCCTAAACACAAATATTAGAATCAACAATCAAAAGCCTTAACTAAGTCTAATTCCTACGATAATCCTTTTTTAGTCAACTAATTACAAGGTCAATCCAAAGTTAATGTTAGTATTTACGATTCTGCCGTCTCTGGTATTCTGAAAAAATAAATACGGCTGTCATCTATGCAAAAGTGTTTATTCAAAAAGTGCGAGCCCAGTAAATTTCACAAAGTAAAATTCTAATTATTTAGGTGAAATATCGCTAACTATCCTATGCGATCGAACTGGGGACATTATTAGATCAAATTTGGAGAAATTGACTAATTGATTTTTACTAGCAACACCGATTGAAATGGGCCCACTATAATAGAATCTTTAAACACTTTGCCTTTCCCATCCTTATAAATTCCAGATAACGAAAACTGGGTGTCTTCCTCTGAGTAATTATATCGGAAAAAAATCTGATTTGAATTCTCCTCTCTAGTTACTTTCGAAACTTTTATATTATCAATAATAACTGTTTTTGAGTTTGCTGGAATTCTAAAAACTAGACTTTCTTGATTTGAGTCAATGAGAGATTTAAGATACACACTCACTCTTTCTCTCTTGAGCGATGCCTTGAAAAAAGAAATTGCAACCTCTTGATTGGTGTTAAAAGATTTTTCAAGAAAAAGTTCAAGGGTTTGATTTTCAAGCCCACTTTCGACGTCCAACTCAACTAATACTGTTTCATCGGCTACTACCTGGCCAATTTGAATATAAACCAGAGCTGCCTTTGATGAGTTTGGATTTACTTTCAATGAACCATCCTTAGGACTAGAGTCATTCCAGCTTGAAACCGCATTATATGTGCCCGAAATTGAATTAACATCAGCGTCAAAATCAACCTCTTTGATTAACTTTTCTTTAATAATTTTATACTTACTTAAACTTAAGTTTTGCTCTTGTGAAGATTCATCAAAACCAAATGTATCCGTCCAATCATCTAAATTTCGCATTTTCGATTCGGGGAAATCCGAATCTTTAGTTTCAAAAAGGAATTCTCGATTATAAGGGTTTAAAAAATAATTATTGGAACTAAAACCTATTTTATCTATATCATTTTTTATTGAGTACACTCCATAGATTATTTCTCGATCTCTAGTACTTGAAAATTCGTTATTCTCTATTTGGATATCTTTAATGGGATTTCCCAACATATCATGAGATAATTGTACTTGAACGTCACAGTCGAAAATCAAATTATTAACTATCTCTACAGTGTTGGCATTATGTAAATAAATGCCTTTACCATTGACATGAGCCACGGTATTTCGCTCAATTTTCACACCTCGGGTATCATCGTCCAAATAAATACCTTCAGCAATTCTATAATTTTGGTTTGTTCCCTCAACTGCTCCGACACCGTTCAAAACTATATTGCCTACAATCTCTCTCCCTGAATTATTCATGTCGACAAGGCCATCAGAATTCATATAAATACCTCCCCCATCTTGCTTCCGTAGACAAAAATTTTCGATAAGATTGTTCTTAACGATTGAATTATTTCCCCCGAAATGAATCCCAGAGTAACCTGTATTAATAATTCTATTTCTTATGATCTGTGAATCCCCAGCATCCCCTGCGATATAAATACCAATTCCAGTTAAATCGCTGTTATTTGCCATGCCGGGGAAAGGCATGGTACTCTCAATTAAATTATTTGAAATAATTGACCTAGGTGTTCCATGCCAGAAAAATATTGCTCCACTTAGAGCATACCTTATTTCATTGTTTGTCAAAGTGAAATCAGGAGTACTATAACTATATACTGCATTTTCACCTGCATATTCCATTAGACAGTTATCGATTACTATATTCGAAGACTTTTCAATATGTATCAGATTTTTGTTTCCTCCCTTAAAATGGAGGTTCTTAAAAGAAATATTCCGAACAAGTAAGCCAGTAATAACTAGGTAGTCAGAAATTGCAACTTCAATACTTTTCTCGGACGGGTTGCTATCATTTAAATAGATAGATAAATTTTTCTCATCTTTTGAATAAGACCATTCACCAGGTTGGTCTAGTGTTTTTTCATGATTCTGAATAAAATACCCAAAACCTTCAACTGGCCTATATGTTGATTTTCCTACATTCCAATAATCGACTATACCTCCTTTAGATTGTTTAATTGGATAGCTATCAATGACCCATTGATTTTTCCTAATTACTATTTCTCCTCCCTTTGCATCGAAAGGAATTTCTTTCCCATTTATACTGAAGTCATTATTGAGAGATTTTATGGTAAGATAACCCCCATTAGCATCGGTGACATTTGGAAATCTTCCAACTTCTTTCAGCTTATCATCAATTAATACGATTTTAAGTTTACTCGACTCGATATCTAAAATTTTTGATTGATATATACCATTTCCGATATAATCCCAATTTTCGATCTTGAGTAAAGATGTAATAATTGGCATTTCTCCTGTCCCATACGAGTCGAAAGAAATTGGTTCCCCACTTGTCCCTCCTCTAGTGAGTCTTATCGTACCTTGAAAAACATCACCTCTCTTAAAAAAAATCCTATCTCCAGCCTTTAGTGCATGTGATATTTCATTTAGCTTTTGGAGTGAGCGCCAAGGTGTAAGTAGAGATTGGGATTCATCAAATGTATACTTATCCTTTCCTGATGAAGAGGAAAAATAGTAATCTGTAGCAAAGACACTTTGCAGTGAAAGCAATAAAGATCCTGAACATATAAAAATGCTAATAAAAATTTGTCTAGTTACAATTTCACACATACAAATTTAGATTGACTATGTATTGGTCTAATTGATTAAAGCAGAAAGGTGGATATTCCGGACAATACTGACCCCCGTTCCGGGCATACTGACCCCCCTAAAATGGGTTTGGTCCTACAATCTATTATACTGACAATTTTACATTTTTTTTCTAAGACTTTCTCCCTTTAACTCTATTCTGTAGGAAGAATGGACCAATCTATCTAGAATAGCATCTGCTATTGTTTCTTCGCCTATGATATCATACCAGCTGGACACGGGTAATTGACTGGCGATTACTGTTGATTTCTTTCCATGTCTGTCTTCTATCATTTCCATAAAATCTATTCGTTGCTGTTGTTCAAGATGCGTCAGACCAAAGTCGTCAATGATTAGGAGGTCTGTTTTAGCCAGTTTGTCAAAGAACTTCAAAACAGTTCCTTCGAGTCTGGCCATTTTGGTTTTGAGCATCAGCTTCTGTGTGTTGAAGTAAGCAACTTTATATCCCAGCACGCAGGCCTGATGACCCAGCGCAGACGCCAGGTAGCTTTTGCCACAGCCGGTTGCTCCTGTGATCAGTACTGCATCTCCGGTTGTGATATATTCTCCCACGGCAAGACTTGTGAGCATCATATCATCAAGCCCCCTTATTTTGTCAAGCTTAAGTTCTTCCAGGGATGCTTTGTATCTGAATGCTGCATTCGTTTCAAGCCGTTTGAATCTCCTGTTATCTCTTTCGAGCTCTTCGGCCTGTAGCAACAGTTCAAGCCCTTCTGAGAGTGACAGACTTTGGTTTTTTCTTGTTTCCTTAATAGCTGTCCATGTTTTGGACATGCCGTTCAGCTTGAGTTTGGTAAACTGCGATTCGATCTGGTTTGTCATAGTTATTTAAAATTTATTGATTGTTGATTACTGTAATACGATTTACCCCTTACATTCTGATGCTTGGGCAGTGTGGTGATGCTGTTTTGGACAGACTCGTCTTCCATGTGGTTTTCTATGATGTTTTTGATAAACCTGTAAGAGAATACCCCATTCTCCATGGCAGTTTTGCATGCTTTTTCCAAAGCCCCGGTATCTGATTTTCGTGCAAGAGCAAGTAAGCCGTCGCAGGATCTGTAGACTTGCTCGGGGTATCTTTTCTGCTCAAAAAGCAGACATACATACTCGTGCAGGACTTTTGAGATCTTGGCTGAGAGGTTCCTGTAATACTCAGGACTTCTATCCCGGTAGTGCTGGTGGTGCGAACAGAGGTGCTCTTTGACTGTAGAGTAAGCGCCAAGTTTGAAGTTTCTGGAATGAACGGCTACTTTCTTGCCTTCATGATAGAGGTAGACCATCGATCTGGTATAGGCCACTTTTACCTGATGTCCCATAAGGGTATGAGGGACACTGTAATAGTGTTTGTCGACAGAAAGATAGATGTGGTTGTTTTTGGCAACTTTAAGCATCGAGTAGCTGCGAAGCTCAAAACGGTCAACAGGTAGCTCGGTCAACAGGGCTTTTTCATCTGCGATAAACTTCTCTTCCCTACAGTAGGGCTTTTTCTGCATTCTTGTCTGATTATGTGCCTTTACGTTCAGTTGGATTGCCTGATTGAGGGCTGTCATATCGAAGAACTGCATATTCCTGAGCTTGGCATAGACCCTTGAATAAAGGATCTTCACCTGGTTTTCTACCAGTGCTTTATCCTGAGGCTTTCTCACCCTTGCAGGAAGTACCGCTGTTCGGTAGTGGTTGGCAAAATCTTCAAGGGCTTGATTGATATCAGGTTCATATCGATCTGCTTTAATCACAGCTGCCTTCAGGTTGTCAGGTACCAACAGCTGAGGTACGCCGCCTAAATCTTCCAAACACCTGCTGAGTGCGTAAAGAAAATCAGCTATACGCTGCGAGGGTACTGCAATGGCAAAAGCATAATCAGAGTAAGGAAGGCAGGCCACAAAAAGCTGACAGGATATCACTTCTCCGGTCTCTCCAGCTATATAGGGAATGGTTTTTCCTGCAAAATCTATAAAGAGCTTCTCTGCGGGTTTATGATCCAGCACCATCGTCGGTTTGCCTTTTGCGGCTCGCTGCTGATCCAGGTGAAAACAGAATTGGGAATAGCTATACCCAGCCGGATCGGACTGTCTGTACTCTTCCCATAGCAGCATTCTGGTAACTCCAGTCTTTGCCAACTCCTTTTGGTAATAGTCAAGATTGGCTTTAAAGTAATCATACCTTGAATCCTTGTAGGAAGGATTCCCCGGATGAAAAAGCGTGTATAATTCAGGCTCGTCAAGGCTTAGAAGCGTCTCTGTTGTCATCTTCTCAGCTCTTTTGCCTGTCAGCAACTTATCAAGCTTGAAAAGGTATGTCTTGACGGTATTCTTACTGATCGCCAGAATACCTGCAATGGTTTTGACTCCTTTGCCCTGTCTGTGAAGTAGTATCAATTGTTTTATCTGACTCATTGGTTTTGGTTTTCCAGCCATTGGATTGTAGTTAGCGGTTATCGAAAGTGTCCGCTAAAAAACCAAAACCATTAATCAAAAGGGTCAATATCCGCCGGAATCTTGACTCAAAGGGGTCAGCATGCTCCGAAATCTTATCAAAATCCTTACGTTAGGGGGTCAATATCCGCCGGAATGTCAGTCGAATCTGGCCAATCAAGCCACTTTCACTACTCAAAAACATTCCGCTTAAAAGGGGTCAGCATGCTCCGGAATATCCAAAAGGTCCTAATCCTGAGATAACAAATTAAAATATGCTTTCATAGTATTTTGGCAGGTTTTGCTCCAAGTATACTCTGTAGCATTTTGCTTCCCTTTTTCTACCAAGGTGTCAATAAGCACTGGATTTTTTAAGTCCGCCATTAACTTAATTATATCCTGATCAGTAGGGTCCTTAGATACAAACAGGGCTGTATCACCTAAAATCTCCTTAAATACTGGGATTTCGGAACAAATAACTGGTAGCCCAAATGCTTGAGATTCAATAACTGGTAGCCCAAAACCTTCATAAGCAGACAAAAGTACAGTAGCTGTATAGCTGTTATAGATGTCGGCTAACGTGTAAGCAGGATCATACTGATCAAATGTAAAATACCCTTCTAAGCCAGCACTCGAAATCTCTGCTTTTATCTCATCATAATATTCTTGATATACCGGACTGCCACGAAAATAAAAGTGAAAAGTATTTCCATAACCAAGATCAATCATTCTCTTGACCAATTTGATTACCTGAAGATGTCCTTTGTGAGGATGAAATGCAGCTACCACGCCAAACCGAATTATGCTATCTAACGCCATTGAGGAATCTGTAGAATACAACGTACTAGCCTGAGAGTAGCCCAATAGTATTGAGGATATTTTGGAATGAATACCTGCAAATCTGGATCTCACTTCAGCACTTGTAGTTTTAGAATTCGTGATTACTAAATCACTCGTCCTTACAGCTTTTGAGAGGAGTTCATTTAATATTTTGAACTTTAGCCGATCTTTTACTTTAAGATATTTTAAATACTCTGGTCTTTTGAGGTATAATTCAAACATGAAATCATGTACGGTCACCACATATTTACAGACCTTTCTTATTGGCATTTCACTTAATACGCGATGCAAAAGATCCATATTTTCCTGCTTAAGAAAATTGGGTAATCGCATTTGAAGCCAGTACATTCTGGAAAAGAAATTCTGATTATTTACATTAAAATACCGAGTGTCTAAATACTTTAATTCGAGATTTTTATACGTACTGGTATTGAGCAAAACAGTAATCTTACAAGATTGCCTAAAGCTCTCGCTACCACCTAAAAGTTCATCTATTCCTAGGATCAATTCTTTACCGTAAGTTGCAATTCCACCTCCAGCTCCACCCTTTCCCGGAACAATATTTGTCAAGTCAATGCATATATTCTTCATAATGAATTATTAGATCCTACTATTTAAAATTTCATCCAAATCTCTCACTAGTTCTTCAGTGATTTTTTCAGCATCAAATATTTTTCCAGTAGAATACGCATTGGTAGCAAAGTATTCATAATCAGAGAGAATAGTCTCAATTCCTTTCTCATAATCACCATCTAAATAATCCTTATCTAAGAGAATTCCATTTTCACCGTTTCTTATAAAACTAGGTATATCCCCTACACCAGTAGAAATCACTGGGACTCCTACTGACAGTGCTTCAGCAATTGCCATAGGAAAACCTTCAAATTCAGATGCCATCAAAAGAATCTTGGATGAGGAAATCTGTTCGATTAGGTTTCTATTATCAAGATTCCCTATCAATTGAACTTGATCTTCCAAATTCAACCCTGCGATCTTCTCTTTCAAAGCGGCGCATTGGAAGCCCTTTCCTGCAATTTTAAAAATATTCTTATTGCGAATTTCCAGAGGTAAAAGAGCATATGCATCGATCAGCCTACCTACTCGCTTTCCACTTTCTAATCTTCCCGCAAAGATAAATCCAGACCTAATTGTGTTATCCTTCAGTGCAAAATCATGAGAAATAGGGTTAAGGATTTTTTTCCGTCCTTCCATTTCATTACCAACTGTATAAGTGATCATGCTATTCTTTGAAATCGTTTTAGACATGTAATCAAAAACTGAAATAAAATATTTACCATACCAAAATCTAGACATAGAAACTGGATTATCATTTCCATGAAATACATGTACATATGGCATCCCAAATTTAGATACCACAAATGATCCCTCCGGACTGTGGGAAATTATAAAATCATACTTTTTAAGAGTGAAGTATTTAGAAAAAATATAAACCATATACAAAAAACGGTGAGGAATGAGAGTGAAATTCTCAAACTTTTCAGGCAGATAGAAATAGCTTAATTCATAATGTTTATTAAGATGAACATCCAAGTTCTTCACGAAAGGACCAATCCCACCATAGGAAGTTTCAAGAGAATTGGTCAAAAGTATTGCGACTTTAGTCATTGATTCTTTAGTTATTTTCATTCAACACAGCAAATAATTTCTGGCTTTCTGTCTTGTTATTAAACCTGTTTATAGCTACTATTCTTCCTTTTTCACCTATTTGACTGATTTTTTCTGAATGTTCAATCAAATAGGTAATGGCTTCAACCAAAGAGAGTAAATCCATTGGTTTAACCAAAATTGCATTTTCTCTATCAATGAGATAGTTGGAAACATCTCCTACGTTAGTGACAATTACTGCACGTCCAGTAGCTAAATATTCTGCGAGCTTAGAAGGAAACCCAGTATTAGCAGCACCAGAATTATCTCTTATAACACAAAATATATCACATGAATTAAGCAATTCTTGATATTCTCCAGAAGGAACGAACCCTCTGTAGTTTATTCTATTAGAGAATTTAGAAGCTTTTACAAGAATCATAAACTCATTGAAATCTTCTAAATTCTCTCCTTTACCAGTCAAAACAAGTCGTAACGAATCGTAATTTTCGCCAACTTCTTCGAAAGCTTTTAATAAAAAATCGAGACCATCTTTCTTCCCAAAAGATCCTCCATAAAACAACGTAATTACTTCCTTTTTCAAAAACTCAGATTTCTCAAATTTAGAAATATCCATCGTTACAGGAATAAATAAAATTTTGTCTCTAGTGGTATATGTCAAAAGCAATCGCTCTAAATGCGACGATATGACGATATTCAAATCTATAAAAGATTGGAAGTTCTTTAAGATAAATGTTCCACTCTGAATTCGAAGCTTATTTACAAGTCCTCCAAAGCTAGCTGCCTGAGAATTATCCTCAACTATATCCAATACAATTTTATATCCTAACATCTTTGCAAATACTAGAGGAATGATTGTTTTAATATCTGGAGTTTCATACAAGTAAAAGATATTTTTCTCCTTGGACACAAACTTACCGTGAATAAATAGTAGTGATTTGTAGAGGTAAGAAATTATTGAAAGTGGGCTTTTAAAATCCAAATTAATTTTAAGTTCATTCACACTATCTCGATCATCAATACCATCAGCTTGAAGAGCAAAATATAAATTATTTAGATTAACAGAAAAGTTGTCAAGCATAGGATATACTAGATTTCTTACCCTAACAGATCCTGCCATACCTTCTCTCAATGGGATTCCAAATACCAGTATATTCATTATATTATAAAGATTACTAAAAGATTATTTGAATTCACCTTCGCTATACAGATTCAAAAGCTTTTCAAATTCAAAATAAAATTGATTAGAAACGGACTTTTTTGAATGTCGTTTTTTAACCAGTATTAGAGCTTTTGCAGACATCTCGGATTTAGCCTCCTCATTGGACACAAATTCTTTCAACTGCTTATTGATCTCTTTAGGATTATCCTTATTTATCAAAAATGCCCAGTCATTTGTTTTACCGTATTGATATATAGCAGTTTCCTCAGGAGATAAGATTATTATTGGAGTACCACTAGCCATATATTCTGAGGCTTTAGTTGGCATAGAATATTTAAGAAATTTTATAGCCTTTTTAGAAAAATCACAGGGTAGTAGTAAGAAATCCATGCTTTGAAACAAATGAGGAAGTTTCTCATATGGGATTAACTGTTTATGGATAGTATATTCATAACTATCCGTCCACATCAATTCTTCCGCTGTTTGAATGTAAAATTTAATTTTGATGTCGCTGGTCAAATTATATAATTCAACGGCATCGGCGAAAGCTTTTAAAGAGGTGGAAATACCAAAGCCCGTTCTACCTGCATATAGAATAGAATACACTTGATATGAGAATCTCTCAACATCTCCTTTTAATAGCCAAACGTCCGTATCAACAGGATTATGGAATGTCTTAAACTTAGCACCATAACGTCTTTCGTACTCGAGCCCCATCAAGTCGCTTATACTCAAGCACAAATCTGCACGATGAACCAAATCACTATACTCTCCATTAACTTTTCCATTCCAATACCCTTTAGATAAGCCACTACTTCCTATTGTACTAAGCCAATCATCCATTTGATGTATCACAATAGGTACCTTTAACTTATCAATCAATTTAAGAGCAAAAAGAAGAGAATCTCTAGTAGAAACTTGTATGTAAAGGAGGTCAGGAGAAAACTCTTCAATCCAATTTAAGAGATTTGGACTTACCTCCATATTAGATATCACATGCATCAGCCCTGACCACTCCAAAAGAGGATATAAAACCTTATATATTAACAACTCCCGGAAGGAAGGTTTATAAGAAAATGAATCCTTATTTGGACTTTTAACTATAGGTATCTTCCCAGAAGGGGAATATCTCTGAAAATAGTTGAAAGGAAATCTATAATGAAATTCATCAGAGCCTATAAAATAATAATTATCGCAAGCTTCAGTTGAAATATTTCCATTAGCGTGGCTAGTACAAATAACAGCTAGATCATTCTTATTCCATTCACGGAATAGATTAGATAAGGTAACTCCCCCACCTGTATTTGTATTAAAAGATTGGCCAAATATTAGTACTTTAGACATTTTATTGTTTATTCAAGGTAGATTTAATAGAGAACTCACTTTTGAAATACTTGGTAATAAATGAATTAGGTAACATTCTCAATGGTTTAGAATAGCATATACCAGCACTTAACCATATGGAAACATGATATAGATTGATACTATACATATTTGAAGGGTATAGAAAAAACAACCAACAAAATATCCATATTGCTAAGGTTCGAATCAAATTATTATTAGAATAAAATAATCCCAGGAAAACTGCAGGAATCATAATAAATAACAATAATATTAAATTAATTATTCCACCGCCTAGAATAAGCTGCAGATAATCTGTTTCAATAACCTTTCTCTCTCCTCCTTTAAATATTTCATCATCAATTCCTGAACACTCATAACCTCCATTATAACCCTTTCCAAAAATCCAATCATCGCTGGTCATATCAGCGTAGAAACAATTTTCCACATAACTTCTAGTGTCTTCAAGACCTCGATCAGTTAAATTTCTAAAGAAAGAAACATTCTTAAAACCTAGATCAAGAGAGAAGTACAACAAAAGAAATATACCAGTAAAAAAATATAATACGTAAAAAATAAAATAAAACTTTTTATTTGAAGTTATAAAATAATTTAAAATAGCGAAAAAAGATATTATACTTGTCATTAACAACATACCTCGTCTTGCCCTAAATACAGCTAAAATAATAAGAAGTAGTAATATACCTACGACAAAGTATTTATATTTTTTACTGATAAGATTAAAATTGAATGCAAGGATACCAATACAAATTGCAAAATACTTAAAATACATCTCTACGGTCATCAAACTTAGAGGATCTCTTACGTTACTGATCGAAAGTACATCATAATTATAAATTGAAAACAAAAGAAAAATAACCGCTAAAATTATAACTGAATCAAATAACTTTTTTAGTAGGAATAAATTAAACTTAAAAAAACATAATATCGGAATCATATAAATAATCCCCCCATAATTTAAGTCAAAGATCAATTGTTTAAAGAGAAAATAATTAAGATCAAAATAATCTCCCCTAACCAAGATTAGAACTTGCCACAAAAGAAAAACTAATCCTATCATTCTGAAATAAGAAATATCAGTATGTACGGAAACTAATCGCGTTAGTGAATACACAAGGAAAATATAACTAATAAGCTCTATGCCTTGGTAAAAGAAAGTAAAAGTAAAAGTAGTAAGGGCCATTACATAACCTAAGCTTAAACCTATCATCGATAAAAAAAACAATGATATATCAAAAGAGTAAGATTTAGTAACGAAAATATAAGAAATATCTATTTCCGCAGGAATATCTTCTATAATATAATTTTTAGCGAGAGATTTCATTAGATATTTAATAAATTAAAATGCTCGGCTAATACATTTTCAGGCTTAAAGGCATCTTTTAACTTCACATCTAACTTGTTTTCTAAACAATAACGGATGCCATTTGCCAAATCTTCAGAATCATAAGCTTTTGCTATATAACCAGTTTTCTTATGTTCAATCATCTCAGGAATACCACAAAGATTAAAACCCACAACTGGAACCCCACAATTCATACTTTCAACAATGGTAGTCGGTTGATTATCCAAAATACTTGGAATGACAAAGACATCAGATACTTGGTAGGCCAAAGCAATTTTACATTCATCTTCCAAGTAACCTAAATAATGGATCTTAAAATCAATGGAATTTTGAAATTCTTCTAAATCACCATTACCAAAAATCACAACTTCTAACTGGTCATAAGAATACATCTCCTTTAAATAAACAAAAGCTTTTTTCATAAAACTCCATCCTTTGTATATGCTGTCTATATTGACCGCACCAAAACTTACAACTAGCGTTGATGGATCGATAGATAGCACAGCTCTTGAATCTTTTTTTGATTGAGCCTTAAAAATAGGTGAATCGAAATAATTAGGAATGAAATGAATCTTTTGATCTTTTAATAAGCTAGATTTTAGCGCATAATTCTTAAGCCATAAACTAGGTACAATAAATTCTATCTTATTCCCATATTTAGAAATTAGCTTCTCCTTAGTAATAAACTGCGAGGAGGCAATTTTAGGCCTATTGGGAAATATAGGACAAGCCTGACAATTCTCCTCATACAACTTACAATCCATAACATGATGACAGCCTCCTGTCATAAACCACATATCATGCATTACAATGAAAATCTTCTTATTGAGCCTAAACAGTTTTTCAAAAGATTTGAAATCAAAGAAACCCATAAGTACCCAATGGATATAAATAGCATCAGCTCCTCTAATTAATTTCAACTTAGAAATATCTGTACCTAAAACTGGATAGGAATATAAACCAAAGGTACTATTGTCATATTTACGGAATTTTCTTTCGATTAAATTATTAACATAAGCAATCATCTGAGGAATTTTTCCCAGATACTTAAAGCCATCATTTGATACCCCTTGTTCAAATAAGGATATTCCATTGGAATTAAGCTTAGGCGATTTAGAAAATCCGACATGAAGCCTTAATGCGCTAGTTCCAGCAGATTTATCAAATAACTGAATTTGAACAACTTTATACATCATAAATAAATCTAAACGACAAAAAAGGACTGAATAATAATATAAACTGTATAGAATGTTTCATTAAGTTAAAATATTATAAAGACCATCATTTGAACCATATACTATCAACATCTCTAACTATTAATATTTTATATAATTGAATAGGTGCTATTAGGTAGCCATATACATTGGAAATAATAGAAGCAAGAATAATAGACCAAACACCTAAATTAAGTACTTGAATAAAAACTAATGACAATATAATAAATCCAACAGAAGTAATAATTGAAACAAAAAACTGAATTCTTAATGCCCCTATACCATTAATTACATTCACGAAAATACTAGCGAACATGCCAGTCAAAAAGAATAAAAAGCAAAATATAGATATTTTGTAATCAATATCCACTACACCTTTTCCTAACCACAGGTCATAGAATTGATCTGCAAAAAACAACATAATTAATCCTATAAATCCAAATGGTATTAATATCAAAAGATACTTCTTCACCGCACGAATAATCCAATCATAATCCCCAGAGAAATAGGCATCCGTACTACTGCTCCATAAAGGAGAAAGAATGATCATAAAAATACCCTGAAGCATCAGGAAGTATTTAAATGCAATATTGTATGCAGTGACATCCAAAGGGGTAAAATATCTTGCTATAAGAAAAAGAGAGGAACTATATTGAATTATTGCTGCTAATTGCAACATGAAAAATTTTAATCCTAAACCCATCAACTTATTTCTGTACTTCTTTTGAACTAACTTAAAGTTTGGAACAAATTCTTTATAGCTACTAGAAAACAAATAAACATTAGCAAATATCAATACCAAAACGGGTATAACTCCTATCCCTA
>Ga0335398_10006888_pt1 | contig 14132 bp, 15 predicted proteins | sample BON03_FD_205742 | JGI IMG/M metagenome (GOLD analysis project Ga0335398, IMG submission 205742) | Freshwater microbial communities from Lake Bonney liftoff mats and glacier meltwater in Antarctica - BON-03 (spades assembly) (version 2) | ecosystem: Environmental > Aquatic > Freshwater > Ice >... | reverse complement strand
CCTCCCTCCCTGCCTCGTCCTCGTCCTCCTCGTCATCATCAATGTTCTCACATATGGAAAAAGTGGGTCGGGCGGGCAGTGGTGCTACTGTTGCTCCTGCCGTTGCTCCTGCTGTGGGTAGCTGCTGGCGTTGTGAGGTCAAGGAGGAGGACAAGGACGAAAGAGAAGAGGACAGAAAAGAGGAGGAGGAAGAGGAGGAAGGCTGCTGCTGTTGCTGCTGCTGCTCGGCCTTGGCGCGGTTGGCGGCCCGCTTTTTGCGGGCACCGATTTCGTTCCAGAAGCGGGTGTCGTTGTGGAGGATGGAATCGTAGTCCTCCTAGGGAGGGAGGGAGGGAGGGAGGGAGGGAGGGAGGGAAGGAGGGAAGGAGGGGGGGAGGGTTAGCTACGTGTGCGCTGATACCAAGTTACGTGTGCGCGCTAATACCACGCACAGCGAATATCACGGTGAAGGAGGGAGGGAGGGAGGAAGGGAAGGAAGGAGGGGTCGTCAAACCATACCTGTGACACGTTGGCGTCGCTGCTGCTGGAGGTAGAGACCACATCCGAAGGCGAAGAAGAAGAAGAAGGAGAAGGAGAAGAAGTGGACGTGACCCCCTCTTCAGTAGGCGGGGCAAAAATCAGGTCAATGAAAAAGTCCTATCCAAAATTCAATTCGAAAAAAATATGATAAAAACAAGCGTGTGTGCGTAAGAGAGATTTTGTTTTGGTGTCAACCCTCCCTCCCTCCCTCCCTCCCTCCCTCACCTCTTCAAATCGACTATCAGCACACGCTCCGTCCAACTGGGCCTTCCCTAGCCGCAAGACACCACACGGGACGTAGCCTGTGTGGAAGGCAGCCCGAAACATGGAGATCTAGGGAGGGAGGGAGGGAGGGAGGGAGGGAGGAAATGAAGGTGAATTTGTCGATTGGTGGATGGATGGGAGGGAGGGAGGGAAGGAAGGAGACGTACCTCCCCAGTAGCCCAGAGGATCTCGCCATAGACTGTGTGAGGGAGGGAGGGAGGGAGGAAGGGACGGAGGGAGGGAGGGAACGTACCTCCCCAGTGGCCCAGAGGACCTCGCCATAGATTGTGTTAATTTCCTTGTCCCCGTAGACACGGGGCCCCTGAGGGAAGGGAGGGAGGGAGGGAGGGGTGGTAAGTTAAAATCGGGTGTGAACCAAAGAGGGAAGGAGGGAGGGACGGACGGACGGAAGGAGCGCGTACCTTGGCCATCGACCACTTCAGAGCATTCTTCAAAAAAATGATCCGCAGAGAGTCATTAGTCCCGTTCTTGCCTCCGGCAGACGCGAGGGTAGAATCGATGTGAAGGAGAGCACGGCGGATCTGAGGGAGGGAGGGAGGGAGGGAGGGAGAGAGGGAGGGAGGAATGGTTAGTATTGGTTTCGCCTCTGGCAGAAGCAAGGGTGGAATCGATGGGAAGGAGGGCGCGTCGGATCTGAGGGGAGGGAGTGAGGGAGGGAGGGAGGGATGGTTAGGTTTGGTTTTTGGTTAAAGGGAGGGAGGGAAGGAGGAAGGGAGGGACGGAAGACTCACCAGGTCATAGGAAACGTCCTCGTCGGTCCCTATTTTCAATAAAATGTTTCCGAGTTCGAGGCCGCAGTCGGGGTAGCCTTGGTCGATGAGGGCGGTGGCGCCTGCAAGGAGGGTAGGGAGGGAGGGAGGAAGGGAGGGAGGGAGGGGGGACGTGCGTGTGAGGAGGTCTCCATTGATTACGTCACAGATAGAAATAAAAGGATCTAGACTTAATAATAACGACATGGAGTACTGAGGCTGGAAATCACGGCTTCACTGCATTCATCCTTCCATCCCTCCCTCCCTCCCTCCCTCTCTCCCTCCCTCTCTCCCCTCCACCCCTTCCTTTTCCTACCTTCCAGCGCCGTGCCCACGCCAGCAGTCACGTCTCCGTCCTTGACTTGTCGCTTGGCTTGAGAAGTGAAGAGCTGCAGGGCCTCGTAGGCGCTGTGTTGATGAGGAGGCAGGGAGGGAGGGTGGGAGGGAGGGAGGAGGGGTGAGGGAGGGGAGGAGGCTAGACGAGACACACGCACCACACCACCACCACCATATTCAGACTATCCAGAGCAACCGACAAGAATGTAGGCAAATTGTGCCGTGTCTCCCCGCTCCCTCCTTGTCCTTTTAAGCCTGCCGCCCGCGGCTCCTTCACTTTTGCCTCTCGTGATGATGAAGTGCTCTCCTCCCTCCTTCCCTCCCTGCCTTCAGCCCTCCTCCTTCCCTCCCTCCTTCCCCCTGACCAACCCTTCCTTCGTTCGTACCTCTCCTTCACACCCGCCGCCAACAGGTCCTTGATGCGTGCCTCCACCCCTTGCCTTGTGATGGTGGGGCCTTCCATGTGAGGAGACCCGTTGTCGCCATCGGCGTTGGGATCGATGACTGCCATCGCTCTGTGGGGGAAATGGGACAGGGGGAAGGTTAAGATGGTGGAGAGCTCTGTGTCTGCATTGGGTCTTGGGCGTTCAAGGTGAGTGAAGGGGAGAGGCACAAGGTGAGGGTGAGGGAGCTGCAGATGACGGAAGCAGAAGCTCGCAAAAGGGGAGCGAGGCGTCCCTACCCCCCACCGCCATCTCACTTTGGTCCAAACAACACTCTCTCACCCACCACCACCACCCACATCACACGCACAGGACGCTACACGAGCTATGCAAGCCTTTGGTCTGCCTCTCCGTGCCCTGCCACCGCTCTCGTCTTTGTTGCTGGGCGCCTTCCCCCTCCAACTTTTCGCCGCGCACCTCCCTTCCTTCCTGCTCCAATCCCTCTACCCGTCCCTCTCCTGCAGCCACACATACGCCCGCTCTCCAGCCTGCAACCTACTCCACCTAGTCCTGTGTTCTAGCCCTGCGGGGTGGCGTTGCCTATTCAAAGGTGCGTGGCGCGTGGCTGATGTCGGAGGGAGGGTTCATCGAAGGGCGGGGAGGGGCGAGGAAGGCCTCCGGGAGAACGACTGAATGCGTAGAGTGACACCGCCACTCACCACCGACGCACCATCACACACCACCACACCCACCCGCCACAAGAAAGCAGAAGGCAAGACCAAGGCAGCAGGCAGGACCATGGTTCTGGCTCTTCACTCTCGCTACAGGAACGAGGAAAGCGGTGGCGGCGGGTGGCCCATGATTTGATTGCTTCTGGCTCTCTCTGGGACGAGCAGCACACAAAGAAATAGCGCCTCTCCCTCCTCTTCTCGGGTGGGGGACGGTCCTTGTTTAGGACACCCAGAGGCCTCGTCTTCCTCGCTCGCAGTCGCCCCAATACATGAGCCATGCCCATACACACACACACACATGGCAGAGAGGTATCAATACGGGCGAGACAGCGGCAGCGCCGCCAGCAATAAGAGGAGGAGAAGAAGGGTAGATGTGTCCGTAGCAGCAGCAATAGTAGGAGGAGTATGGTAGACATGTCCGCTTCAGTACCAGTGATACCAATAAGAGCAACAGCGTCAGCAGCAGCCACAGCAGCAAGGAAATGACGCCGACATTCCAATAGATATGTCGCAGAGGAGAGAGGGAGGGAAATGAAGACACAAGCAATAAGAAAGGAATCAGAACCCAGGTCACTGCAATGAAAAATAAAGAAAATGAAAACGTGCACCCGCCTACCTCACCAATACTCATATTCCCTATTCTGATTACATATTATCAGATCTTCCAGCCATGGCCGCCGAAAGCTCTCTCGACAAGGCTCAAGCGCGGCTCATGCGTCAATTGGACATCGTCGAGGAGATCCGTGGCGAACTCGAGGAGCAGGGCATTGATCTGCCAGGTGTGGTGGTGTGCGGCGAGCAGTCCGCTGGTGAGTGTATACTTCAAGATCAAAAAAGCTTTCTGTGCATCTTGTAACCCTGCTTCCTTTCCCCATCATCTGTGCTTGAGAGCCTCACAGGCATCGATTTCCCGCGGAATGTGGATACTTGCACGCGCTGCCCCGCTGTCGTCTGCGTCCGAGCCGATCCGAAATGCAAGGAGCCGTATGCCCTGATCGGCTCAGACGCCCAGTTTGATTTGGGCAACGAGAAAACGAAGCGGGTCACGCTCGACAAAATTAGGGACGAGATCGCCCGTCTCACGGAATCCCTTTGCCAGTCGGATGGCGAGGGCGGCCGCGGCCTCCTCATCACCAAGGCCCCAATCCATATCAAGATCGTCAAACCGTCTGGCCCCACATTCACGCTCATCGACTTGCCTGGTACGCAGTTTATGCGGTGGCAGACATATTTGAACGATTGGCGTATGGTTGGAAAGCTGACGAATGCCATCCACATAATCTTTTATCTCCTTTGTAGGCATCACCCACAATTTGCCGGAAGGGTACCACGTGGGAGAAGGTGATGGTGAGATTTACGACCTCACGTCGGGACTGGTTGAAGATTATATCAAGAAGCCCGGGATAGTGGTGCTGGTGGTGCTGGTGGTCATGCCCGCTGACTCTGACTTTCAGAATGCTGCGGCTCTCAAGCTGGCCAAGAAATACGACCCTGACGGTCACCGCACCCTGGGGGTCGTCACCAAGGTAATCCATGTGTTTTTGAAGGAATAGGTCATATAGGCTCGTCACTCAGTAATCAAACCCACGCGTCCTCAACAGGTGGACAAGGTGCCCCGTGAGCACGACAAGATACTTAGCATGATTCACATGGTTCTGCGCCAGGAGCTGATCTCCATAATCACCGAGCATCTGGAAGAGTGCAAGTCCCAGACAGACACATTTTTGGAGACGCTGGCGCGGGCGCACGTCCGCCATATTGACACCCTGAAGCATTACTACAAGGATACCATCAGCAATGTCAAGGCCGCCAAGATGATGCCCGAGCAACACCCGCGAATCCTCCAGCAACAGCCGGTCTTGCCAATCAACAACATCGATGATGACATTGCGGAGTTCATCAAGCGGAAGGGCCAGGACGTCTCTAACGAGACGCAGACGATCGTGGACCATCAGATCTCTTTGCATGCTTACACTGAGGTCGTGCTTAAGAGCTTTATAGACACCATCTGGCATGCCATCTACGAGCTGCTTTTCATGAGTTCCACGAAAAGCTGGTTCCGAACCTCAGCAAGCGGCTGACTGGCCGGGAAGAAGCCAACGCTCTGGTGGAACTGATGAAGGAGGACAGCCACATCGCTCACGAGCGCCACTTCATGACTGAGCGGCTTGCCTGCTTTAAGCGGAACATCCCGAAGCTCAAGGAGACCAGACCACCAGTCATTGCCCCGGACGATCATGCCGGAAATGTAAGCGGTACCACCCTCACGGGTACTTTCCTTCAAGGAACGCCTTGATGTCGACGGCGTCTTTCCGGATCAAGCGGACGTTCTCGTACTCTAATGAACTGACTTGCTTGCGTACATCGACAAGAGCGCAATGTCTTGACACTTGAATCGACCCCCAACATCGCCACCCTAGGCAGCACACTCTCGGTTGCTGGTAACTTGACCTGTAATGGCTCGCCGCTACGCCGACATCAAATGAGCGACGCAACAACAACAGCAGAGCAGCAGCAGCAGCAGCAGCAAGGGGACTAGGATATGAGATCTCAGCAGTCATACCAGTAGCAGAGGAGGAACGATATATTTCTTGTCCTTCCCACATCTCCTTTCTTTTCGTTTCATCATCGAGAAGAATCGTAGGGTACAAGAAAGAGGAGCAATAACGTGAGTAGCGATGGGACTGAGGTGGATTGACAGTTGTAGAGATGGAGTAGTGAACGAGTAGCAAAGCAAGAGACAGACAGAGGAAGCGAGGGTCGGGAGAGGTAAGGTGAGCAGGCACTAGCGTGCTACAGAGAGCGTCTCATCTTCACCCTTTCCCCGCCTTCGAAACGGTTCAAGTGAGCATACACACAAGAGGAGGGATCGGGCGTATCCAGGAAGAAAAATTGAAAGGATGGCACGAGTGGGCGAGCGAGGAGAGGGAAGAAGAAGGAAACGAAGCAGGAAGAAAACGACCCCCAAAAAGAAGAAGGAATGACGAATCTAGGAATCAAGGGCACTCACTACTGCTGCGTTGCATTTTGGCTTCATATTGTTTTGTTTTGACTCTGGCTGCTATCGAAGGCTAAAACACCGCGAACAAGGAAAATCGCATAAGCAGCGAAACATCCTCCACAAACAATACAGCGCGGTCTTCCTCGCCTCGCCCTTTTCATTTTCGATTTTCGCAATCCTCATTTTCGCGCCGACTGTATCTCGTTCCAAGCCTTGAGAAGGACCCAAGGTACTCGACTCCCAAAAAATGCCAAAAATATATCTATTTACATACACAACCACCTCCCTCACTTTTCCTTACTTTTCCAGCGATTTCAAATACCCTTCAAATTCCTCCAAGCCATCATCCAAGGCCTCCAGTTCGGCCAACACGTCCTTACTACTCGTTGCCGTGCCCGTAGTCGAGGCCCAACCGCTGCTACTGCTGCTGCTGCTGGGTGCTGCAGCAGTCGCCGTCGTCGTCGTGGTAGCTCCAGTCCCTGTTCCTTGCCCCCCGGAACTAGACATGGACAAGGCATCCAGCCCGAGTTCTCTTTCCAAGTCCTCCAACTCATCGAACGAGGAAGACGAGGCAGTGCCCATTGCCATTGGCGCTGGCGCTGGCCCCGGCGGCACTACTGCTCCTGCTGTTGGTACCACCGACGGTTCCCCTCCCTCTTTCCCTCCCTCCTTCCCAACTCCTCCTCCTGCTGCTGCTACTGCTGGTGCTGTTGCTACCGTTGCGCTCGTCGCGGTCGTCGCCGCCTGCAGCTGCAGCAGCAAGTCGTCCTCTGCCCAGTCAGCGGCGTGGTGAGACGGGTCCTCGCCCAACAACAAATCATCGTCATCATGCGGAAGGAAGAACGCCGACCCCCCCCCTCCCTCCCTCCCTCCCTCCCGCCCTCCCATTACGGATGGTACTTGAGCGGAAGCGGAGGAGGAGAGAGAGAAGGACGAGTCCTCTCGGGGGTTGGCGTCGAAAACTCGCAGGTGGGTGTTGTGGTCTTCCTCCCTCCCTGCCTCGTCCTCGTCCTCCTCGTCATCATCAATGTTCTCACATATGGAAAAAGTGGGTCGGGCGGGCAGTGGTGCTACTGTTGCTCCTGCCGTTGCTCCTGCTGTGGGTAGCTGCTGGCGTTGTGAGGTCAAGGAGGAGGACAAGGACGAAAGAGAAGAGGACAGAAAAGAGGAGGAGGAAGAGGAGGAAGGCTGCTGCTGTTGCTGCTGCTGCTCGGCCTTGGCGCGGTTGGCGGCCCGCTTTTTGCGGGCACCGATTTCGTTCCAGAAGCGGGTGTCGTTGTGGAGGATGGAATCGTAGTCCTCCTAGGGAGGGAGGGAGGGAGGGAGGGAGGGAGGGAGGGAAGGAGGGAAGGAGGGGGGGAGGGTTAGCTACGTGTGCGCTGATACCAAGTTACGTGTGCGCGCTAATACCACGCACAGCGAATATCACGGTGAAGGAGGGAGGGAGGGAGGAAGGGAAGGAAGGAGGGGTCGTCAAACCATACCTGTGACACGTTGGCGTCGCTGCTGCTGGAGGTAGAGACCACATCCGAAGGCGAAGAAGAAGAAGAAGGAGAAGGAGAAGAAGTGGACGTGACCCCCTCTTCAGTAGGCGGGGCAAAAATCAGGTCAATGAAAAAGTCCTATCCAAAATTCAATTCGAAAAAAATATGATAAAAACAAGCGTGTGTGCGTAAGAGAGATTTTGTTTTGGTGTCAACCCTCCCTCCCTCCCTCCCTCCCTCCCTCACCTCTTCAAATCGACTATCAGCACACGCTCCGTCCAACTGGGCCTTCCCTAGCCGCAAGACACCACACGGGACGTAGCCTGTGTGGAAGGCAGCCCGAAACATGGAGATCTAGGGAGGGAGGGAGGGAGGGAGGGAGGGAGGAAATGAAGGTGAATTTGTCGATTGGTGGATGGATGGGAGGGAGGGAGGGAAGGAAGGAGACGTACCTCCCCAGTAGCCCAGAGGATCTCGCCATAGACTGTGTGAGGGAGGGAGGGAGGGAGGAAGGGACGGAGGGAGGGAGGGAACGTACCTCCCCAGTGGCCCAGAGGACCTCGCCATAGATTGTGTTAATTTCCTTGTCCCCGTAGACACGGGGCCCCTGAGGGAAGGGAGGGAGGGAGGGAGGGGTGGTAAGTTAAAATCGGGTGTGAACCAAAGAGGGAAGGAGGGAGGGACGGACGGACGGAAGGAGCGCGTACCTTGGCCATCGACCACTTCAGAGCATTCTTCAAAAAAATGATCCGCAGAGAGTCATTAGTCCCGTTCTTGCCTCCGGCAGACGCGAGGGTAGAATCGATGTGAAGGAGAGCACGGCGGATCTGAGGGAGGGAGGGAGGGAGGGAGGGAGAGAGGGAGGGAGGAATGGTTAGTATTGGTTTCGCCTCTGGCAGAAGCAAGGGTGGAATCGATGGGAAGGAGGGCGCGTCGGATCTGAGGGGAGGGAGTGAGGGAGGGAGGGAGGGATGGTTAGGTTTGGTTTTTGGTTAAAGGGAGGGAGGGAAGGAGGAAGGGAGGGACGGAAGACTCACCAGGTCATAGGAAACGTCCTCGTCGGTCCCTATTTTCAATAAAATGTTTCCGAGTTCGAGGCCGCAGTCGGGGTAGCCTTGGTCGATGAGGGCGGTGGCGCCTGCAAGGAGGGTAGGGAGGGAGGGAGGAAGGGAGGGAGGGAGGGGGGACGTGCGTGTGAGGAGGTCTCCATTGATTACGTCACAGATAGAAATAAAAGGATCTAGACTTAATAATAACGACATGGAGTACTGAGGCTGGAAATCACGGCTTCACTGCATTCATCCTTCCATCCCTCCCTCCCTCCCTCCCTCTCTCCCTCCCTCTCTCCCCTCCACCCCTTCCTTTTCCTACCTTCCAGCGCCGTGCCCACGCCAGCAGTCACGTCTCCGTCCTTGACTTGTCGCTTGGCTTGAGAAGTGAAGAGCTGCAGGGCCTCGTAGGCGCTGTGTTGATGAGGAGGCAGGGAGGGAGGGTGGGAGGGAGGGAGGAGGGGTGAGGGAGGGGAGGAGGCTAGACGAGACACACGCACCACACCACCACCACCATATTCAGACTATCCAGAGCAACCGACAAGAATGTAGGCAAATTGTGCCGTGTCTCCCCGCTCCCTCCTTGTCCTTTTAAGCCTGCCGCCCGCGGCTCCTTCACTTTTGCCTCTCGTGATGATGAAGTGCTCTCCTCCCTCCTTCCCTCCCTGCCTTCAGCCCTCCTCCTTCCCTCCCTCCTTCCCCCTGACCAACCCTTCCTTCGTTCGTACCTCTCCTTCACACCCGCCGCCAACAGGTCCTTGATGCGTGCCTCCACCCCTTGCCTTGTGATGGTGGGGCCTTCCATGTGAGGAGACCCGTTGTCGCCATCGGCGTTGGGATCGATGACTGCCATCGCTCTGTGGGGGAAATGGGACAGGGGGAAGGTTAAGATGGTGGAGAGCTCTGTGTCTGCATTGGGTCTTGGGCGTTCAAGGTGAGTGAAGGGGAGAGGCACAAGGTGAGGGTGAGGGAGCTGCAGATGACGGAAGCAGAAGCTCGCAAAAGGGGAGCGAGGCGTCCCTACCCCCCACCGCCATCTCACTTTGGTCCAAACAACACTCTCTCACCCACCACCACCACCCACATCACACGCACAGGACGCTACACGAGCTATGCAAGCCTTTGGTCTGCCTCTCCGTGCCCTGCCACCGCTCTCGTCTTTGTTGCTGGGCGCCTTCCCCCTCCAACTTTTCGCCGCGCACCTCCCTTCCTTCCTGCTCCAATCCCTCTACCCGTCCCTCTCCTGCAGCCACACATACGCCCGCTCTCCAGCCTGCAACCTACTCCACCTAGTCCTGTGTTCTAGCCCTGCGGGGTGGCGTTGCCTATTCAAAGGTGCGTGGCGCGTGGCTGATGTCGGAGGGAGGGTTCATCGAAGGGCGGGGAGGGGCGAGGAAGGCCTCCGGGAGAACGACTGAATGCGTAGAGTGACACCGCCACTCACCACCGACGCACCATCACACACCACCACACCCACCCGCCACAAGAAAGCAGAAGGCAAGACCAAGGCAGCAGGCAGGACCATGGTTCTGGCTCTTCACTCTCGCTACAGGAACGAGGAAAGCGGTGGCGGCGGGTGGCCCATGATTTGATTGCTTCTGGCTCTCTCTGGGACGAGCAGCACACAAAGAAATAGCGCCTCTCCCTCCTCTTCTCGGGTGGGGGACGGTCCTTGTTTAGGACACCCAGAGGCCTCGTCTTCCTCGCTCGCAGTCGCCCCAATACATGAGCCATGCCCATACACACACACACACATGGCAGAGAGGTATCAATACGGGCGAGACAGCGGCAGCGCCGCCAGCAATAAGAGGAGGAGAAGAAGGGTAGATGTGTCCGTAGCAGCAGCAATAGTAGGAGGAGTATGGTAGACATGTCCGCTTCAGTACCAGTGATACCAATAAGAGCAACAGCGTCAGCAGCAGCCACAGCAGCAAGGAAATGACGCCGACATTCCAATAGATATGTCGCAGAGGAGAGAGGGAGGGAAATGAAGACACAAGCAATAAGAAAGGAATCAGAACCCAGGTCACTGCAATGAAAAATAAAGAAAATGAAAACGTGCACCCGCCTACCTCACCAATACTCATATTCCCTATTCTGATTACATATTATCAGATCTTCCAGCCATGGCCGCCGAAAGCTCTCTCGACAAGGCTCAAGCGCGGCTCATGCGTCAATTGGACATCGTCGAGGAGATCCGTGGCGAACTCGAGGAGCAGGGCATTGATCTGCCAGGTGTGGTGGTGTGCGGCGAGCAGTCCGCTGGTGAGTGTATACTTCAAGATCAAAAAAGCTTTCTGTGCATCTTGTAACCCTGCTTCCTTTCCCCATCATCTGTGCTTGAGAGCCTCACAGGCATCGATTTCCCGCGGAATGTGGATACTTGCACGCGCTGCCCCGCTGTCGTCTGCGTCCGAGCCGATCCGAAATGCAAGGAGCCGTATGCCCTGATCGGCTCAGACGCCCAGTTTGATTTGGGCAACGAGAAAACGAAGCGGGTCACGCTCGACAAAATTAGGGACGAGATCGCCCGTCTCACGGAATCCCTTTGCCAGTCGGATGGCGAGGGCGGCCGCGGCCTCCTCATCACCAAGGCCCCAATCCATATCAAGATCGTCAAACCGTCTGGCCCCACATTCACGCTCATCGACTTGCCTGGTACGCAGTTTATGCGGTGGCAGACATATTTGAACGATTGGCGTATGGTTGGAAAGCTGACGAATGCCATCCACATAATCTTTTATCTCCTTTGTAGGCATCACCCACAATTTGCCGGAAGGGTACCACGTGGGAGAAGGTGATGGTGAGATTTACGACCTCACGTCGGGACTGGTTGAAGATTATATCAAGAAGCCCGGGATAGTGGTGCTGGTGGTGCTGGTGGTCATGCCCGCTGACTCTGACTTTCAGAATGCTGCGGCTCTCAAGCTGGCCAAGAAATACGACCCTGACGGTCACCGCACCCTGGGGGTCGTCACCAAGGTAATCCATGTGTTTTTGAAGGAATAGGTCATATAGGCTCGTCACTCAGTAATCAAACCCACGCGTCCTCAACAGGTGGACAAGGTGCCCCGTGAGCACGACAAGATACTTAGCATGATTCACATGGTTCTGCGCCAGGAGCTGATCTCCATAATCACCGAGCATCTGGAAGAGTGCAAGTCCCAGACAGACACATTTTTGGAGACGCTGGCGCGGGCGCACGTCCGCCATATTGACACCCTGAAGCATTACTACAAGGATACCATCAGCAATGTCAAGGCCGCCAAGATGATGCCCGAGCAACACCCGCGAATCCTCCAGCAACAGCCGGTCTTGCCAATCAACAACATCGATGATGACATTGCGGAGTTCATCAAGCGGAAGGGCCAGGACGTCTCTAACGAGACGCAGACGATCGTGGACCATCAGATCTCTTTGCATGCTTACACTGAGGTCGTGCTTAAGAGCTTTATAGACACCATCTGGCATGCCATCTACGAGCTGCTTTTCATGAGTTCCACGAAAAGCTGGTTCCGAACCTCAGCAAGCGGCTGACTGGCCGGGAAGAAGCCAACGCTCTGGTGGAACTGATGAAGGAGGACAGCCACATCGCTCACGAGCGCCACTTCATGACTGAGCGGCTTGCCTGCTTTAAGCGGAACATCCCGAAGCTCAAGGAGACCAGACCACCAGTCATTGCCCCGGACGATCATGCCGGAAATGTAAGCGGTACCACCCTCACGGGTACTTTCCTTCAAGGAACGCCTTGATGTCGACGGCGTCTTTCCGGATCAAGCGGACGTTCTCGTACTCTAATGAACTGACTTGCTTGCGTACATCGACAAGAGCGCAATGTCTTGACACTTGAATCGACCCCCAACATCGCCACCCTAGGCAGCACACTCTCGGTTGCTGGTAACTTGACCTGTAATGGCTCGCCGCTACGCCGACATCAAATGAGCGACGCAACAACAACAGCAGAGCAGCAGCAGCAGCAGCAGCAAGGGGACTAGGATATGAGATCTCAGCAGTCATACCAGTAGCAGAGGAGGAACGATATATTTCTTGTCCTTCCCACATCTCCTTTCTTTTCGTTTCATCATCGAGAAGAATCGTAGGGTACAAGAAAGAGGAGCAATAACGTGAGTAGCGATGGGACTGAGGTGGATTGACAGTTGTAGAGATGGAGTAGTGAACGAGTAGCAAAGCAAGAGACAGACAGAGGAAGCGAGGGTCGGGAGAGGTAAGGTGAGCAGGCACTAGCGTGCTACAGAGAGCGTCTCATCTTCACCCTTTCCCCGCCTTCGAAACGGTTCAAGTGAGCATACACACAAGAGGAGGGATCGGGCGTATCCAGGAAGAAAAATTGAAAGGATGGCACGAGTGGGCGAGCGAGGAGAGGGAAGAAGAAGGAAACGAAGCAGGAAGAAAACGACCCCCAAAAAGAAGAAGGAATGACGAATCTAGGAATCAAGGGCACTCACTACTGCTGCGTTGCATTTTGGCTTCATATTGTTTTGTTTTGACTCTGGCTGCTATCGAAGGCTAAAACACCGCGAACAAGGAAAATCGCATAAGCAGCGAAACATCCTCCACAAACAATACAGCGCGGTCTTCCTCGCCTCGCCCTTTTCATTTTCGATTTTCGCAATCCTCATTTTCGCGCCGACTGTATCTCGTTCCAAGCCTTGAGAAGGACCCAAGGTACTCGACTCCCAAAAAATGCCAAAAATATATCTATTTACATACACAACCACCTCCCTCACTTTTCCTTACTTTTCCAGCGATTTCAAATACCCTTCAAATTCCTCCAAGCCATCATCCAAGGCCTCCAGTTCGGCCAACACGTCCTTACTACTCGTTGCCGTGCCCGTAGTCGAGGCCCAACCGCTGCTACTGCTGCTGCTGCTGGGTGCTGCAGCAGTCGCCGTCGTCGTCGTGGTAGCTCCAGTCCCTGTTCCTTGCCCCCCGGAACTAGACATGGACAAGGCATCCAGCCCGAGTTCTCTTTCCAAGTCCTCCAACTCATCGAACGAGGAAGACGAGGCAGTGCCCATTGCCATTGGCGCTGGCGCTGGCCCCGGCGGCACTACTGCTCCTGCTGTTGGTACCACCGACGGTTCCCCTCCCTCTTTCCCTCCCTCCTTCCCAACTCCTCCTCCTGCTGCTGCTACTGCTGGTGCTGTTGCTACCGTTGCGCTCGTCGCGGTCGTCGCCGCCTGCAGCTGCAGCAGCAAGTCGTCCTCTGCCCAGTCAGCGGCGTGGTGAGACGGGTCCTCGCCCAACAACAAATCATCGTCATCATGCGGAAGGAAGAACGCCGACCCCCCCCCTCCCTCCCTCCCTCCCTCCCGCCCTCCCATTACGGATGGTACTTGAGCGGAAGCGGAGGAGGAGAGAGAGAAGGACGAGTCCTCTCGGGGGTTGGCGTCGAAAACTCGCAGGTGGGTGTTGTGGTCTTCCTCCCTCCCTGCCTCGTCCTCGTCTTCCTCGTCATCATCAATGTTCTCACATATGGAAAAAGTGGGTCGGGCGGGCAGTGGTGCTACTGTTGCTCCTGCCGTTGCTCCTGCTGTGGGTAGCTGCTGGCGTTGTGAGGTCAAGGAGGAGGAC
>Ga0335398_10006886_pt1 | contig 14137 bp, 16 predicted proteins | sample BON03_FD_205742 | JGI IMG/M metagenome (GOLD analysis project Ga0335398, IMG submission 205742) | Freshwater microbial communities from Lake Bonney liftoff mats and glacier meltwater in Antarctica - BON-03 (spades assembly) (version 2) | ecosystem: Environmental > Aquatic > Freshwater > Ice >... | reverse complement strand
GACCTTGCTGGTCCACCCATGCCTGCACTTTTTTCTTATTGGTGTTTCTGTTGAAGATGAAGATAACCCAAACGTGACTAAATCCCTCTAGACCAACCAAGTTGTTCGGAGCCATATAAGAGTTCAGAACGATTCTTGCTTCGGAGGTGGGAGCCAGATTACCTTGACGTGGAACCCCACGTTTATTGGCGAACATCGAGTAGAGGGTTCCAATGGATCTCATAGTGAAAACCTCATCATTCATCACCTTAATGAATGGTCTCATCCTGATTTTTTTTTCAAATTTCAAATTGAAAGTGGCAATCATTCGCTGATAGGTGTGAGGAAGGTGACTAATAATAAAATCCGCCCCGAGATCAAGCTCTATATCCATCATATGATCATCAATGCAATCAACAAGAGCAGGTTCTGTATCCATCACGTGATTATCAATGCAATCAGCAAGAACAGACTCTATATCTATCACGTGATCATCACTACAGTCAACAAGAACGTTTTCACGCATATGGAAAACCTTTCCCACATGAAATAACCTTGGAAAAACACCTGGCTCCAAATTATCAGAGTTTATCGCTTCAAAAACGGCCATCTGTTGAATTTGGTTCAAAGAATTGAACCCGAAGAATGAGGAAGTGGCTTTCCATCTAATCCATCGATTCGTGATCTTTTTACGCGATAAAGCATCCAGTTTTTCCATTTTCACCATTAACCGTTCTAGAGAGGATAAGCTTAACCTCGGAACTACATCAGCCCCATTAATCACACAAAAAATATTCTCGGTACTCAATCGAATTGGAATTATCGGCGGAGGTCCAAAGGCAAAACAAGATATCTTGTCTTTTGAGAACAAGTTTCCATTCGACATTAGAATTAAAGTCACCAAGGTACCCACTGCCCCTGCCAATGAATGGCCTGTCACCACTACTTTGTATTCTGGGTTGCGTGCCATAGCGCTATTCAAAAAAGGAATGCACTCCGCAATGATATGTCGGGCAGATTGGAGAACTCCTGCGTATGCCATTGTTTCATATTCCAGAAATGGCTCCAAGTGCGATTGTAAGTCAGTCAATACATCAAATATTCCACTGGTACCTCTTATCGCAAGTACTATCGATTGGTTCACATGATCTACCAAAACAAAATACTTCGGTGCGTAGAACCTCGACTGCCTAGACGAGTACACCATCTCCAGTTGGGTTTTATCCCTTCCTATCATATCCAGAAAAACATGTTCATCAGACAACGACGAAGAGTAACTTGTAACCAGTCCCAGTGCGCGACATATCAAATACTGACAAGTGAATATATTTCAAATTCAGGAATCAAAACACTTACCCCATAAGCTGCATTAGCATATTTACAATATGTGAGAACATCATCATTAGCTCCCAAAAAATGAATTGAATGCACTCTGCTCTTCCTGGAGCTTTTCAAAACGGATTCCGCGGTGATTAACAAAAGGAGATTGGTAAAATGAGAATGAGTTTGGATAAATCCAGTTCGTGAATGTCGAGTTGCGTCCATTGCATCCATTATATCCGAAATTACTGATAATGCAGACCTCCAATCGTGGGCGGTTTTTATCTGATCCAACTTGGAGTAGCCGGACTGGTACGCTAATGGTCTGCCCCAACGTCGGAATAAAAGGAAAGTACCGAACGTGCACAATCCCGAGACACCTCCAAGCAGCCACGGATGCTTGGTGTTACTGCAGCATACTAGGCATGTAGTCGCTGTAGCGGCTGTCAAGCCGAATGTGTACGAGGTCAACACCTTCAGCATTGGACAATATTTCTGGTTTTTGCTTTTCAAAACAAATTTGAAATATAAATGCTTTTCCAGCAACATCATGCAACTGGTCGTTTGCAGGTGACATTGCTGCCGAGGCGAGAGAAAATATAAATTATATCATGTGTGGAGTCAGTGATTTCTTATAACGCAGCTGCGTTCGAAGAGTCATCATGCTCATTCTTCCAACAAGATACTTTTGATACTTCTATCTTGTTTTTAAACATATCAAACACGATCGAAATTATTTATTTTAAAATGTTTTTTTAGCGATAATCGGCTTCTATTCTCTACTTGAATCACTTTAAAATTATGGATTCAGGGAACGAAATAGAAAAACCGGAGTTGCTTATGACAATGCCACGTAGAATTTTTTCGGCACGTGACTTCTCTGCAAATCGAATACTCAGCATTTCACTTAGTATTCAGCTTTCCCTTGTTCCCCGATAATGGCTAAATAGTCCTTTTGATGTCTTTAATCTTTTTGTTTAACCGATCTCTTAAAATACAAGATTTCAACATATTTGGAAGTCGACACTTGGCTTGTTATTAGGTGACCAAACATCCTATTTACAATGCGGTATTGATTGTTTGACGCTTGAAAAGGAAGCTAGCCAATGCTTTTAAAAACAAAGCATGAGAGAGTTTACCCTACAACGAACTTCGCCAATGTACATGGACCGACTATTGGATCAGCAATGGATGTGATACTATAAGAATCGCCAAGCTCCTTGGCCACGCGACTCGAAAAATTCCCAAATTTTGTATTTCCTCCAGTGAGAAATATATTGCGCCTGAGAAGCGACCTGCACACTTCAGGACAAGCCATGACACACTGTTCGATGGCCTCAGGCACGCCGGCTTGCCGCAAACCAATCATCGAGGGCTGGAACAAGAGTTCAGGAACCAGAAAACATTCACCCGTGAGAACCACCGTTTGGTCGGCTAAATGTTCATCCGCATCGGCTTCTAACAGATAACCATGCTTCACCTTATGGTAATCAGGCAATACGTATCGCTTGGTATATTTTTGTTCTAATTGGATTCTATCTTCCCTTGAAAGTCGCTCTTTCCGAGGCAAGACGGCCTGGTTCTTCAACAACGTTAGTTCTTCTAAACTGGATTGAATATCCATAGACACGTAGCAAACCTGTTCTTTCATCAAATTAACAACGAATGTTTCATCCAGAACATTAATTTGCCCATATGATAACAATTCTTTCAGGTAATTTGTCAATATTTTACCACCGACATCAATCCGTCGTATGCCTGGTTCAAAAACTTTACCATCAAACACAGGGGTGATATGAGTGAACGAGAAACCAGAGTCTACAACCACACAAAAAGGACGTGTGCCCTTGACACTCAATGCAAGCAACGCAGAGGGACTGCTATTGATAAACATAGGAGTTCCTAGGTACTTCACCAGCAACTCCTCCAGAGCAGTGGCTAGTTCCTTTGGAAAGAACGGCGGGGTGGTGACTACAATATCAGTAATATCAGATACACCTCCTATGATTTCGAAGAGCTTCTCCAATACCATTTTCTCACACTCAAAGTTATTCACATATCCTCGATCGCAAGGTCGGGTGTAGACCATTTGGCCATGTGGAATTGAATCATCCAGTAGATCTGTTCCTACCAATATTCGAACGTCCTTCTTCGGTCTACCAATAACGTTAGGCATTTCTATTACTCTATCAAGCCACGCGCATTTGATACTGCCTCCTCCAATATCCAGACACACCAACATCGAATAATGATTCCAATTTTTCTTTTTCTCACTTTTTATCCGTTTTCTAGCATGGATATCGAAAGAGCGGTGCTGGCGGAAGTACAGGTAAGTAAACCAATGGCTTACTATAATAACTCAAATTGATACAGGAGAAAACTGATGGATTGCCTATTGACCTACAAACCTCGGTTCAACTGGCACAACTAGTGTATGGGGAGACTTTCAAGCTATCCAGCCCAGAGAAAACCATATTCAAACCAACGGAAATCATATCAGATGATAGCGCATATGTATCTTTAACGAATAGCATGGTACAAGGTATTAGTGCAGTGTCTGAAACATTGCGAATGTTGAAAGCTGAAATGAACCCGGCCCCCCCACAGGAATTAGAAAGTGACTACGAAATTGAAGATTTCATATCAAAGTTCGAAACAAGGTATTACAAGCTACCATCACAAGGCACAGAAGTTGGTTTTAAGGTTGTATTGAGTGCTCTTGAGGGTGATCCGGATCTTTATGTTTGTCAGCGTAATTCGAAACCGGACAAGAACAATCACACCTATCGATCGGCCTCTGAAGGTATTGATGTAGTACAAGTACTGCCGGGCCATCCACATTTTTTTGCGGGAAATGTTTATGTCGGCGTTTATGGACATGACCGTTCTCATTTCAAGTTAAAAGCTTCCTGGATTGAAAAGAAGCAATCTACTTCGTTGGATACTGCCCAGTACAAAAAGAAAGCAAGTATCCGCGTTGCAGAAAAGATAGAAATATCGCGAGTGAATAGGATGCGAGTGAATATGAAGACAAAGAGCATCCCTCAACGCAGACGGCTGATACAACAAGGGGACTTTAGAGTTTCGGGTAAAACGGATACCAGCACTTCGGTAGCTTACGTATCGAGTCCATACATGATTCAGCATCGCCCGCGAGACTACACCAAGCAGTGTGGCATGCCACTAGCTCCCCGTAAAGTTCCAGAAGGATCGGCGTTTCTGAAACATGAGACGTTGCTGCTGGAGAAACAATTGCTCGCTTGCAAAGAACGAATTAATAAGAGAATCAATATTCCGAGGCGGATTCATAAACCTACCTGTGCCAAGGACACTTTCCTAGGCATACCATGGACAAGGAATGCTATGCACTATGGTGATTTAGAGTGTTTAAGTGATTTCGAAATTCATAAGAACCGTCAAATGTCCAAACGACTATAATATATTAGTTTTCTGTAAAACTCCAACATTTAGTAAAATTCAATCGTGTTTATTATGATTGGCTACTCGAGGAAACGTTAGGTAGATATCGATGGAACTGGCAATGGCGCCACATGCCCCGCATATCCCTTCATGAGATAGAAAAAGCTCACTGATATGAAGAGTGCTGATCAGCGTCACTGCATTTTTGATTAAATTCAGCTTTATGACTTTCTTCTTTTCTTCATCAGTTTCGTCCTTACTTGCAATGAATTCTGACAAGAAATGCATGGTATTGATAAGACTGGAGAGCACGAACCCAGTGAAACTAATCCGCTTGGATCTCAGTTGATCGCCTTGAAGCCACCCAATTTGTTGCAACCATCGAATATGATCCCCAATCTGCCAGAAAATCATTCCCAATTGCGATGCAATGAAAGCCGATTTGTTCTTCCAGGGAAATTTTCCGGACTTCAAAGTGAGGATAATTGAAATGCTGGATAACCATCTCATGGTTCTTCTAGCATCCATCAATCGGACAAACAAACTCCGGGACTTTTGGTGCACGAAAAGAGCGTTTTCATGCAGAGACGTTCCTTTCTCTGTAGATTTAACAACGTCATCGGCAACTCCTGCAATGCCTCTAGACCCGTAATGTACAAACTTCCCTATCCGGTCTCGTCCCGCTGATGTTCCAAGATAATTGTTCAGGGCAGCCAGTGAAGTCTCAAACGGAAGACTGCTCATGTCGAAAAGCAATCGACGAACGGCCGCTACGATGTCGAATTTTGAATTGTGAAAGCCATTGAAAGATGCATGTCAAGTTTGTGCGAGAGCTGTTAAGGGAGTTGAAGAAGGCCAAGGCTTTCGAGCAGCAGAAGGCCATCAGGCAGCTGAAGGAGGTTAATGCTGCACTGGAGGGTGACGCTACAGAAAAAATTCAAAAGGAAATCACGAAAATGGAGTCTCGGTTGGAATCCTGCAAAGGTATTGACCACCGTAATATTCTGCGAGTGGTTTTGGAAGAAAGAGGACTGGAGGTTCCCCCAAAGATGGAAGCCGAATGGAAATCAGTAAGCGAGATTTCTGACAGCAACCCGGCTTTTATTAACGCCGTCATGGACCGCATGCGTAGAAAGACAGGTGTGTTGAAAGCCCTCCGCTCCTTAGATGAAGATCTTGAAAATGATAAACGCACGGATAGTAAAAGAAAACGAAGAGCACCTGAGGAAGCGCGTACCATCCCGTGTGATGAATGCACAGCACTGTTCTCAACGAAAGAAGGAAAGATTGCACACGCGAAGCGAAGGCATGGGGTTTCCTTTGTTGAGAACGATGGCGGTGATTTAGTACAGAAAAAGAAGAATAGAACCGGACAGAGAGAAAGACAGCGATTGAAAGATATCGAAGATAAGAGAAATGGAATATTCAAAAAACCTAAAACGGTGGTGGAGAAGGTTGAGGAAGTTCTTCATCCGTCATGGGAGGCAATGAAGAAAAAGAAAGAGCAAGAAACTGCTGTAGTGCCTTTTGAAGGGCAACATGTAACTTTTGACGATAGTGACTCGGAGTAATTTTGTTCCATCTTGTTCAACAGACTGTTCTCAACGGCATCGACTTCGAAATTAAATTAATTGCCCATGATACATTTGTAGATATCCAGGAATAATTCAAGAATAAATAAACATACTATTTACAGATCGAGTCAACTATTTGTGATAATCAAGTTGTTTTTTTCCGACATCAATCACGAATCGTCTTCTTATGTTTCGGAATTTAAAAAATATTCAGTGATTCCACATAATGTTCTTGCTTCTGATTACCTCACGGATTGCCATCAGGCTCCTTTCTTTCAACAAGATACTCTTGTTTATTAAGAAATTAGCATTTGATGGCTTTTATCCACTTCTAGTAGTGTTTTAAAAAGAAAAGAAAAAACGTACCATCCAATTATACTTTTTGATTCAATGGTAGGTTATCGTCCGAGAGTGGCACAAAATGCCACCAAGCCGCGAATGGGACCAACAGACAAACAAACCATTAAATCAAAAAACTCGCGATCTCCCCATTCCGCCCGAACCATCAAATTCTCCACCGGTGTAACATCTCAAGCTAGCGGGTCTGCCATGTTCGAACAAGGCAACACCAAAATTATCTGTTCCGTGTACGGACCAAAGGCAATTCGCCGAAATATCGAGATATCAGAGGATGGTGTAGTCCAGTGTCATGTGAAACTTGCACCTTTCAGTATGTATAAACTCAATAGTAGCAACAGTAATTATCAAAACGAGGATTTTCGGATAAAATCAGAGAACTCGCTTTCCTCTCGTCTGTTGCGCGCGATTCAAGGTAGTATTATTACAGATCAATTTCCTAAATCAGTTTTGGAAATTCATGCGTTGGTTTTGAGCGACGATGGGGGAGTTCATGCCGGTCTGGTGTCATGTGCCACAATGGCTCTGGCCAACAGTGGAGTGGCATTGTATGATTTGGTACCATGCTGCTCGGTGGGACTCGGAGCAGACGGACTGGTTTTTGATGCTCATTGCACTGCGACGTTGGATCTCGCGCTCATGCCGGCATCAGACAGCGTCACCGACATGAATGTCAACGGAGTTATGACTTTCGATACCACCGGCGAGGCTGTTTCCTTATGTTTTGCTGGATGCATGCTCATCTATAAGCAAATGCAAGCGCATTTGGTAGCTGAAGCCAAGCTTCAATTGACGAATAAATAAAGTATATCTTCTTGAAATTTAGTTAAACTCATTCCCCGCAGTTGGAACATCAGCAGCTTTTCTTACTGCGATGGCATCGTTGCAAATTTCCTGCTAACTTATTTGAAGGACTAATCTCTGAGCTTCATCCCTGTGTAGTATCACGTCGGATTTGTGGTCAGAAAGCATCACATCAGAGAGGAATGGGATCCTCTGAGAAGTATGTACTTGAGTATCATCTTCGTGATATGGTCCCTTGATACATCAGCAAATTCTTGATTTAAATTCAGCAGAGCGAATGTTTTCCAAAAGAAGCTATCACCTTCTAGTCGTTGGCAGCAAGGCTTCGCTCTTTTTCGAAGAAAACATATTAAACATGGAAGTTGGCAAGTCAAACGAAACGGCATTGATAGTAGCAGACCTTCGATTACTACTATGGCCACTAATATCAGAGCTTAGCGAATTCCTCGAAGCTGGATGTACTAACTCGTGCAAGAACATATCAATCAGATCACAGGTGCCTTTAATCGACGACACATTTACTGAATCAAACCCTAACGTTTTGTGGACATCAGGAAGCCTTGATATGTTTGGAACCAGATCTAATTTATTACCTACTACAAGAACAGGATAACCAGCGATGGATCCCTTTGATGAAGTACGTTGCTCGCTGCTGCGATTCTGGTTTTCCTGAAAGTAGTTTCTTAGCTCCGCTACGAATTTTCTCAGGTTTGCGAAACTCTTGAGATTCGAAAGATCGTACACAAGAATGATTGCATCAATGTCTTTGTAGAATATTCCGCGGCTCGACTCGAAGTTCCTATGGCATCCGACATCAAAGAACTCGACGAAACATGGCTCTCCATGTTTATCACTTCCTATAATTTTGAGGTCAACGCTGCATCCAACCGTCCATTCAGGTTGATGATTAAGGGGATGTCCGTCGCAAACCAAATGAATAAACGAACTTTTACCGACGCCACTATCGCCGAGCACCAACACTCGAGTCATGACAATTCCACTTTTTTACTATGTGCGTGTTTTAAAAAATACATAGATTGATGCACCCGTTAGTGCGAGACTTGTACAAGCGTATACTTGTCGTTGGTGCTGAATATCCATTAGGATTACAATGGGTTAAAGGGAAAGCTAAACCATGGATTCAACAGAATGCCAACATCACTGATGAAGTTGAAATTCGAAGGAAAGTAGCAGTAGGTAGATTTTGGGTGAGAGAAATGCGAAGTGTAATCGCGATGAAGAAATATCGAACAATGAAGAGACGATACGACAAGTAGATATGTACACACTGTTCTAAAATTACTACACAAAGGTTTTATTACTAGAAATACACCAAATCATTGTAGCTTGAATTGTTAAATTATTATTACCGGTATTGTTTTTAAAAATTAGCATTAACTCAATGGTTCATTACTGTTGATTCGATACTTCAGACAATGCTGCCACATGAGTTTCCATGGCAAGAGGTCTGTTCATCATCGAAGTGACTACGAAATCTTCTGCTTTCATTTTTCCTGTGAGGATATCATCGACAGCTCGAAAGATGGGCAAGTGCAGATTACATTCGTTGGCAAACAACACAGCCACTTTGGCTGTTGGTACTCCCTCTACAGTGGTAGTGGCGAGGATGTCTTCAAGAGTTTCGCCCTTAACAAGTCGTATTCCACAAGTCCTGTTACGACTGAGTGATCCGAAGGCAGTGAGCATCAGATCACCAATGCCAGCCAAACCTGCAATGGTTTCTGGTCGTCCGCCCATTGCAACGCACAAGGAGGTAAGTTCTGCACAACTACGACTCACGTAAGCAGACATCGTGTTGATTCCAAATCCCAACCCTTCAATCATTCCAGCCCCAACTGCGAGGGGATTCTTCAATGCGCCACCAAGCTCCACACCTACCATATCTTGAGACGCATATATCCTGAAAGTGTTAGAGCTCATCAGTCGTTGTACTTTTACTGCATGTGCAAGATGGTTGCTCGCTACGACGACTGTAGTTGGTTGTTTTGACACGATCTCCTTTGCGAAGGATGGACCTGAGAGAACTGCCATGGGTTGATCCCGGTTAAACGCTCGTTTCATCGCAGCTGACAATAAACTTTTTGATTCCAAATGAAGACCTTTTGCAGTGTTGCAATATATGATATCTCTTGGAATCATCTTGCGGTTTTCTTTGATCCAATCGGGAGACCTCTGAGCTGGAAGTGCATGAATTATCAAACCGGTGTTGGCGAGTGCCTCTTCCAGAGATGTCGTTGCAGTCACGTTATCAGGGAGTTTGAGGTCACCCAAGTATTGCGTGTTAGTATGATGCTCGTTGATCTCTTGGGCTTGTGAGTCTCTGCGAACGAATACAACCACATTGTGATTGTTCTGCGCTGCTGCTGCTGCCATAGCTGTCCCAAAAGCGCCTCCGCCAATCACCGTTATCTTGATGCAAGGCTGCGTTTTAGTGGGACCCATATTCAAATGCTGCCATAAATGCGTAGACAGCTTCTCACCAGCAGCTGGATCCCCAAGTGGCATGGGTGCAGAAGTATCCGATGTGTCGGTGTTGCTTCGGTAACCTCGAGTCAATTCCCGTTCGATCCTCCTCATTGGACGCTGCTTGTCGCCTTCTCTCCATTGACGATATTGCGCTCTGTACACTGCAAGCATGTCTGCTAGTCCGTCAATTTCAGCTGCAAATCTCGATCTCGGGGCAATCCCACCGCCATTCTCCTGGGTGGCTAGTGTCATGGCCTCCACAACAGATGATTCCCTTCGATGCGATATTACCGGGATAGCAGCAAGATTTTCCTTCATTATCTTATTGGCCAGCATCTCCTCTGAAAGCTGGCCGACATGAAACACTAGGGCTGAGAAGTCCTCACTTGAAATTTTGGGTTCCGTAGATGAATCGTTCCATTTCGAAATTAGTAATCCTGAAGCTATTCCCAGAGCAATAAGACCTATCGATGCCATCATTGGGGATTCCATGTCTGAAGGCCCGGTTATAATGGATCCGATCGAAAACGTCCTAGGTGTGTTTTGAAATCTTCGAGAGCCCCCCAACTGATTTAAAAAAAACTAAAAGTGGGTGTCAACTACTAAAATACGGGTTCTTTTTATAATAATAAAACCGAAACAATCAGTTTTTACTGGATTTTAGATTGAAAAGAAGTCACATTTCTAAACTCAAACGAAATGCACGGTTGGCTTCATCGAGAGTGTTTTTGGCTGCAACTGCTGCTCGTGCCGCTATCACCCTCATTCTCACAACTTTATCTGCATCTTCTAGCACATCGAAGTTGGCATAATGCCATTTGACAACAGTGTCATAAGGCAGGTCTCCTCCGAATATATCGAGTGCACTACCTACAGTGAGATCCACATTTCCTCTTCCTAATCTCTTCACAAGCTCAAGATCAGAAATACTCCTAGCACCACCTGCATAGGTAACTGGAATGGGGGACCACATCCCCAACTTTTCCACTAAATCCTCCATGACTCCAACACGAAGTCCTTCTACATCAACACCATGAACTAAATATTCATCGCAATATTTAGAGAGCATTATTAGATTTTCCTCGGTGATCTCAAAATCAGTAAACTTCTGCCAGCGATCAGTCACCACGAAATATCCTCCATCACAATCCTTCTTTCTGCAACTCAAGTCCAGAACTAGTGCTCCCTTTCCAATCACCTTAACCATCTCTTCCAATCGCTTGTAGTCTATAGCACCATCTCGAAATACGTAAGATGTCACGATGATGTGACTGGCCTGACTTAAAAATCAAGTCCATGGTTGACTTCATACAATGTACTTACTCCTGCATCCAAGTATTCTCGAGCATTAGATGGATTCATACCACCTCCTACATGCATACCTTTAGGAAAACCTCTCAGTGCCTCCTTCGCTGGAGACTCGTTTCCTTCACTACCAAGCATAATCACATGTCCACCGTACAGATGATCCTTTCGATACATGTCCGCGAAAGCCCCAGCTGATAAATCAGACTCGAAGTTTGTCGTCACATCATTGTCATCACCTGTCAAAGTAGACCCGACTATCTGCTTCACACATCCTGCGTGCAAATCAATACAAGGTCGAAACTTCATCGAATCAGTGAGGGGGGCGCTGAGTATATCCGTTGTGATAGAAGGAAGTTGTCGGATCTATATGAGGCGATACGCATAGTGACGATTGTGGCGAGTACGAGCTTCTTCGCTGCTCCTGTGGCGGTATTGATATTTTGGGCACCGTTAGCTTCAAGTAATCTCATTTTCATGTCAATACAAGTGCAAATGAACCGGTCATTTTCGTATATATTCAACGTTAATAAATTGAAACACCGGGTAGTCTAGATACTTTACCTGCTGTTGAGGAATCCTTGAACCGGGAGGAACGATTCGCCCAAAACGAAATAAGAACAGCAAAGCAAAACTAGGGCAAAGAATTAGAAGTGGTGCTAGTCCTCTGGAAATATAATTTGCGTATATAATAAAGCAAACTGATATCCCGCCCGACACTCCAACAAGTATGAAACAAATCTTGCACCAACCTCTGACGTCAGCCTACTACATCAACATTATCGGAAGACCCGCTTTGAGAGGTATCATTGACACTATAAATTCCATAGCTTGTTTACCAACAGATTTATGCGGCTAAGGCTTATGGCTGATATCGCACTAGAAGTTCCATTATCGGAATTGATCCGATTTATTCCCGAATCAACGCTTTTTAACTTACTAGTGTGTTTTATATTTGCAATTGGCAAAGAAGCCACATGTGCACGGGCAAGTAGAAGGTCAAACGATGTCGAACTGCGTACCTCGTATGTGGTGCTAGTATCGAATATTTGTCTATCGTACTTGTTCGAATGATCATGTGGATATTCGATCCAATTAAACTAGGGGAGCCATTCGGATACTATGCTATTCTCCCGCAGCCTTTCGATGAACTGCTTGAAATTCAGCCGGTAATACAAGCAGCATGTCTACAAATGGGAGTCGAGATGGTTGTAGATGTGATAACATTCTACTGGCATAGTGGAGAAGGACATAAATTCAGTAACCTATTTGCAACTATACCAAAGTCAACACATCTGGTAGGGACGCTGCTTTCATTGTATAGTGCCTCTGGTGCAGTTCATGCTATGATTTTCCTTCCTGACAATTTCCGAAAGTGCGAAAATGGAGGCAGCATGTGCTGCTGCTATGGTTCCATGAGATTGGATAGATTACCTGCGATATACTGTGAAAGACTTCACCAGGATATAAGGCTGTTCGTCAACACTTATTGTCAGGTTTATTAGTCATTAAACGGAGCACTGTTTAGTTCCGTAATAAAGAATGGATTGACATCGATGTACTGTGAAAAACTCAACCAGGATACAAGGCTTCCGATCAACATTTCTTGTCAAGTTCATTATAATTAATTAAACTGATTGGTTCATTTTTTATGGAGGAATAACGAATGCATGCATCATTTGTCCCTTTTGTTGGCAAATAAATGGCTGCTTGCCTTTCCCTTTCATTTTGTCCGAAACAGTCACAATCATATCATCTCCTTCAAAATATACTCCTTCGACATTGCAATACACAATTTCACAATTGTCATTTCGAGGAAAGTCCAATATTCTACCTTTTGAAAACGAAATATCGCCTAGCTCGTTAAGTAGAATATCAGCAATCCAAACGGCGCTGTTCTCTTGGCTAATACATAGGAATGAATTCAAATAGCGGGTAACCAACTGCTAATACTTACCTGACAATCGCAATTTTGTTATTGTTGTGCAACGAAATACTCGAGTAATCTTCAAAATCAACATGCGCCGGGATATTTATGACCCGATTCACTTTATAAGAGCAGTTACCTTGCAAATTTTCATGTCTTTCCATCATCAGTATTCTTCCATTACCAGGGATTCTGCCCCTTTTGCCGCTTTCGCAAAAGTTACCTTCACATAATGCAAGAAGATAGCTCCTCGAATCAATTGTGAAAAAAGCTGCGCCCTCAATACCTTTGTTTTCGCTAGAAAATTGTTTCTCAAAATGACATCTAGCAACAACGTCTATAGAGGGGAACGGATCTTTGGGGTTCAACTTCACTTCATAGATAAACGATCGAATGTCTCCATTTTTTTCTACGTGAGTCTCTTTCATGAATAAGAAAGTTTGGGATGTTTTGTTAAAGGTCATAGCTTCGAATCCATTCCCGTTATCTTCGTCGGTGTCTTTGTCAGGATTCCAGGTGATCAATCCATTCTTGCCACGTGATGACGTTAGTACGCCACGTTGCAAATGGCCTATGCTCACAGTGTTATCGAACACAATCAAGTAACTAGAACCATCAGGAGTCGCCATTATATCGCTGGCTTCGTATCTATCAAGAAGCATTGCCTCGTTCATCAATTCTTGCTTGCTTCCCGGTACAGCGTACTTGATCATGGTGCTGATTTCATTTTCAGAATAAAAAACAAAAGATGCAAGTTAACTTACCTTATGACTGTAGATTCCTTCACCAACTTGAGAGTTTCTTGGGAGAAACGACTGGACAAGCAGTCCTTTGTGTGCCCCGACGGAAGCGGAAACCTCCCTTTGGAAGACAGGCTTTTAGCCTTGTTTTCAAAAGGTCCTTCAACAACCGTGGGCGACGAAGACATCCCAACTAGAGACACAAGGCATATAAATACAATGGC
>Ga0335398_10006883_pt1 | contig 14142 bp, 12 predicted proteins | sample BON03_FD_205742 | JGI IMG/M metagenome (GOLD analysis project Ga0335398, IMG submission 205742) | Freshwater microbial communities from Lake Bonney liftoff mats and glacier meltwater in Antarctica - BON-03 (spades assembly) (version 2) | ecosystem: Environmental > Aquatic > Freshwater > Ice >... | reverse complement strand
GTCAATGCGAAAAAAATTAACCAGAATTAGCTAAATTTACACCTAAATAGAATCGATTTTAATCATCTGTTTTACACGGCTCACTTTTACCCGGAATGGGTGGTTCACTTTAACCGGATTTCCCAGTTGCTCAAATCTTACTCGAGGAACTTCTAAACAAGGCCTTATTTAATTCTCCAGATGCTCAGATGCTGCGACTCTCCAAAGAGCAACAAGGCTACCAAGCTAGACTACAACTAGCCTCCCTAAAACCCAATCTAAGTTTGACGAGTAATTTACCTGGATACACCCGCTCCATCAATAGTATCACCCAGCCCGATGGAAGTCTAAAATTTCAGACTCAGAGTCAGGCTTACTCCACACTCGGTATCACTGCTTCGCAAGCTATACCGCTGAGTGGTGGTCGGCTATCGCTCGTTTCTGGACTCAATAGGATTGACCTCTTTGATCCTGCTAGGACTACCAACTGGAGTAGTAATCTATTTATCCTAAGCTACTCGCAACCGCTGCTACAGTACAACGAACTGAAAAACCTACGACCCAATGTACTCCCAACTCAGATACTGAATACTGCTCAAAATAGAAAGAGACAACAGCAACTAAAGCAGCAGATAACAGCTCTTATTCTGGACTACGTCCTCACATCTACGCAAATAGAAAATGCAAGAAATCAGATAACAGAGCAGCCAAAAACCAATTCTCGTGCAAAAAATATTATGCAGGCGGGTAAGCTACTCCAAGAAGATATAGACTTACTACAACTAGAGCTAAAACGTGCTAAGAATTCAGTTCAAAACATGGGGCAGTCGCTTGAAACTCTCGCTGCACAGCTCGTATATCATCTGGGTGCAGATGTCAATCTAGCAGAAATAAAAGGCCTAGATATTGCCAAATGGTCGCGACCTTCAATAGATAGGGACAGCTTACTAGCTCTCGCTCAGAGTGATCCTACAGGGCTACAGAACACACAGGCTATATTGCTGGCTCAGCAAGATGTAGACAGACAGAGGCAAAACAGCGGTTTATCTGCTTCATTTGACGTATCATTCGGGTACAATCAACGTGCAGACGACCTAGGAAGCATATACCAAAACCCTCTCGATAGACAGATGGGAACCATTTCGGTATCTGTACCTATACTCGACGGTGGCCGAGCAAAATATAATCAACTACTTGCCCAAAACAGCTTTGAGACTGCAAAGCTTCAAAAGCAAATAGCAGAGCAGACCATTAATCAACAGGTAGAAAATATACTACGCCAGTATGCTCAAATAGAGAATAATATCATCCTAGCAAAGGGTTCTCTAACTATAGCTAAGCAACGTGCTAATAGATACAAAAACCTATTTGAAGCAGGTAAGATAACCATAGACCAGTACCTACAGGCAGTTAATTACTACCAAGGTATAGAGTTTGATCTCCAGTCTGCATATGTTAATTTTTGGAAGTTAAAGTACTCATATCAGTTTTAAAATTCATAGCTAACAACTGAGACTTTATCCCTTAACCAAACATTGCATCAACAGCATCATCAATTACAGAATCTTGTATGCTTGCTAAATAAACGGCTGTAGTTCCTACATCATTGTGACCAAGCATTTGAGATATAATAGGAATATCTATATTGGCTATTTCTCTAGCATGTGTAGCTACCGAATGCCGAGATACGTAGGACGACATACTCTTGGGTTCTATGCCTACGTGAACAGCGATTTTCTTCAGGCACTTGTTGTATCTACCAATTGAATTTTTAATTCGGTTGGACTGCACATCCTCGGCAAAACCTTTTTTAGCGATTGGGAATAGATAATCATCAGAATCTTTTCCTGAGATAAAGTCTGGAAGTAGTTCTGCTAGTGGTTTACTTATTTTGATGGAGTATAGTCGCTTTGTTTTGGCTCTTCTATACTGAACTTTGCCTTCTACAATATTGCTTAATTTCAGCATAGCTAAATCGTGATAAGAAATACCAAGGAGATAGTAACTTATGAGGAACATCTTACGACCACGCAGCATAGGTATTGTAAAATCAGAAGTGTCGGCATTCAGCAATTTGTCAAAATCTGCTTTGGTCAATGCTCGTTTACGTGTTTTTTGAGATTTGATGGTGTAGTTATCAAATGGGTTAAAGGTAGAGTCGATAGTTCCAAGCTTTCTGTTGTAGTTAATCAATGCCCGTAAAGCCCTTAATCGCACTCCTAAGCCATTTAAACTGTTTCCATTGGCAAGGTATTCAGTTTCTAGTTTAGATAGCCATTTGAACGAAATATGAGTAACTGGGATCTTGGAAGTCCCACAATATTTATTGAGAAACACTTCGAGCTCTGCATAGGTCCTAGCATTGCCATACCTTTTTTGTTTATTCATTGTTTCAATATGCTCCTGTATTAATGACTGAAGGGTTATGTTTTTGGTATCGCCAAATACTATAGTAGTGATCTCCTTTCTGATTTCGGGTAAAGGCGTGGATGTAAGAGTCCCCTTTTCTGAATGTTCAAATAGTACTTTTTGGGTGCTAGTAAGGCAGTGAGTTAGGAATTTATTTGCCCTTGTAACATTGTCGATACTCTTCGAGGAGGTTTTGATTTTATGATTTTTAGCGTCCCAATCAGCTTGATTGATATTAATATCCGTCTTAAAACTAAAAGTTTTTCGAATGACAGAAACCCGAATGATAAGGGGATAGGTTCCATCTTTCCTTATTTTGCGGGTGTCTTGGTGAATGTAGCAGGAGAAACTCATACCTCAAAGATACGATTTTCTCGCAAACATCTCGCAAACAAATGGTGGTTTTATATGGTTTTGTTTGGTCCATTTTATCAGTAATATTTTGTAAATCGCTGATAATCAATACAAATGTATTTGTTTCGCTCCAATAGTAAGATGACTCATAATCAGGTGGTCCATGGTTCGAGTCCAGGTGGGCCCACTACTAAAAGCCGTCAGTGAAAGTTGGAGGCTTTTTTATTTGTAAAAGTTTTACTTTCGTTTGCTAATGCCTCTCATAGAAGAAAATACCAAAATAGCCATAGATTCACATATCCTTGCTGAGCTTCAAGAAGAAGGTCAAGTGATTGTGCATTGCTCATTTTACAATGACCCAAAGGTGTTTTTCGGAGAGATGGGTGTACGGGTGTGGAAAGAGACATTTCTGATAGACGATGCGACAGGTGTTAAAGTACCATTGATGAAGGCATTAGGCATAGTATATCAGCCGAACTGGTACTTTCTAGCTCCGGGAGAGACCAAACGATTTACAATGATTTTTGAAGCTCTGCCTAAAAGTTGTACCTCTTTTACTTTGGCGGAGATTATCAACGAGCCTGGAGCATTTGTGGTAAAGGGAATTCTCCGTAAAAATAGTGACGTTTACTCAGTTAGACTTGATTAGGTTGCCGTCTAACTTCACGTTATGATTTTCCAAGAGGTCTAGGTGTTCACTCATCTGGAAGTACTCTTCTGTAAATCTAGAATCTCTGGCATTTCTTTCTTGCTGTCTTTTTATACTTCTCACATACCTTCTTACGTCTTCTTTGTCATTTAGTGTAAGTCCTGGTATAGCTATGTTTTTACCGTCAGAGTCCTTAGCTACCATAGTAAAGTAGCTAGAGTTGCAGTGATTCGACTTTCCTGTTTGTATATTTTCAGAATCTACACGTACACCCACTACCATACTGGTCCGTCCTGTATAATTTATAGATGCTTGTAGCGTCAGTATTTCACCTACTTCCACGGGATGTAGGAAATCTACTCGGTTTACAGAAGCGGTGACACAGTAGTTTCCGCTGTGCTTGCTCGCACAAGCAAATACAACTTGATCCATCAAATTTAAGATGTGACCACCATGTATCTTTCCACTAAAATTAGAATGTGAAGGAAGCATAAGTTGTGAGAGTGTAATCTGTGATTGTTCTGCAGTTTTGAAAGGCATAGTACGAAGATAGCTCAAGTGTTGCTTTTATTTCTTGTTGGTCAGTGGGTTGGTAAGGACATCCGCTAATTTGGATAAGAAGTCAATTTAACCTTTATCTAGCTCCGCTAAAAAAGCTTCTGCTCGATCCAAATGCACGTCCATTTTGGGTCCTTCCATCTTTTTGGCAAGGTTTACCATCATACCCATTCGTCTGTTTTTGCTAAACTCCTCGCGGTTCACATGGATGAATCTCCAATAGAGTGCATTCCATGTCTCACACCAGTCTCCTTTTTTGTAATCGCTCATTTTGAGCACATAGTTACTGCCACTACAATAAGGTTTGGTAGTCATTAGTCCACCATCGGCATATTGTGTCATTCCATATACATTGGGCACCATCACCCAGTCATAGGCGTCTACGTACATTTCCATAAACCAGCGGTGTACCTCATCCGGATCAAACTCACAGAGCATCATAAAGTTACCAAAGAGCATCAACCGCTCTATGTGGTGAGAGTAGCCCGTTTTTAGTAGTTTTTTTATGGTTTGGTCTAGGGGTACTATACCCGTATCTCCTGTCCAGAAGCTTTCTGGTATTTTACGCGAGTAGCCAAAATGGTTAGTGGTCCGTTGTTTTACTCCTTCTAGTGAGTAGATGCCGCGTATAAATTCTCGCCAACCTAGTATTTGACGGATAAACCCTTCTAAGCTATTGAGTGGAAAGTGGTGCGTCTCGTGTGCTTTTAGTACTTCATTGATTACTTGCCTAGGAGAGAGTAGACCTATATTGAGCATAGGTGTCAGTACAGAATGCCATAGCCAGCGTTCGTCTGCTACCATCGCGTCCTCATAGTCGCCAAATAGCGTAAGTCGTTCACTTATAAAGCGTTGTAAATGTTCTTCTGCGTCGGAATGAGTGATGGCGTAATAAAACTGGTCTACATCTCCGTAGTTATCTTCAAACTGGTCCTCTATATATCTTTTGGCCTCGTCTACATAACTAGAGGACGCAGGTATTTTAATTGTTGGAATGATTGTACTTTTTGGTACTTTCTTTCTATTGTCTGCATCAAAACTCCACTTGCCACCTATTGGCTTATCTCCGTCTTCTAATAGGATACCGTGTTTTTTGCGAGATTCGGCATAGAAACTAGCCATGAAGTAGCTTTTCTTTTTAGAAAGCATATCCCGTACTTCACTTTCTGGATTAATGAAATTAGGATTAGTATAGCGTACTAGAGGTACAGCATGTTTTTTGGCATATCGATTTATCCTACGTTCCAGTAGATAATCATCCGTATGGTAGCAATGTACTTCGTTTTCCTTTTGGCTTTCTAGTATTTTTTCAATTCCTAGATAGTCAGTTGATTGTATGTACTTAACTGTAGTGCTACTTGATATAAAATCAGCATAGTATTTCATACTGGCTCTGTGTAAAACAAGCTTTTGCTTGTGAAACGAGTATTTCGTAAAGAAAAGTTCCTCTTCTAGGATGTATACGGTATCGCAGTTTGCCACTACTTCAGATTCTTTGAAGAGTTGGTGTGGGAATATGAGTCCTACTTTTTTCATATGATTATGATTCCTTCTTTTGGGTTTCCTATCGCTCGATGTCTATTTTCCTGATGTCTAGTGCCTATGAGTAGAGCCATAAGTGCGTCTACTTGGTGCCAGTTGGTGGGTTGTTCCATTAAAGTAAAATCTTCTATGGCTACCACATCACGCAGGAATAAACTTATATCTTCTTTGTAATGAATGCTTTGTATTAATTCTGACTGGAAGAAAGCAGGATATATTTCGTGAAAGGTCAAGTCTGTCAATGCGTTTTTTAGGCTCATCGCCCTGGCGGTAAGGCCGCCTAAAAACATAGGTGACATAGCTCGGGTGATTTTATCTGCTTCTCGGTAATGGTAGCTTTCTCCATTACCAAAGTAGGCGGCTGGCAAACTAAGCGGAGCATCCAGATATACTACATCGGCTTGGAGTGTCTCTAGCTCCTTAGTAAGCCAGGCGTCTGCGTCTTTTTTCTTTTCTACTTGGCTAAAGTGTATTTCACCATTCACATAATGAGCAAGCACAGTATTGCCACTCATTTTAGCTCCGTAATCTACTCCTACTATGTTAGCCATAATTTCCTGTACTTGCCGTCTTCATCGTACCGTTCTGCCTGTCCTTGTGTATTGAATTTACGGAACGGACGTGGATCATTTCCTACCCCGGCTATGTACATCCAGTTGCCGTAATTACTTGCTGGATCATAGTCTATAAGTTGGCTCTCTAGGTATGCTGCTCCCCACCGCCAGTCTGTACCTAAGTCGTGTATCAGGTAACTGGCTACATTTTGTCTACCTCTGTTACTCATCCATCCTGTAGTGTTGAGTTCTCTCATATTAGCATCTACCAGATCATCTCCAGTTTCCCCGTTGGCCCATATCCAAAATACCTTTTCGTTTTGGCGAAAACGTATTTCTTTTCCCTGGATCCCCTTGCGTTGAAAGAATGCGTCTCCGTGGATTTGGAGTTGAAGTTGGAAGAAATCTCTCCATAACAACTCAAAGATGAGCCAGTAGGTAGACTCATTGGAGACTACATCATTTTCATACTGCACGATATAGTCGAAAACGGTTCGAGCAGAGATGTTTCCCAATGCCAGCCATGGACTCAGTCTACTGCTGTAGTCTGTACCTACCATACCGTTGCGAGTCTCCTTGTATGTAGCTATTAGATTGCTGTCATTGAAGTAATATTTCAACCTATTCAATGCAGGATTCTCTCCTCCGCGTAGCTCAAAGGATATGGAATTAATCGGTAACTCAGGGAGGGATACGGTTTCAGCGTAACTACCGTATTTACCCACTTTATTTTTGAAAGGAGTGAACGTATCTGGCATTTGTGCCAATGTGAAAGGCAGGTTGTTTTTGTCTACCAGTGTGAAGTTGTCAAAACTGAAAACCGCAGCAGCATGGAGGTTTAAAATGGCTTCTTCCTGCTTTCTTTCTTCTGTACCATATAGTTTTTGATAGGTAAGAATATCTGTTCCTAGCATTTTGCTAGCGTCTAAGTCTTGAATTGTATTAAAGATTCGAAAATCAACACGGAGTACGTCTAATTTTGCAGCTAACTCAATGAGAGATTCATTCAGGAATGCTTTACGTTTGTCACTTATCCAAGGGAAACCTAGGGAATGCGAATCATCATACTTTTTTTCCAGTACATAAAATGCCGTAACCTTTTCAAACTCGTCAAGCCTTGAAAATATCTCATGGTCTGAGACACGTTGGTCTTTTCTAAACCAATGTACAATTCGTTTATTTTTTAGTTCTTCTACAGCGTTCACTACAGTATTTTACTTCGTCCCAGTTTTTCTCCCATTTCTTTCGCCACGTGAATGGTAATTCACACGTCACGCACACTTTGGAGGGGAGATTTGTCTTTTTGTGCATTTATCCTTTATTATTCTTGTCACTTCGAGTGAAAGTGTCTTCGACGCTTTCGCACATAGAAGTCTTATTCTTGTTCAGTTCTCGATAGATCTTAAGCAGAGCTTAAAACACTCGAACCGACAACCTATCGTGTACTCTTGTCACTTCGAGTGAAAGTGTCTTCGACACTTTTTTACCGAGAAGTGTACCGATAGCTATCCGTTAGACAAACTACTCATACCACCATCTACACCTATGATTTGGCCACTCATCCAGCGAGCTTTATCACTAATTAGGAAAGCAGCCATATGTGCTATGTCAGTAGCTTGTCCTATGGCTTTTAGTGGATGACGCTGCTCAGCACCTTCACGTTGCTTTTCGTTTCTCAATAGTTTTTCTGCTAGAGGCGTATCTGTAAGACTAGGAGCTACACAGTTTACACGTATATTGGGAGCTAGCTCAGCTGCTAGTGCTCTGGTAAGCCCTTCTATTGCTCCTTTTGCACCCGCTATACTGCTGTGAAAAGGCATTCCTTTTTGCACCGCTACAGTACTAAATAATACTATACTGGCTTCTTTTGCTTCTTTAAGGTTAGGCAGATAATTTTTGATAGTCTTCACCGCACCAAAGTAGTTGACTTCCATATCATGGTGAAAATCAGAGAGTTTCAATCCCCTGAATGGCTTTAGGTTGATGCTTCCGGGGCAATATATGAGTGCGTCAATGCCTCCTTCTATAACAGGGAAATTGGGTTCTTCTTCGAGTACATCTACTCCTCCCTGATTTCTACTGATAAGTATAGTCACTGCACCCTCGGCTAATAGCTGCTCGTTTAAAGCTGCTCCTATTCCGGTATTTCCTCCTACTATTAATACGCGTTTTGTCATACTAATTAAACACGGGAAAATCCTTTTGGTTTAGGGGCACTTTTGTGAACATTGTTTCACTTACTTCGTTAACTTGCGTAAGGAGTTTTGGATAAGCAAAAAGTCAATATAGTATGGTTTAAACGTGATTTACGATTAGCGGATCACGCTCCGTTGCAAAAAGCGGCTGAAGATGATATTCCTGCAATTTTGCTATACATCCTTGATTCTGAGTATCTTAATGACGTGCATTATACTGCTCGCCATTGGCAGTTTGTCAGAGACTGTTTGAAGGACATGGCTCGCACTCTAAGTGGTGTAGGGCATAAGCTACTTGTACTTGAAGGAAGCACATTAGAAATCTTCCAACTATTGGATTCTCAGTATGCTATTCAGCATGTGTACTCACATCAAGAGACCGGACTTAATTTTTCGTATGCCATAGATAAGATATTCAAGCAATGGGCTGATAGTGAAAAGATAATATGGAGTGAATATCAGGAGAATGGAATCGTACGTGGGGTTAAAAATAGAAAAGACTGGGTGCAGAAGTGGTATGCGTACATGCATGCCCCATCAATAGTGGCAGACTTATCTGTGCTGAAATCCATACGACCAGAAATAGAGGAGTTCACGCCTACGTACTTTAAAGAATTGGTGCTGGATGAGAATATACAACGGGGAGGAGTGGCAATGGCTCGGGAGTTATTGCAGAGTTTTGTGAGCATACGATCTGCTCAGTATATGTACCATATTTCTAAGCCTGCACAGAGCAGAAACTCGTGTAGCAGGCTATCTCCTCACCTAGCTTGGGGTAGTGTGAGTATACGACAGGTATATCAAGCTGCGTACGGAGCTAAAGGGAAGGGGAATAAACGAAATCTAAATGCATTTTTATCCCGACTACGATGGCACTGCCACTTTATCCAAAAGTTTGAACAGGAAATAGAAATGGAGTACGTGCCACAAAACAAGGCGTATACGTATCTCAAAAGAGAATCTAATCAGGAGTATATACAACGGTGGGAATCTGGTACTACAGGTATTCCGCTTATAGATGCGTGTATGCGATGTGTATGCAAGACAGGTTATTTAAATTTTAGGATGAGGAGTATGCTCGTGTCTTTTCTTACGCACGCATTATTGCAAAACTGGGAAGATGGAGTGCACCATTTGGCTAGGCAATTTACCGATTTTGAGCCAGGGATACACTATCCGCAGTTTCAGATGCAAGCGTCTGTGACTGGGATTAATACCATACGTATTTATAATCCTATAAAACAGTCACAAGAGCACGATCCAGAAGGCATTTTCATCAAAAAATGGATCCCGGAGCTGGCTAGCTTTCCTAATGAGCATATTCACGAACCTTGGAAGGTGAACGAAATGGAGCGGGTGATGTTTGGGATACAAACGGAGTATCCTGCCCCTATGATAGACGTCACGGCATCACTAAAAGTAGCTAGAGAACAGCTGTGGGGAAATAAAGGGTCCAAGGAGGTGAAAGCCGGACGAAAAGCTGTACTAGATAAGCACGTAATATCAGGCAGAAAGAAGCAATAAAAAAGGCCCTCGTCATAACGAGAGCCTTTTTTATTGCTGCTATTGAATTCGCTAATTCAAATCCTCAATTATTTGTAATGCCTCATATACATAAGGGTCTTTTAGTATGCTTTTTATCCAATCCTCGTTTCGTTTTACTCGAGATTCTTCCGTCTTTATTTTTTCTAAATCTGAAGAAATATTGGTCACTTTAAATCCGCTAATCTCAAGTTTATTTAAAATCTCAAATTTTTCTCCCTCTTTCTTCTCTTGCTCTTCTTGTTCTGCATACTTAGCCAAGCTAAGAGGGTACATTCTAGACTCTCTTTGCTTCTCCCATCTGCGTGCATTCTCTTCTATTAATTTAAAAGTCTCATTGCTTTGCACACGGGCTTTACTTGTTTCAAAAACAGAACGTTTCACTTGGTAGCTCTTACTATCGTAGCTAGCACTTTCTATCTGGTCCCAAGCCATTGGATAGTCTTGTTCTTTCTCCCCAGTTTTAATATACATATAGTTATCTGGCAGCAGTATATCTGAGCTTACGCCTTTTAACTGAGTAGCATCTCCGTTAATTCTATAAAACTTTTGGATAGTGAGTTTTATACTCCCTAGATCGGGTATGTTTTTATTTCTAATAGTTTGGTTTAGGTCTAAGAAACGCTGCACCGTACCCTTACCGTGAGAAGAAGAAGACCCAACGATGACAGCCCTACCGTAATCTTGCATAGCGGCAGCCATTATTTCAGAAGCAGAAGCACTAAACTCATTTATCATTATTACAAGAGCTCCGTCCCACTCTGAGCCAGCATATCTATCTGCTAGCACTTGTGCTTTTCTTCCTTTCTCTTTTACTTGTACTATAGGTCCTTCGTCTATAAAGAGGCCGCCCATTTTTACTACGTCATCTAGTGAGCCGCCACCATTATTTCTAAGGTCAAGAATTATCCCTTTTACGCCAGCAGTTTTAAGTTTTTCTACTTCTTCTTTAACGTCCTTCCAGCTAAATCTACCACGAGGATTTCTAAAATCTGCATAGAAACTAGGTAAGTAGATATACCCGGTTTTTACATTATCGTTATCATTTAATATAAGAGACTTTGCATATGTTTCCTCTAAAATTACAACATCTCGAGTTATAGTGATGTCTTGCTCAGCACCATCTGGTTTGCGAACGGTAAGTGTAACTTTAGTTCCTTTTTTTCCTCGTATTATTTTTACCGCGTCATCTATTCGCCAATCTAGTATACTTACAGCCTCTTCTCCTTCTTGTTTTACTTTGATTATAAGGTCATTTGCCTGCAAATCGCCTTGTAGAGACGATGGGCCGCCCGGTATTATATTGGTTATTTTAATATATCCGTCCTTTTCCTGTAGTTGAGCACCTATTCCTTCTAGCTGCCCGCTCATTTGAATATCAAAATTTTCTTTATCTGCAGGCGGAAAATAGTTGGTGTGCGGATCGTAAACTGCGGTAATACTATTAATATACATAGATAGACGGTCTTTACGTTCCAGTCTTTTCAGCCTTGCATAATAGTCTCTATGGGTTTTTAAGACACTTTTACGTGCATTGTATTCCAATGTGTCGTAAGGTTTTGGAGTAAAAACAGTATCGCTTTTTTCTTGGGCTTTCTCTTGAGCTAGTTGGTCAGCGTATAGCTTGGTTAGTACGTTGTATTTCAAATAGGTACGCCATCTATCTTTCAATTCTTTTTCATTTTTAGCATAAGGTATATCTTCACCAAAGTCTACATCTTCGTTTACCGTAAAGTCAAAGGGTTGTGCCAGTATTTCTTCGAAAAACTGTTCGGTGAGTATCGTTTTCTCGTTTATTATTTCTAATGAAGAGTTAAAAAAATGATACGTGCCATTTTTAATTTCATCATCTATCTCTTTTTCGAACTTTTCTAGTTTTTTTACATCAGCCTTGGATAGTAGTCGCTTGTTGGCATCTATATTTTTAAGGTATAGTTTGTATGCCTTTTCAGAGAATTCGTCATCTATAACAGCAGGATCATAATGTGCTCCTTGTAAACTCGCGGTTACAGCTTTTAGAAGTATGTCTTCTCCTTCGTCTTGTGTTTTTAGATAAAAACCAAATGCTACAAATAGCATAGGAGCGATAAGGAAGAATGATTTATTGATATTCATATATTATTTCAAAAATTGTATGTAGTACTCCAAAGTGCAAATTCTTTGCCAAGTGTAGAGCACTACTATATAAAGGACCAAAGTACATATTTATTGTGCAGTATATCACTATATACCACTAAGTATAAAAAAATCCCGACCAATAAAATATCAGCCGGGATTAAATCTTAATTTAGAATGCAGGTTCTAGTACATTTCGAAAGAAGAGAAGAAGAATGAAGCTTCACCAGCTGCATTTTAGGAGTAATAGGGTTCGCTGACCGTGAACAAAAAATTCAAACACAACTTGCTTATTTGCAGCGTTTTACCTATTTTATTCAAATTTTTTTATTCAAAAGAAAAATAACTATTATCGTATTGAAGCTTTAGATTACAATTGACCCAAAAGTCCTAAGTTGTAATGTTTTTCGGAGAAGGTATAGTGCTGTTGGATAAACAACTCGTTTTAGGGTGATGGCGAAGTATTTTCTCTTTCCAATTAAAAATATAATAACTAATAAAAATGAAAAAAACTTTAACATTAGCAGTAATGCTTGCTTTTACAACTATTTCTTCAGCACAGATTAAAATGCAAGTCAATGGAGATATAGCCTTAGGTGACCACTATGGTCAAACACCAATTCAGGAATTAGATGTTTTCCATAGAATGTTTGTGCGACAAAATCCACGAAATGGAACACCTGGATATCAATATACAGGTGCCGGCTTTGTAACATACACGAACGGAACGAATCAAGACCCAATAATGGAACCACAATGGGGAAATACATATTGGCTTGGGAGACCAGGTTTTCAGTTCTGGCGTGTGTATTCTAATCAGTTTTATGCCAATAGTGTACTTATTACATCAGACGCCCGTTTAAAAACTAATTTAAAACCCGTTAGTAATTCACTAGACCGTATTTTAAGCCTGCAACCATACACGTATGATTATAAATTTTCACCTGACGAAAAAGTTTCTGAAGCTATAAATAAAAGAACGGAAGACGCTGCTAAGAATCATGTAGGTTTTAAAGCACAAGATTTACAAATAGAATATCCTAATCTTGTAGTTTATGACAATGAAAATGATCGGTATTCTTTGAATTACATCGGACTTATACCCGAGATTGTGGCAGCAATGAAAGAGCAAAATAATGTCATTATTGATTTGAAGTCAGAATTGGAAATGGTAAAGGGTAATTGTTGTAACTCAACTACACCGAATAATGAAAAGGGTAATGTATCTGGAGGCGAAAGTTACACAGAGAGTCAATCTACACTGGAACAGAACCAACCCAACCCATTTTATCAGCAAACGGAAATAAAATATTACCTGAGTGATGGTGTAGTGCATGCAGGACTGTATATCTATGATTTTAACGGAAAACAAATAGATAGATTTGTTTTAAGTGAAAAAGGACATCAGAGTATTACCATACAAAAAAACAAGCTAAACGCAGGTATGTACTACTATAGTCTGATAGCAGATGGCAAGGAAATAGCAACTAAAAAAATGATTTTAACAGATTAATTTTAACAATTTAACACAATGAAAAATTTATTAATAGGATGTGGGATATGTTTATTTGCAGCATTTGGATGTGGGGATAAAACCCCTGAACCAGTAAACTCAGTTAAAATAGAGAATTTATTAGGTAGCTGGATGAGTTTGGATTCTGTCATTGGCAGATTACCTGACGGTACTTTTGATTATATGCGTGATTATTTAGTATTTACGGATGATTCAATTATATTTAATCCGCCCTATACATTTGATAAGTCAAGTCGGACATCAATATATTCCTTTGAGTTATTTTCTTCTGATAGTATTAATTTACATTATATAGGTCCTGGTGAAATAGGTTTTGTAGATAACAATTGGTTGAACAAGGTAAGTCTTAGAGGTGACACCCTGCTTTTAACAGATATGACAAAAACTTATCCATATTCTCACTTTAATAAGTTTATAATCTTTAAATAGTTATGAATAAAATAAAAAGACTTTTACGAGTAATATACGGCGTAGCATTAATGTTGGTTATAACACCAAAGCTTAATGCTCAATGATAAGATAGGTGCGGATGAGGTGCAAGCAAAACAAGAATATTTTACTGTATATCCCAATCACAAGTTCCAATAATCAAAAACCAGATAAGATAGAAGTTTTTGATATGCAAGGGAGAGTGGTACATTTTACGATAAACGACCCTTTCACTGCTCACTCATCAACGCTCCACTGCCCTGCTGGCGTCTACTATCTGAA
>Ga0335398_10006880_pt1 | contig 14147 bp, 5 predicted proteins | sample BON03_FD_205742 | JGI IMG/M metagenome (GOLD analysis project Ga0335398, IMG submission 205742) | Freshwater microbial communities from Lake Bonney liftoff mats and glacier meltwater in Antarctica - BON-03 (spades assembly) (version 2) | ecosystem: Environmental > Aquatic > Freshwater > Ice >... | reverse complement strand
AAAAAATGACCCCCCCTGTATTTTAACTAAAACAAAATCCAAAACTCCCCGGTTTAGGAGGGGAGTCTGGCGGGACCCCGACCCTGGAGCACCGATCATGAGGTCCCCCCCCCCAGTGGGAGTGGAGGGGCCTTCCGACTGTCGACTGCGGACACTGCCCCATATCTCGCAGCGGTCCGACTGCTCCTGTCTCTATCTCTGTCTCTGTCTCTCGTCTCTCCCAGCCGCAGTCTGGTCTCTCCCGGCATGTTATTGCCGGTGATTGCGTCTCGGCGTCGGCTGCTCCTTCCTTGGCCGACGCTTGCGACAGCTGTTCCTTGGCCGACGCCGACTGCCGTTGCCGTCTCTCGCAGCAGTCCGACTCCTGTCTCTCCCAGCTCCTAGCCAGCAGTCTGGTTTCTCCCGGCATATATGTGTATAAATAATTAAAAGCACAGAGTTTAGGATCTTGTAAAAAAAAAAAAAAAATCAAAGATGCTATAGCTATAGCAGTTACTATAGCTCTAGTTCCTACTTGTTTATAGAGATTGCTTGGCGAGTCTCAAAAAACAATAAAGTTATAGTTATAATTAGAACAGAACGATTCAGAACGTCACACGTCACCTTTTGTTGTTTACCTACACCTACACTCGACTCGCCTCCAATCCACCAATCCACGTACCTTGCTCCAGATAGATCCATCCCCACGAGACCTGGACCTGACCTCCGATATAATAATAATAAAATAATAATTAATAATAATTATATATATATATATATAATAATGAAACTTATTATGAGTCTCGTCGAGCTCTATCTCTATGTAAATAAAAAAACTAAAACTGGAACACATCGGGGTGCTTGTGTGTGCCCGCGAGTGTACATGTGTGTGCTCGCGAGTAGGTAGCTAGCTGGCCTCTGTCAGCGCCAGCCCCCCCCCCCCCCCCCCCCCCCCCTGCCCTTGATAACACAACAAAGCCCTCCCCTGGCCCCTGGAGTGTATTTTTGGTTATGTCCCGTTTTCGAGGCGGTGGGATACTACGGTGTGAAATACAGCAGGATACAGCTGGATACAGCTCTAGATACGTATGGATACAGCTGGATGCAGTATTATATATACGTACAGTGAGAGATAGAGATAGAGTTACAGCAGGATATATAGTGGATGATCTGAGATGATCTGCTGCAAATTTGCTTGGATGTTCTGTAGCATATAGCATCTATAGCATCGGGGGATGCTATACATGCTATATAGTATACTACACTATAGTACTACACTCCGTCCTAGATGCTAGATGCAAATTTTGGTATTTGACCTAGTTTTTTTAGCATTTTTGGGCCCGGCCGGGGCGTGGGCTAGCAGCCATCAGCAGCACCAGTAATCGGGTCAACTCGAAATGGTTCAAATATCAGCAAAAAGTAGAGCTATGCTATATAGTACTGTAGCATCTGATGGAGGCTATATAGCATTGTAGCATGCTATATACAGTCATTGTCGGGCATTAAGAAATGTGTCCCCAGAGCCCAACGCGCCATTTCTTAGCGTTTCGTAACCGCTCCGCGGCGGCAACGCGCCATTTCTTAATCCGCGGCCGCGCGTCCCCGCGTAGATTTTTGGAAAATATATAATATTATATATATATAATAATAATATAGTCTGCTCATCCATCACGCCCGCTGCGGCCGCCGACCCAGTCAACGCGAGCCCAGCCATTCAGTTGGCAACGGCGACGCGCTCAATTTCACTTTTCAGAAATTTAACCCGTGTAGATGTCCCCCCCCCCAGTATGCTCACCAAAAACAAAACTCAACCAACATAAAAAAAATACAAACAATGTTTCAAACATATTATTTATATTATATATTTATATAAAACTCCTTTCGTCAAAAACAAAACTATAACACCAGCTTGTTGTTGGCAAAAGAAAGAGAGATGCCCAATATCCAGCACGCCAGCCAGCCCAGCACCAGTTATTCAACAGCAACAGCAAATGCATGCACGACACGTCACCCGCCCGGTCTCACGCGGTGTGCAGGTGCAGGCGTGCCGCGTGCCCGCGCAAGCGTGTGTACACGCCACCTCGAGCGCAGCGCGAGAAGGAGGAGGGGTCTTGGTCCTGGACGTTTGTTTCTGACCAGTTTTTGCAAGCGCGAACGCGCGAAAGCGCGCACGCCGGCGTCGGCCCGCTGCTCCTCAGCTCAAATCTCCTGGGCAAGGCCAAGAGCGAGACACCTCCCCCCCAGACACCTCCAGCGCACCGCGCCGCACGAGAGACCTCCCCAGAAGATCTTCAGCTGCTTGCGGGGGCGCCAAAGGCCTCCTCCGTTGCCGCGCAGTAGTGCGGTGGGCTGAACCATGAGCTGTTGAGAATCTCCAGCCCTGGAGCCCAGTAGATGGTGTCAAAGCAGGCGTTCATCGTGTGGAAGCACCAGCGGACGGGCTCGCTCGTCTCTGCGTCGGCAAAGTAGTCTATGAAATCCACCTTTGTCCAGCCGCAGACGCTCCGGCCGTCCAGCACCGACGGTCCGAGCGCGGTTGCGTTGGCGAGCCAATCGGGACGCAGAATCCCCACCGCTACGAGGTCGACAGCAGACACGGAGAGGTTAAAGAGCAGCGCGGAGGGGGGTTCGCCCTGGAGAGGCCACTCGTAGACAAGGTGCGGTGAGAGAGAGTAGACGGGGAGGGGGGTCAGGTGAGGAACAATTAGACACGGAGAGGTTGGGAAGGAGAACCGAGGAGAGGGTAGAAAGTAAAGCAGTCTTTAGGAGGCTTCATCAGGCGTCGCAAGGGAAACCAATAGAGGGTAGAGAGTAGACACCTCGCGAGAGGGGGGGGGGGGCACCACGGGTAGCGCGTAGACCAGGTGATCATCACAATACTAAGACACGACACGAGAGGAGGGTTCAGCTGGCGTACCAGGAAGAATACACATGTCCTAGCCACAGGTATAGGTAGAGAAAGATTCAGAATACATGTATATCTAGATCTAGTTCTACTTGATCATTCGACCTTGCTGGCAGAGGAGTCAACCTGGCGTAGCCAGTAAAAACTATCCTAGGATCGCGTGGAGAGATTTAGTGGGTAGCATAACATATAGACAGACACGCCTTGAGGAAGGTGCAGCTCGTGTAGCAATTGACCAAAAAGAACACATAGGTTGCATATTGATATCGCTTTGAGGGCAGGCACCGAAGCTCATCGGCCGGCAGCTTCGCCGGCTCGGCGTAAAGTAGTAGGAGCGGTGCGAATCGAGCTCGAGGTCCCAGAGCACGTCCGACATGTTTGCGTCGGGCGTAATTTTGATCAGGTTGGCCCCGCGGTCAGCATCGTAGTGCGTGACCGTCGTGGCAGGCCCCACGGTGGCGCCGGCTCCCGGAGTGCGTCGCTGAACGAGGGTGAAGCGGCGCGGCCACACGGGCGGCGGACCGCACAACCCAAGCACAGCAACGAGGGATGCCAGCATCTCGACCTTTAGCAATCCTTTAAGGCGATTTTTCACAGCCTTTGCTGTGAACAACCGCTTGGTGTTATGAATGGTCGCCAAATTTCTGAGAGCCGCGTTGACCCGACGACTAAGCGACGCAGCAGACTTATGCCGAGCAACGCCACCCGAGAGTACAGCGGTGACGGTTCCTGTCAAAAACCGGAGCGGTTGCACGTCAGTTGTCATCCTCGGCAACGGGGCAGCTGGCGCCGAGAAGCAGGCGGTCGCGCTCGCGGAGGCGCTCGGCCTGCCCTACAAGACCGTGCGGTTGGTGCCGTCGCGCGCTGCGATGCTCCTGCCGCTGCGCGCGCAGCTGGCGCTGCAAGCGGTGTTCGGCCCCAAGGCGCTGGGCATCGAGGTGTTGTCGCCTCCCTTTCCGCTGCTCGCGATCAGCTGCGGCCGCGCGAGCGTGCCGGCGAGCGTGGCGCTGCGCGAGGGGAGCACGGGCGCAACCGCCACCGTCCATGTGCAGCGGCCGCTGTGCGACGCCTCGTACTTTGACGCCGTCGTAGCGCCGCGGCACGACTACCGCCCGCACGCGGTCTTGCCCCCCAGCGTGGTGCTCACCGACGGGGCGCTGAGCGGCGTGGGTGCGGCGGCGCTGGAGCAGGCTCGGGCTCGGTGGGAGACACGGGCGTTGGCGCTGCCGCGGCCACGGATCGGGATGCTGATTGGCGGTCCCGTGGCGCGCCGGTGGTGGCAGCGGCCGCTCGCGCCGGCGCTAGACCCCGTCTCCGCCGCGTCGCTCGTCCGCTCTGCCGCGAGCGCGGCGTCGGCGAGCGGCGGCGGGAGCCTGATACTGAGCGCCTCGCGCCGAACTCCCGCCGACGCCACGGCGGTGATGAGCGCGGAGCTCGAGACGGCGCGCTCGCGCGGCCTTGGGGTGTGGCAGTGGCGCGGCGAGGAGGACGGGCCGAACCCGTACCTCGGGATGCTCGCGTGGTCCGACTACATCATCGTGACGCCCGACTCCGTCTCGATGGCGAGCGAGGCGGTGAGTGCCGCCAAGCCAGTCTACATCTCGTCAGTTGACGGCTGCCGCGGTCGCTTCGCCGCGTTTCACTCCGCGATGCTTGCGTCGGGACGGGTGCGCTGGTGGCCTGGCGGCGCGGCGCTCGAGGCGCCCGAGCTGTGGAGCGGGCTGCGGGGCGGACCGGCCGAGGCGGCGGTGGCGGCGCAGACCGCTGACGGGTGCGCGGTGGCGCCATCCGAGGGCGACACGCTGCGCGCTGCGCGCCGCGTAGCCCAGCTGCTGCTCGCGCGCGCGGCGCTCGGTTGGTCGGAGCTCAACCCGCCGACGGAGGCGCGGCTGAGGGCTGTCGCCAAGACCGGGGCGAGGCGGCGCGACGAGGCTGCGGGTGCGAGGTCGAGCGCGGGCACGAGACGAGAGCTCCCGGCGCCGCTGCCACTGAGCGTCTACCTCGCCCTCTCGGAGGTCTGCGCACCGCTGCTTGCGGCCGCCTCTGCAGCCAAGGCGGGTCGGCCGCGCGTCTTTGCCCAAGCCCTCGCGCTGAGTCACGGCGAGGCGGGCGCGAGCCTCTGGGCAGGAGGAGGCGGCGGCAGCAGCGGAGGCGGCGCTGGCGGCGGCCCGCCCTCCGACGCTCGCTACACGCTCTGGGTGCACGGCGCCTCGGTGGGCGAGACGCTCTCCTCCCTGCCACTCGTGCGCGCGCTCCTGCTCGCGGACTCCAGCGCGCACGTGCTCATCACCGCCAGCACCGAGGCGGCGCTGCGCCGGCTGGCGCTCGAGCGGCTGGGCCCGCGCGTGGTGCTGCGGCCGCGGCCCGTCGACGCGCCCTCGGTGCTCCGCCGCTTTCTCGCTCACTGGCGGCCCAGCGCGCTCGTGCTGCTCGAGAGCGAACTGTGGCCCGCCCTGCTCACCGAGGCGCAGGCCGCGTCGCTCCCCGTGGCGCTGCTCAACGGCCGTCTCTCCCCCTCGACTGCCCGCCGCTGGCTCAGCTCGGCGTCGCTCCACGCAACCCTCGCCGCGCTCCTCGGCAGCTTCGACGTCATCCTGGCCCAGTCGCCGCCGATGGCCGACGTGCTGCGCGCGCTCGCTGACGACGACGCCGCGGCGCCCGCCTGGGTCGGCGACCTCAAGCAGCTGCGGGGCGGCGCGGCGCCGACGGTGGCGCAGCTCGAGGCGCTGAGAAGGGACTTGGGTGCGCCGCGGAGCCTCTGGTTGGCGGCCAGCACCCACGCGGGCGAGGAGGAGGCAGCGCTGGACGCGCACGCGCTGCTGCGAAAGGCCCACCCGCGCCTCCTCCTCCTCCTCGCCCCTCGCCACCCGGAGCGCGGCGCTCGCGTGGCAGCGCTCGCCAACGCCAGAGGCTGGGTCACCGCCCAACGGTGAGCGTCAGGCGCTACCCCCTCCCCAGGAGAAGGCCCGCTTCTGACGGCAGCCTCCGTTGCCTCGCAGGTCGGCGGGCGGCGTCGCGACGGAGGCCACGGACGTGTACGTGTGCGACACGCTGGGCGAGCTCGAGGCGCTCTACTCGGCGGCGGGAGTCGCGTTCGTGGGCGGCTCGCTGGTGCCGCTGGGTGGGCACAACCTTCTCGAAGCGGCGCGGGCGGCGGGCGGTTGCGCCATCGTCCATGGGCCGCACTTGGCATCCATGCGGGAGGCCGCAGCGCGCCTCGGCGCGACGGAGCCTCCGGCGTCGCGCCAAGTGGACGGAGTGGTGGAGCTGGCCGCGGCGGTCGGGGCGCTGCTCGCAGACGCGGGCCTGCGCGACCGCAGCCGCGCCGCTGGCGTCGCGGCGACCGCCGAGCTCGAGCGAGGGCTTCTGCTGCGCGTGTGGGACGCGATCCGCACGCCGCTCGGCCTCCCGCCGCTCCAAACGCCTACTCCGCTCACGGGCGTGGCCAGCCGACTCTGACGGACCAGCCCGTCCGCCGCTGGTAGGCCGCTTGGCATTAGGCGCGCACGCGCACCGCCGCCAGCTCACCTGTTTCTTCTGGGGCCCTCTATAAGACTATGGCGACACGTCTTCGATGCTTTCAATCTCGCGCACATAGGATGCTGCACCGTCCTCGCTTCTCGGAGGACGGGCCGCACGCTCGGCTCTCGCACGATCGCCGCCCAGCCGAGACGCCCCACGGCGAGGGAAGCCTACGCCCTCTCCTCCGCAGTTTGACGTCTTGCTCGCCGCCTTCCTCACAGCGCCGCTCGGCCTGTCGCTGCTGCGGCGCCCCCCAGCAGTGCGCCTCTCGAGCAGTCAACTCCGCAATGCGCCTCACGCGAACCTGACGAAGCCCTTTTGCGCGTGGGTTCACCCGAAGTGAACGCCTCGCCCGGCTCTCGTGGCCCGCGGCGCACCGTCCGCGTCGGCGAGACGCCGTCCGTCAAAACCTCGACGCCTCTTCGTGGGAGCGCCGCGGCCGGCGGTCGGCGCGAGGCGTGCTCAAGGCAACGGCGCCTGGCCGCCGCGGACTTGCACTTGCACGCGCGGCGAGCGATGGCCTCGAGGCGCGCCACTCAGCGCCAAGGAGGGGGCGTGGCAGCCGAGGAGCTCGTTGCTTGCCCTGCGTACGACTCCCGTACAGTACTGTGCTCCAACAGCACGCGGGGAGGCTGGGTGTAGTTGCGCTCGGCGCGGGAGCCGCGATGCCGACAGTGTTGACTGGCCGCGGTGGTGGGGGCCGGGGCAGGAATCCCTGCACCCCCTTCAGCCAATCGACACTCGCCCGCGAGCCCCGACAGAGTCCTTTGCTGTGCTCGGCTAACCCGAACCCTGGCACCGGAAAGGCAGTCGACTGCAAGCGGGGGCGGTGGGACTATCCCAGAGCGGCGGGCGGCAGAAGGGGCGGCCGGAGGAGCTAGCGCGCGGCCCTACGGTTTAATCCCAAGAGCGGCAAGCGGGAGAGAGGGGTGGGTGTCTAGAAGATTTCGCTAGAACGGAATGGCGGAACACAAAAACGGGCGACCCCAGCCAGGGGAGGCGCTGAGCCCCCAAACCCGCACCAGTAGATCTAGACGCACTGTGCCTCCAACGGCATCCCCTTAACTAAGGGGATGTTGTTGGCTTAACTGTGCTAACAACACTCCCTGTGCTAACAACCTGTGGACGGGCCGGGGAGTGGGAGTGGCGTGCTGGCTGGAGTCGGGAGAGAGTCCGTGGCATCGTACGTAGGTAGGAAAAGAGGCACTTGCGACATTGCTAGTTCTGCCGACCACCTAAAGTAAGGGGATTTCGTTGGCTTCCAGGAGTCGGCCTACATCTACAGCGCGCCTGCGCTGTGTGCGTGTCTAGGTGGAAGAGGTGGGGCGCGTGGCGCGTTCCCCGCCCCATTTTCGTGTGTCCCCTTTGCCCTTTGTATATAAATATAAGCCGTCTGTGAATGTGAATTATTGCGCCATGTGCCATGTCCATGTCATCATGGGCACGCCAGGCATGTGTGTTTTTGACACCCGGCGCCGCTTCTTCTATATTTTGTGTGTGTGTGTGTGTGTACTCGTATTATTCTTATTCTTATTCTTCACATATTCATATTACATATATACATATCACATACTCATAATATTATCTATATTATATCTATTATATCTATATCACAAATACAGTGCCCTCTCCCTCTTCTGCTGCGCAGTCCGTCCATCCACGCTGGCGTGTTGGCGTGGATGGCGGCGGCACATCTCGAGTCTCGAGGGCGCCCTCGACGCCGCCCCTTCCACGCCACTGTCGACACCGCCCTCGACGCCAAGCCTACCCTATTCATGTGGATCGGTCAGAAGTCAGAAGTCAGACAACTCACTCAAAACAGCCACACCAAAACTCAACCTACAACCTAACGCTAACGCTAACGCTAAATCTAAATCCAAATCCAAATCCTAAGTACGGCCTTTATTTATTATATTATTATATCGGGTTAAGGTCAGGGTTAGGGTTAGGGTTGACCCCTTAACCCTTAACCCGAGCTAGATAAGTTTGTGTTGCAACCGCATTGATCGGGTTAACCCGATCTAGCTCTAGGTCCCTGTTGGATGTGGTGATAAGTTTGCGTGCATGTCGTCCATGTCCCATGCTATACAAATGGACCGGGTTGGTCGCCGCCGCCTTGGCTCTCTGGCTCGCGACGACCTTTGGAACCGCCCCCTCGACCAGCGGTCCCTCGAGCTCGATTGGAAAACCAAGGTTTTTCACCATGTGGCGGAGAGCGCGGCGCAGGTTGTTGCCCGCCGTGGCTCCGCCCCTCGATCCCCGGGCTGCTTCCGTCGCGCGGCGATGTTCTTCCAAAATTAGAAAAGCCGCCGCCGCGTGGGATAGGGGCCAGATTTGCTCCTCGCTAAGCCCTTTGGCTTCTGCGAAGCCTCGGATGAGCGCTGCGGCCTTGCATGCCTGAAGGAGGCTGGCACCATCCTTGCCCGGCCGCAGCATAATGGCGCTCCAGACGCGCTGCTCCTGCGAGACTCGGCCGAGCTGCATCGCGCTGCGTTCGCCTCCGAGGAGACGGACTCGTGCCGCCTCAGGGTGAAAGCCGCGTAGGTAGATGCCCGCTTGGGTCGCAAAGGCCAGCTCCCTTTCTGCTGGGCTGCTCCATCCGCGCTGGGCGGGCATCTTCAGCTTGAGGTTGGCCCTAGCTGCGACACCTGCCTCGAAGACCCGGCGGTCTTCGGGGTCCTCTCCCGAAGAGGGTACCCCTACGGTATTCGCAATAGTTAGAGCCGCTGGGTATGCTGTACTTCGCAGCGGAGGGTCCGCCGTGGCCCTTGGTCCGAGCTGCTCGACGTCCGCCTGCTGGGTAGCCCCAGCAGTAGGGCGTGATCGTTTGGCGAGATCGCCGTTTGCCTCCTGCTCCGCTCCGCGGCTGGCACTCGGAGTCATCCTTGGCGGCGTTGCCTGTCTGGCTTGGGCCCAACGCAGAAGGGCCCTGGGCGACGTTGGTGCCTCATGCTCCCTGGGCGTCGCCGAGGCATCCGGGCGCGCCCTCTTGGCGTGTCGGATCCGCATCGATGCCGGTCCCGCCCCTCGGCCGGGCGCCCGCGCCTTCCTCTGAGGCGCATTGGGGTGCCCAATAAATATCGGTACAGATCTCGCCGCCTGGCATAGTACCGTGGCCTCTCTGTTAGGCACCGCCCGAATGGAGGGCGTCCTTCCATTCACAGCGGCTCGCCCATTCACAGCGGCCCTTATTGAGGTTGGCGCCTCACACGCTGAGAGCGATGTATAGGCCCGGTCCGGCTCGTCGCGCGCCTGGGGCGCTGCGTAGGTAGCCTGCAAAATAGGTCTCGCTCCTGCCCGCTGGCTGGAGACCTTCAACCCCCCCTCCGCCTCCGTTTGCTTGGCCTGCCGCCACCGCAAAAGGGCCCGGGGAGAGGATGGCGCACCTTGCGTCGGAGGCGCGGCGTCGGCCGTCGGCCGCGGCGAGTGAGCTCGCTCGTCAGTGGTCGCCCGGCACATCGCGGTGCTCCCCCTTGCCGCTTGTCGCGGATCTTGGGCGTGACGAGACGCCCCTTTCTCTTGCGCCGGCTGCGTAGAGCTGGAGGTGCCGTTGCGCCACCTCAAGAATGCCCTTGGCGAAGTTGATGCCGCGCCTTGGCTTGACGCCGCGCTGCGCATCGTCGGAAGCTGGTGCGCCTCGCGCGCCGTCGTATGCCGGGCCGCAACGGGCCGGCTGACTTGGCGCGCCTCGCGCCCGAACTTGGTTTCGTTGGTGAAGCCGAACGATCTCGCCGAATTTGGTGCCGGGCTCGCGCCAGGCGCCGAGAAGCGAGCTGCGCCGCGCGCCGTCGCTGCGCCGCGCGCCGTCGCCGCGGGCGTCGGTCGAGCAGCGTGGAGTCGGTCGCCTTGATGCGCCCCGCTCCCCAGCTTGAGCTTGTTGGTTGAGCTCTCCGCCGTTGCTTGCAGCCCACGGTGCGCCGCGTCAGTGCGCTCGCCACAAGTCGAAGGCACCATCGGGCACGTCCTCGTGCGAGAAGGCCGTGATCGGTGTGTGGCTCCCCGCGCCGCTTCCGACGCCACGAGCTGCCTGAGAGGCGCGCGCTGGCCGTTGGCCTCATCGACCGTTTTGACCTTGCGGTATAGTTTGTTGCTCCTGTGTGGGTTGATCCACTGTATTCGGGTTTTTCGACCGACACATTTATTTTTCAACCACCGCACCGGCCCGCCGCTCAACCCTCGCAACCTGCCGCAGCCTGCCGCCAACCTGTTGACCAACCGCTTCGGGCCATGTCGTATTTCTCGTCGATGGTCTCGGCGGCGTCCAAGCTGGTCGCTGGTGCCAACCTCCCCTATGAGCTCGGCGAGGAGCGGACGTCGTTCGCGGGCAAGTCGCCGTGGCGTTTGTACGCGGGTAGGTCAAAAAAGCTCGATTGCGATGTCACCGTGTTCCTGTACGAGATCAAGAAGGGTAGCGACGCGCAGACTGATATGGCGCGCAACGCGATGCGGCGGTACCGCACGCTCAAGCACCCGTACTGCGTCAAGTGCCTCGAGGCAGGTGCGCGCTCGCTCAGCGTCAGGGTTGCCGTGCTGGACCGTGGGCGAAGATGCTGCGGATCGCCCCAGGCTTCCGCGTCGGGCGCGGCCACCTTGGTCGAGGTTGATGACCCTCAACCCGAGGTGCATAAAAACAGCTCCTCTGACCGCCACCCGCGCCTTGCTAGGCGAGCTGACCGAGACGGGCGTCATCTACCTGCTGACGGAGCCGGTGACGCCGCTGGCCGACGCGCTGGCCGAGCTCTCCCGGACGCCCGCCTCGCTCTCGTGGGGCCTGTACACGCTCGCCGCCGCCGTCAACTTCCTCTCGATCGACTGCAAGATGGTGCACGGCCAGGTTACGCTGGCTTCGGTCTTTGTGGACCGGGGGATGGACTGGAAGCTCGGCGGCTTTGAGATGGCCACCGAGGCGGCCAAGGCGGACGCGGCCTACTTTACGAGCGCCGCGCAGACGCTGCCCAAGCGCTACCAGTCGCCCGAGCTCGCGCGCGGCAGCATGGAGGTGCTGGCGAGCCTCCCCGTGGCGGCCGACTGGTGGGCGCTGGGCTGCACCATCTTCGAGATCTTCTGCGGAGAGATCAAGTCGCCGGCCGACCTCAAGAAGATCGGCTCGATGCCCGAGCCGCTCAAGCCCGACTACATGCGCCTGCTCTCCGCCAACGTGGCGCAGCGCCTCCGCCCGATCGAGCTGCTGCAGAACGGCCTCTTCGAGGACGCCTACGTCTCGCTCCACCTCTTCCTCGAGATGCTCAACGTCAAGGACTCGGTCGAGAAGGACCGCTTCTTCACCAAGCTCGCCGAGCGCGTGCCCGCGATGCCCAAGCCCGCGGCGCAGTGGAAGGTGCTGCCCGCGCTGACCAACTCGCTCGAGTACGGCGGCGCCTCGGCCAAGGCGCTCGAGCCGCTGCTGCGGATCGCCTCCGTCCTCAGCGAGGAGGAGATGCAGGCGCAGGTCGTGCCCACCGTCGTCAAGCTCTTTGCCAACACGGACCGCGCGATGCGCATCCCGCTGCTCACGACGCTGCCGCAGCTCATGGCGCACCTGAGCCAGCGGACGGTCAACGAGTCGGTCTTTGCGCACATCGCGCTGGGCTTCACCGACACGTCGCCCGTGCTGCGCGAGCTGACGGTCAAGAGCATGGTCGCGCTCGCGCCCAAGCTCTCGCGCGCGAGCATGGGCGCCGTGATGCGCGCCTTCGCCAAGCTGCAGCTCGACGAGGAGGCCGCGATCCGGACCAACACGACCATCTGCCTCGGCAAGGTGGCGCAGCACCTCGAGCAAGCCGAGCGAGAGCGCGTCCTCATCCCCGCCTTCACGCGCGCGCTCAAAGACCCCTTCCCGCCAGGGCGCAACGCGGGCCTCCTCTCGCTCACCGCGACGCAGCAGTACTACAAGCCGATGGACGCTGCGACGCGCGTGCTGCCCGCCATCGCGCCGATGCTGCTCGACGCCGAGCGCGAGGTGCGCGAGACCGCGCTCGGCTGCCTCAACGCCTACGTCCTCAAGCTGCAGCAGGCCTCGGCGGCCGTCGGGCGGCCAGAGGGGCAGGGACCGGCCACGGCGGACGCCTCGGACCACGCCGTCACCGCCGCCGCCGACTCGGTGCTCAAGTCGATGCAGTGGCTCTCCTCGGCGGCGCAGAAGGCGGTCGGCGCGCCGGCCCAGGGAGTGGTGACTCCGGGAGGAAGCGGCGCGGGACGCCCACCGCCGCCGCCCAACGGCGCGCCGCTCAAGCCGTCCCCTGCCACCCTCTACGCGCCGCCCGCGCCGCCCTCCGCACCGGCGGCCTCGCCACGGGCAACCTTCCCCGCGGCCGACGGGTGGGGAGACGACGACCTCGGAGACGCCTTTGATGCGCCTGTTGCGTCGGCAGGTCTTCCACCGCCCATGGGGCTTCAGCAATTGGGGGTTCCGGGGCAGCCGCCGAGGCCGCAGGGCGGCGCCTCATCGAGTGCATCGCCGCGCGCGGGCGGTGGGATGCAGCTGGCGAAGCCGACTCCGCCCGTCGACCCGTTTGCCAGCCTCAACCTCGGCAGGCCCCCTGCGCCCGCCGCCATGGGCCTGGGCGGGCTAGCCGGCTCGACTGGGTCGCTGGGCATGGGCAGCTCTATGGGTAGCTTGGGCGGCACCTCGGGTCTCGGCGCGTCCACGGGCAGCCTCGGCGCGTCTACCGGCAGCCTCGGCGGCATGAGAGGGATGGGCATCGGTCCGATGGGAGGGGTGGGCGCTCCGGCGATGGGTGTCATGGCGCCGATGACGCCGACGGGCGGCTCATCCACGGGCGGCTTGTCCAACCTGATGAACTTTGGCGCTGCGCAGCAGCCCAAGCCAGCCGCGCACGACTTTGACTCGCTCGACCCGCTGGCGATGCTCTCGGCGCCAAACAAGGCCAAGAAGGTTGCAGCTACGCGGGTCGCGGGGCAGAAGGACGACTGGGATGCGTGGTAGCCAGCCTGCGCTGGGCTTGCTGGGCGGGAGCGCCTGGGTCGCGCGGCCAGTCGCGGGACGTGATAGCACCGCGCGCGGCAGGGAGAGGAAGAGCCGATCGCAGCGTGGACTCCCAAGTAGAGGCTTAATCGCGAGGCGAGCGCTGAGCGTGTGAAGCCAGGGGGGCGCGCGGCTGGGAGAGGGACAAGGGAAGAGCCCTGCTGCTAGGGAGCTCTGGCGGCTGCCTCGCGTCGCCCTGTGTCCCTCTACCTACGACGACGACGCGATCTGGTTTCTGGATCTATACTTTTGCTTGGATAACCGACAGCTCTTCTAACCGCACGCTGCTGTGGCTGGCCGCGCAAATATTCGACAGCGCCCCTTTTGTATTTTGATGTTAGTGTATACGAGGCTAGTGCCCTCCTGCGAAAAGCTAAAAGACGCTCTGGCTCTGGGGCTGGGGTTGGCGGCTTCGCCGGTTGACCTTTCCCCCTTTTTCGTTGTCATTGTGCACCTAGACCTAGCCCGACGGCAGGCAGTACCGGATACGACGTGTACAGCCACGGCTCGTGTGCAAAAATCGCGACCATCCAGATCCAGTGACCAGTGATGGCGAACGGGTGTACGGGTACGGTGTATTTTGCACAGGAGTGCTTCTGCTATTTGCTATTTGGCAAAAAATAGCGGGATCGTCCCGCTCAACCTCTCCAAGTCGTTCTACTTCCAGTTCGAGCAGGCGCCCAGCACCCTCCTTGACCCCACCCTCACCATCTCTGACAACCCCGACTGCCGCCGCAAGCTCGGCCTCATCGATGC
>Ga0335398_10006878_pt1 | contig 14149 bp, 10 predicted proteins | sample BON03_FD_205742 | JGI IMG/M metagenome (GOLD analysis project Ga0335398, IMG submission 205742) | Freshwater microbial communities from Lake Bonney liftoff mats and glacier meltwater in Antarctica - BON-03 (spades assembly) (version 2) | ecosystem: Environmental > Aquatic > Freshwater > Ice >... | reverse complement strand
TCCCTCCCGGCACCAGAGTGGCATCGCATTCTGACGCGTTGTTGTCTCCATAGAGATACTCGAAATCGAGTTGAAACATTAGATTACCAAGTCCAGATAGCATTGACGCCAGCCCAAGAATCCATGACAAGGCCTCATTTGTGCCAAATAATGATTTGTCGTAAGGAAGATAGACGCACTTGTTGTGCGTGACCGTCAGGACACATGCGAGGTTACGGTCCGACTGCGCAAGTTCGAGAACTTCCCAGTAACATTCTCGGCGCGTTACCGTAGTCTTGGACGGGTCCACAGACATCGCCGTTTGCAGGTCAGCTGAATTGACAACCGTCTGTATGTTTTGCTGTAAGGAAACTTGAATAAGAGGAATGTCGTCGTACTCGGCTAATGGCGCGTGCGTGACAGCGGTGATCATAAGGAATACAATACTCGTATCAGGAGACGCTGATGCTGTGTTTTCCTGTACATACTTGCGCATGACCGCCGCGTTTCGCTGATTGGCCGCGTATTCGTTTTGCACGTCGTGAATTGCTGATGATATGTGCAGGGTGGGCTGGGCGATCGTGAGTGGCGAGCCAGTGTTCGTTGGAAACGACAAGTGGTTGTACTGCAGCGTGTCGAGAAGAACGTGATGTCTTTGAACATACTGCACTTTCAGCACATTCAATATGTTTACGCAGTTGACTGTGTCCACAATCTCATAGACCCCATGGACCCTGGCGATGGCCAGTGACAGTAATACTACGAGAAAGAGCAAGGTGGGGCTCATACGGGAACTCAGAAAGAAACTACCAGCCATATATTTCGTCTGTGAGCGTTGGCAGTGGTGTCACCTATATATAAATACAGCGAGGCAATACTACACGGCGGATGAGATTCTTGCACCTGTTCTTTGCGAAATGGATGACGCCGTCTGCGATGGGGCGTGACACGAGTTTTGCTGGAACGGGGACACGTGGTGGGCAGTGCTCGGACTCGTCGGGTGATCTGCCAAGCATTTTGGGGAAAGTTAGTCGGGCTGCAATGGGATTTGGTGCAGCGCTAGCAATCTGCTGCCATCATTTGTGATGTACAATACGACTTGAAAGTGTCGAAAATGACACAAAATCGTGTTTAGTGAGCGTATTCGTTGGCTGGTATTTCTCTGGTGATGGCAGCATATTGCTAGCGCTGCACCAAATCCCATTGCAGCCCGACCAACTTTCCCCAAAATGTTTGGCAGATCACCCGACGAGTCCGAGCACTGCCGGAAATGTTGAGACTGCCATACCCATTCGGAAAATGGACGCATGTGTATCGCCTGAGGATGTCTCAAACACTCGATATAAGAGTGTTTCGAGCACTGTGTGTGTCTTGTATACAAGTATTTTGTGATGTACAATACGACTTGAAAGTGTCGAAAATGACACAAAATCGTGTTTAGTGAGCGTATTCGTTGGCTGGTATTTCTCTGGTGATGGCAGCATATTGCTAGCGCTGCACCAAATCCCATTGCAGCCCGACCAACTTTCCCCAAAATGTTTGGCAGATCACCCGACGAGTCCGAGCACTGCCGGAAATGTTGAGACTGCCATACCCATTCGGAAAATGGACGCATGTGAAAGTGTCGTTGTGCGTGGGCGGCATGTATGAAGGCGTGGAGGTGGAATTGTGGTCAAAACACCCTTTAATGCTGCAAAGTAGAGTGTTATGTGTGTGTTGTGTTGGCGTGCGTGCTGCGGAATAGTATCGATGATGTCATGGCAAACATATATAAGTTTTCCACACTGACAGTATGCAGGGTAGCTTCAACCTAGTATACAGATTGAAGCATCATGACAGCGCTGTCGAATGGTGCCGACATTATGTCAACAGCGCCAAATTCACACCCAATGTCGATGGTCGCTCGCACAGATGTCTCGAACCCGAGCACCGAAGATTGGGTGAATGTGTTTGGACCCAATGGGTACAATGTCCAGCCAGATAATACTCGGAATAGGAAGCTTGGCCGCGTGCATCTCCCTGACGTCCTAAAGGTGCGACCCGTGGGGCATCTGTTGATTTTGACAGTGTTTTCCCCCATCAAAATCATTTGGGGCGTGTGAATTGACAAACATCTCGAGCATCAGTTATCCCATCAACTTCGCACAGTGATTATTGGTTTTGGTGTTTCACAAAAGTTGGGATATTCCTGTGCGTGTGTGTGTGATATGTGCATTGGTTATTCAATGCTACTGTCCGGCTCTGTAGCTCCCCCGATTGCATATACCCGTGAGGCAAGAGAGACACATACATTTGTGCAAAGGTGGTGACTGACTTTGTCTGCAAAACAGGGACCAAATCAGTGGATTACCGACCGTGTGGACGGCCTGATCACTGATGCGACAAATTCGCCTTTCACGACGATGATTCTGCCCTACATGTACATGGACTACCCTGACCGCAAAATCGAGTGGAACGTATGGACCTTTGACCAGGGTCTTGCCTCGCGTGTGCCGTACGAGGCGGCAGCACGCACTCTGACGCAGCGGAAACAGAGCTTTTCTGGATACACTGTGCGACAGGGGCTGGCCATTACCATGGAGCACAACTTCATGATGAGTGACGAGGGCATGAGCAACTTCCACAACCAAGTGACACAGGTGGTTGGCAGCATCCAAAACACCAACGACCTGGATGTACACATGGCGCTTATCAACGCGCCCAGCTATCTTACACAAGTGCGCGAGCGCTACTATTTGGAAGATTACCTCACGAAATCGATCCGCGACTACATTGACATGTTTGGTTTTGTGCAAAAAAATATGAACTCGCTGGACATTATCATTGAAGACACCCGCTCGCTCATCAAAAACTGGGGAGGCGACGACCCCGACTTCATGCTCTGCAGTGGAAAGTTGACGTATCAACTGACTATGACACAGGAAAGAACTTCGTACTACACCCAGGGGATCGAGGGACAGAAACTGCTGAAACAGGGGCCCGACTTGCCCATGTACAGAGGGCTCAAGATCATCAAAAGCAAGGCGTTTTCTCTGGACGAGGGTTCCGCACCCCGTGACGTGATGCGGCGGCGCGTGCGGGTGGCGGAGTTCTACCTTGTAAGATCGGACGGCCTTGCGTCAGTGCAACTCTACGACGAGATGGCCGACAACTTCGCGGTGCTCAACGCTGACACCATACGCAGAAAGATCAAGGGCTATAACAAAATGAACCCATCAGCTTCGCAACCGCACGATGCCATTTTGCTCGTACGACCCAACATCGAGCATTACATGCTTGGGGTTATCATTGGTCGCGGGGGCATCGACCATCTTGGTGCCACTTTGTGGGGACAGACTGAAATGAGCGTGTTCGACGATGGACAGCATGGCGTCTGGGGCATGACGTACAAGTACCACGAAAGAGCCATTGTTTTCAACGAGCGCAACTTGCATCGCGTGTGGGACGTGGCCTACGACGGCTACGTCGGCGGCAAAGACATGACAATTGTCGACATGACCTGTCCTGAGAGCAAGCGCATGTTCATCAACGCCTCGAATAATTACAACGTCGAGTACGAGGGGGCATCGGTCGTGCCGATTGGCATCAACACACCACTCACATGGCTTCCGTCGCCCATGCTTCTCTGTGACTTTGATAATCGCAATATGGCCGTGACGGCTCTTGCCACCGCTGATATGTTCATTTCTGACATTGGTCGCTTCATTGAAAAAACGCTCGGCAGAGTGGACGGCGCAGAAGCACGCGTCGAACTCAAGACGAAAATCACAGAAATGTACAATGACCTGGAGCTCAATAACAACCATCAAATGGTCAAGGACGCCACTCTCGCGTGCACCAGCAACGAGTCAACAAGTTGCAGACTAATGTACTCTGGCACTTCGATTGCCAGTTTCGTCGATGGAACGGCACCAATCCACGTGCCTGGCTCTGGCCACCACGGCAACGATTATCCCGGCGTTGCCGCTGTTCGCAACGGCAAACAGCTCGCTGCATCGGCTGCCCCCGCCATTACCACTTACACAGTCGCACCTACCGCTCCTGCACATTCAGGTGCTCGTCCCGCACCTGCCAGATCCACTGGAGCCAGCGCTTAGAACCGAGCGTCGCGATCACCTCTCGCGTTTCTTATGTTGGACCTCTTTTGAGACTGCATTTGCCATACACAAAAAAAATCTCAAAAATACACCATACGAGACAACACATTGGCGTTTCGTGTAAATATATAGCACATACACAATTCTAATTTACAAAGACAGTTTCAAATAAAACACGACCAAAAATGTATCATCATCGTCTTGTTTGCTTTATGTGTGTGTCCCTGTTCCCCTGTCTTTGTGGTGTGTGAGCTCTACGAATTTTGTATGTAATTGCAACCGGTTGCCTGCAATGTAGTTACAAAGGCGTCATACCCGGGCGGCTTCATCAGTGTATTCGGCATTGTCAGCTTTCGAAGGCGGGTCAGATGCAAGAAGCTCGGTGGTATGGCGATGTAATCTATATTACATTCGAAATCTATCACTTCAAGGGCGCGTAAGTTGCCGAAATTTTCTGGTAGACTCGAGAAGCTGGCACCAATTGCATGCAGTTCAACTAGATTCGTCAGGCGCGTGATGGACTCTGGTAACTCGTCAAGATCGCAATGTGTTAATTGTAGGAAATTCAGGCTGACGAGATTGCCAATTTCATCAGGCAGGTCGTGCAGACGCGTGCTCATACAACTCAACTCTCTCAGCTTGTGCAGATGACAGATACTATGGTCTAACGGCATCCCATCATCATTGCGCACTTCTTCCACGTACAGGCAGCGCAACTCCGACATGTCACTCCAGTAGATTTCGGCAATGTCGAATGAATTGCGCGAGAGGTCCAAAAACTGCAGGTTTGTCAGCTGCGACAAAGACTCTGGGACCTATGCCGGCAGTATAGCGTAGAGGAGGAGGTTGGTGGGTTGGTTATCAGGGGGGAAGAGGGCGGGAGAAGGGGTCTTACGCGTGCATACCGTGGGAGTAGCAAACAAGACAGACAGAATTTTGGAAATCGTCAAAACAAACAGATGTGGCAAATGTCTGCGTTTACCTGCATCAGATAATTGTCGGAAATGTCGAGATATGTCAAGCCAACAAGATGCTGCAGATCAACAGTCTTGGATTCATCATTACTTTGCTCAAAAAAACCGGAAATGTTGAGATGTTCGAGAGCAGGCAGGGCATTGAGAAACGCTGGGAGTTCGCGTGGCGTCAACAAATCCTCGTCTCCGTCCTCTGTTCGCCGTCCGATCGACAACTTCTTGAGTTTTCTGAGATCGTGGTACCCAGGTGAGAACTGGACAATGTTTCGGTCTTTCATGTAAAGACATTCCAGTGCAGTGAGGAGTCTCACAAAATCTGGGGCAGCACCGTCTGTGTGGTGGGTATTACTGAATGCGAGTTCGAGTCCTGTCCATAGAGCAAGATTGGCCTGCTGTGAATTGGGCACCAAAAAATCGCGTACTATGTGCTCGGCGTCGGACGGTAATGGCACCTCCGCCAATTGTATATCAAGCCCAGAGAGAATCCTGGGCCGCACAGTGTGCACACGCAAAAGTTCATTCAGACAATGGACGGCAGCTGATGCGGATGTAATTGCTCGTATAGACACATGGTAGCTCTGTACGTTTTTCAGTAATCTTATGTCGTTTTCAAGTTTGGCCAAGTACGCTTTCTGGGTGATAGCATCTGTTATTTCGGCCATATCGAGTGTCACATTCACGCTTGAGCGGTGTGCAAGGCTGTGCATACGCATGCAGACCAAGTGCAGCATATTTTCGTATTCTCGGTCGTGTAGGTGTTGCATGAGGCTGTCGGTCAGGTCTTGTCCCGCTCTCTCTTGCAGCACATCCAAGAGGTTCATGTTCATTTTCTGGGAAATCGCATGCCTCGTGTCCAGCTATTTCTTATATATGAACACCAACAAAAAAAACGCGTGGTGACTATATGGCACGAAATGCAGACACAGGTGTACAAGAAGACGATTTATTGATTTACTCGTAACGAATATCCAGAATTTGGTAGAGACGACCCTACTGACTAAAAATACAAAAACTCGGGTTGCGTTACGACATGGTGGGTCCAGGATGCACACGGCGGATGGTTGGCAGCATGCGAGGCTTTTCCGAGATAACTCGCACGCGATCCAATGGCACAGCCATGTCGCCAAGACCTCGCTTTTTGCCACTGAACTTGCGATGGAAGCGGGGTTTGACGTCATTAGGTGCAGGGGATGATTTTGCTGGAATTTTGGCAATTTGATCCATATTATGCGGACGAGGTGTCTGCTGCTGTGGTTCGACTCCCGTGAGCTTTGCATCCCCAAAAAATGCCCGAATAACGTTGGAGACGCCCAGAATCAAGGAATTTTCAGACTGGGAATATTCCTTTCTCTTGTCAGTAGGGGTGGTGGTGGCGCCCCTCCGGGGCCCTTTAGGGGTTGTGGTGTTGGTGTCTGTGTCGATGTCGCCCCTCCGGGGCCCTTTAGGGGTGGCGGTGTCGGTGGCGGTGTTTTTGACCAACTTGTCAGTGGGTTTTTTCGTGTCCGTGGATTCCGTTTTACCTGTCCTGTCTTTGTACAGATCGTTGATAATTGTCTTTGCCGGCAACGCCACTAACATCGGTCTGGTGGCGGTGTCAGTGTCGCCCCTCCGGGGCCCTTTAGGGGTGTCGGTATTTTCGACCAACTTATCAGTGGGGTTTTCCATGCCTGTGGATTCCGTTTTACCTGTCTTGTCTTTGTAGAGATCGTTGATAATTGGCTTTGCCGGCAGCGCCACTAACATCGGTCTGGAAGGCTTATTGTTTGTACCATCCTGTGCGTTTGCGTGCGACAAACAACACAACAAAAAACATGCTACACCCAGCACCTCAGGAGATGTCTTGGCGAAAATCATCTTCATGTAGTTCCCTTTTGTATTCTAACCCTTTTCTCGACTACACACTTATATACTACCAGACGATGCCACTGCTCTTTATTTTACAAGGATGTACACTGACGCACAAATAACTCTTTTTCTACAGACTCAGTCATCGTACTGTCAACTCGCAGGGGATCGACTTTCCAAATCAGCGATTTGTCATGCTATCGCCTGCGGGAAGCATCTTGTTAAAGACGGTGGTCCAGCATGTCGTCGCCGGTTGATCCTGTGGGTCAAATACGGGGTTCTTGTCATTGTACATTTCGGCACTCTTCCTCTTCTTCGACGACTCGCCCTGCGAATCATCTGTCAACGCAGACGACAGAATAGCGTGCTGACGCATGCGATTGTTGTTGTAGTTGGTCGACTCCTCCTCCTTGATGCGTTCCACCTTGGTGTTGGCCTCGAGGAGCTGCACTCGGAAGTTTTCTGCCGACTGAATTGCAGTCCCGTGTGCCTCTGCAGCCGCACACGCAATGCTGAAGGCAGGGTTGCTCTGAAAGTCAATGATACCACGCTTCTTCATTCCCTGCTCGCATGCCAGTTGGATCCCCTGCAAAAACGAGGCCTTCTGGTCGTCGGGGATGTTGAGCGAGGTGACCCACGGCTGGATCTTTTCCTGTACCTCCACGTGGTACTTTTCCATATTTTTCTTCTGGATTCCGTCCAGCGTCTCGGACATTTCAGCATTGGAGTGCTTCAGACTTTCAATGTGTTCCAGTAGTTTCGTCAACGCGTCCGGGTCCGAAGCCGCCACCGCGGTCTTGAGCGCTTCCACGGCACTGCCACCAATAATTCCACCGAGGTTACCGAGACTTCCAGCGGCGGTGGCGGCACTGTTACCACCCACAACCTTTGCGGCATTGGTGGAGATGCTCGGGTCTTGCTGGTGATGCACTTGGCCTACGCCCTGGGGATTTTGTGCAGAAATGTCATGATTTGCATTCGCATCAGCTTGTCTCGCGCCAGTCTCATCCGCCGCGGGAAGCATTCCAACTATACATCTCTTGCATTATCTCATTTATATACCGCGCGAGCTCTCGGCGCATCAACACATGCTGTCAGCTGGAGATGCACACACCACCATCACTCGAAAAAATTGTGTTTTATGCGGGTTTACATACAAAACACCGCACACCACCTCTACTCAATGATTATATATATACGACATACAGGAGGGTGTCCCGTGCGCGCGCTCGACTTTGAAAATCAGCCGATGCATGACAAAAAAAGCAGCTCAAAATAGGTGTATTCCGAGCATGATCTCTTATAAGAACCAGGTGTTGCCATAAAGACGACGGTAGGCATGCCGGTTCCCCGTCGAAGCCTCGTCAAGTGCCCGAAATGCCTGCAAAACTACGGCTTTTGTGGGCTATTGGCTGTCATTTATGCTGCCAAGCTTAGGATGCCGGCGAACAGGACGCAACTGCGTGCCTTTTTCGCACGGGTCAAGCGCATCTGTGTGATGGAGCCTGGCAATTGGGAGAACACGCCGCCAAGCAGACAGGGCTGCATCTCGTTCCAGCACACATTATGTCTTTTGCGCCACTACAACACATGTAGTTTTGAAGAAGTAGTGAACCCCACCAGAGCGAAAATGAATCTGCGTACTTGGCTGCGGACCCAAACGGTTCCTCGAACTTCATACATAGTGCATATCAGGGTTCATGCGTTTTACGTGCATGTGGCGTCCAATACACGCAAATGGACCCTTTACGACCAGCGTGGTCCACAGAGCGAGACCGATCTAGTCGTACTAACAAGGAAAGGCGGACATGGTCTCAGAATGATAACTAGGGTGCTTCAAATCAAAGACAAGCATCCCCAGTGAAATGTGCACTTTCTTGCAATGAAACTGCTTCTTTTATGCACTCAGGACATGTGGGCAAAATCTGCTCTCTAATACGATCAATGCACATTATATTAAATCGTAAATCTCAGAATGATAACTAGTCTGTACTACGATTCATGCAAATTATATTAAATCGTAAATCTCAGAATTATAACTAGGGAGCTTCACATCAAAACCAAGCAACCCCAGTGACACTGCCGCAAGGAATTCGTCCTACGAATCAGAAAGAATATTTCAAGGTTTTGAGGCACTGGTCGTCAAGCACTCCAGAAGTTGCTGCCCTGCCGCGCTGTGAAATTCCTCATTGTCCTCGCTGAACACCAAGAACTTGAAGTTGTTACTGTGGGCTAGTGAAAAATACAAAACACCCCCAAAAACACATTTTTATTGCTCATTCCTTACAACGTCAAGACTTGTGCTTCGACCATACGATTTTACGCAGTTCAAGAATCCACAGGACCTGTTGATTGGGAACTGTTTTGCCCTCGGTCGGCTCTCTTACATGTTCGCTATACAGCTGTTTTGAAACTGCTGAACCACACGCACTATATATTCATGATCTGGTGGCAGTGCTTACTACGTGACTTGTTGAGATGGTGGCTGCTGCCGGGAAAACGCGACTCCATGAGAAATGCTGGAATGGCTACACGAAGAGTGGGACACATCTCAATAAAAAAGGAGTACGAGTCAACACTTGTGTACGTGTCAAGAAACAAACAAAGTCTGGCAAATAATGACAAAATTGTCTCTCGGACCCCTCTAGCGCGGAAATGGTGCCTGGTGCACACTGTGTGCACGTATCAGGCCCGGGTGCACTACTTCCTGATGGGTAAATCAAGCAACCAATACTCGCTACAATTCCTGCAAATTCCCTGGATCACATGTGACGCATGCTGTCATTTATGCTGCCAAGCTTAGGATGCCGGCGAACAGGACTCAACTGCGTGCCTTTTTTGCACGGGTCAAGCGCATCTGTGCGATGAAGCCCGGCAATTGGGAGAACACGCCGCCAAGCAGACAGGGCTGCATCTCGTTCGAGCACACATTATGTCTTTTACGTCACTACAACACATGTTGTTTTGAAGAAGTGGTGAGGCCCACCGGAGCGAAAATGAACCTGTGTACTTGGCTGCATACACAAACTGTTCCTCGAACTTCTTACATAGTGCATATTGGGGTTCATGCGTTTTATGTGCATGTGGCGTCCAATACACGCAAATGGACACTGTACGACCAGCGCGTGCCACAAAATAAGAATGATCTTGTCATGTTGACCAGGAAAGGTGGACATGGTCTCAGGATGGTAACTAAGGTGCTGCAGATCCAAGACTAGAGACTGTAGTTGAAGTGGGATGGTGCTGTAGGTGTCGGGAGCGATGCACTGCTCATGATAGCACAACCTATTAGTAGTTGCTGAAATTCTGTGTAAAATCCAAGAAGCAAAATAAATTGAAACGTGTACCATGCACATGACACTCTCCATGTTGTCGATGCCACATATGCCCCTCTTCTTGTTGACAATGATTTTGCTACTGCACACCGTGATGTGTTGTCCTTTCATGTTGCAACCCACAATTCTTGGATTCGGTCATGGCATCATGGTTGGGTGTCTGCATATTACTATTGCAAAGAAGACCACCCTCGTTGCAGTGCGAGCCACGGACAGACAAGTCGGGCTGCGTGGAGACGACCCGTCATGCAATGCCTCATCTGTGTCGTCTGTCTCCCACAAGATGTTAAACTCACATTGTTCCGATTTTTCCTGATCCCAGGGCTGTTTTGCGGCATGTTAGAAATATCAAACTGGTCCATGTTGGAATTGCACCAATCCTCACAGAAATCGACAGTGGGAACACCCAGGTGGGTTTACTTGTATTGACTTATTTTTTGTACTATGGGTTTTCTCATACTATTTTGACACGGTGACCGACGAGTCACCGAGTACAAAAAATATAATCAACTTCTAAAGCTTTTGTGCACAAAAACAATCCATTTCACGCCACAGAATACACAAAATATGCATACAAAGCCTTTAGCGGGGTGCGATGAGCATTGACGACCATGTTGTATGGTACGTGGTGTTGGTCTTGTCTGTCTCTTTTGCGAGAAGAAAGGTAACGAAAGTTTCGGATATTACACGATATATGTTTCAAGTAGTAGAGTTGTTTAATAAAGAGTGTTGAAATTTTGAAATAGATGTATCAGGCTACAGGAGCTGCTTTAGACTTCCCAACCGGACATTTCGTACATGCGGATGCATCCACAGCCCCAAAGTTCATCTGGTACTTTCCGGCGTCACAATCTGTGCATGTCGTGGAAGACGTTGCACCTAGCGTAGTGGAATATTTTCCTTGCACACAGTCATCGCACGCGATTGCTGCGAGAGCATTAGAAAATTTCCCGGCTTGGCACGGTTGGCATGTTTCATCAGACGTGGCTACTGTTGCTGTTGAAAATTTTCCTCCTAAACATTCAATACACTTAATGCTTCCAACAGAGTCAGAAAATGTCCCGCCTCCACACGCATCGCAAGTGTTCTCGGAAATGGCAGCAGTTGAAGTTGAAAATTTGCCTTTCGAGCATTCCTTACAGATAAATGATCCGAGATTATCTGCATATGATCCACCTATGCAATCATCGCACTGGATTGCTCCACTCAATTCTGCAAACTTCCCCAGTACGCAATCGTGGCACTCGATTAAGCCAATCGAATTTGAAAATGTGCCACGTTCGCAAAGATCACAAGAAACTGCACCAAAATTCGCATTTGCCTTGCCCTTCTCACAGTCCACACAATCAGATGTGAACTTTCCAACCTCTTCAGAAAATTTCCCCTGTCCACAATCTGTGCACGCTTGGGGGCCTGCTGTTGTTTTGAATTTGCCTGCATCACATGCATCGCAAGGCTGACCATCTTCGCCAGTATATCCCATGTTACAAGTGCAACCCGTTGCCGATTCTGAAGAAGCCAACGAAGCCGAGTTAGCAGGACATGAAAATTTGCCGTTATTGGTTCCAGGGCAATAAGTATCATCTGGACACGTCGCGCATTCCGTCCCCCCCTCAGGCAGGTAAAAGCCAGCCTCGCAAACGCAGAAATCAGATGATTGCGACTCTGTATTAGGATTGTGTGTGTTTGAACGGAAAACCGCACACTGCTTCATGAGACCCTGTTCACAATACGTGTCGAGTGGACAGTTTTCGCAGTTGATACGATCTTCCGCAGCGTATTTTCCCGCCTCACAAACAGCACAAGTTTCAGCTCCCTCCGAACTCGACACCTCCCCTGGGTTACATTCGCTGCAGATTAGTGCGCCAAAAGCATTTGAAAACTCCCCCATGGCACACGGCACACAAGCACTTGCAGTCAATTGTGATGAGGCCGTGCCCTTCGGACAGGGGTCACAATTAGGTAAGGACCTTGCAGTCTGTGCAGAAAATTTCCCTGCCCCGCAATCAGTGCAAACTTCGGGGCCTATGGATTGTTTGTACGTGCCAAGAGCGCATGCATTGCAATTCTCGCTGTTTTCTATCCCAGTATACCCGACTCTACACACACAATCTTCCACACTTGTCGACATAGCAACAGATTGCGTTGTAGTAGGACAATCTTGCACTGTCTGGGTTGTATCGAGGCAAAAAGTATTTTCGAGACACGCTGCACAAAACAAGGTCGAGCCGACGGAGGACACATGCCAGCCGCCCTTGCAAAAGCAGCTAGCAGATGAAGACGATCCTGCAACAAGATTGTGTGTATTTTGGCGGAAACTGTCACACTCGATACTCAGACCCATTGAACAATATGTGCCTATTGTACAAGGAGCACAGTCGATACGATTGTCAAGTGAATACAATCCTGAGTCGCACATCATGCACGTTGTCGCTCCTGGCGAAGACGACACATAGCCCGGGTCACATTCTTCACATTGGGCTACTCCTTGCGACGCAGAAAATGTCCCAGCTGCACAAGGTGTGCATGTGTCTATGGACGTGGCACCAGTTGAATCTGAAAATTTTCCCATGCCGCATTCGTCGCAATCTGTTGATCCTGCTGATTGTTGGTATGTCCCGGTTTCACACAGGTTGCATGTATCTACGGACGCGGCACCCAGTGCCTCTGAATATGATCCTGGATCGCATTTGTCGCACACAGCTGATCCCTGCGATTCTTGGTATGTCCCGGGTCCACACTGAGCGCACGTATCTATGGACTGGGCATCCAGTGCCTCTGAATATGTTCCTGGATCGCATTTGTCGCACTCAGATGATCCTGGCGATTCTTGGTATGTCCCGGCTCCACACGTAGCGCACGTATTTATGGACACGGCACCCTCTATATCTGAAGATTTTCCTGCGACGCAATCTGAACAAAGGTCGGTTCCACGAGATTCTTTGTACTTGCCAGTAGCACAGAGGCTGCATGGCCCGCCGTTACTACCAGTAGTCCCGGGCTGACACTGGCATTGCGACGCATAATATGCATCTATATTAATGGGAGAACCCGTCCTATCTGGGCATGCGCTGGCTGTATTGTCTGTGCCAGGGCAGAAGAAATCTTCTTTACATTTCGCGCATTCAACAGAGTTGACATTTGGCAGATAATAGGCGGCCTCACAGACACACCCTAAAGATGAAGATTGCGCCGTCGATATGGTGTGTGTGTTTTCGCGGAAATCAAGACATTGCTGTATTAGACCATTTTCACAATACGTGTCCATTGGGCAGTCAATACACGATGCACGGTCTTCAGATGCGTATGTTCCACCCGCGCATTCTGTGCATTCATCAACTGAGGTTGCGCCCATTTGTTCAAGAAATTCACCTGTATGTTTGTAACATCGTTTGTTAGTATACTGGCATGCAAATGATTGACATTTGTCAGTGACCACATTTCTTCGTCGCCTATGCGCTGCACATTGGTCGGCTGGAGCAGTCGGGGCTGTCCCAGTGCAGACACCATGAACTGGTCGCCAAGCCTCCAGTCTTGTCGCATCGAGTTCATAATATCTCGTAAACTCGTGTTGCAGTCGTTGTGTGTTTAGGTCTAAATACTGTTGTCTGCCCCGCTGTACAAAGTTGCATTCACACTTGCATTTGACTGCAACACAAAAATATATACAGCACACAGATGACCACGTTGTAGAGAAGAATTACCGGGAGGGCAGAAATTGCACGTGGATTTGCCTTCTTCTTCCATATACTTGCCATATCCACACAACTCGCATTCTGCCATACCCTCATTTTCGGCATACGATCCCACGGGACAAGCGTCACAGTCGTCTTCTATTTCAGTGCAATTGCTAAAACACACACACATACAAATCAATATAGTCACGACATGACCAAGAGTGTTGTGAAACATTGACGAC
>Ga0335398_10006873_pt1 | contig 14155 bp, 14 predicted proteins | sample BON03_FD_205742 | JGI IMG/M metagenome (GOLD analysis project Ga0335398, IMG submission 205742) | Freshwater microbial communities from Lake Bonney liftoff mats and glacier meltwater in Antarctica - BON-03 (spades assembly) (version 2) | ecosystem: Environmental > Aquatic > Freshwater > Ice >... | reverse complement strand
GCCGAGCTTTACGACTACGTCATTATTGATGCCCCACCGCTGTTACCGGTGCACGACACCCGTACCGTTGCTAAAGCAGTCGACGTATCACTCTTTATCGCCCGCCAAAACACAGTTAGCTTGTCAGAAGTAAACGATGCAATTGATGTGTTTAATAAATCGGGTAACCGTTTTGATGGCGTTATCTTTAACGGATTTATTCCGTCAAGGCTTGGTTACGTTTACGGCTACGGTTACGGCTATAAATATGAACGCTACGGTAAGTACGGTAAAAAATACGGTCGCTATGGCGCCTACGGTAAATACAGCCATTACGACAAGTACACCGACGAAAACGAAAAACCCTAATATATGTCACAAATCACTTCGCTTCAAAACCTAAAACTTGCAATCATTGGCTTAGGTTATGTTGGTTTACCGCTAGCAGTTGAGTTTGGCCGTAAACTCTCTGTTGTCGGCTTTGACATCAACCCTACCCGAATAAGGGATCTAAAAGAAGGCAAAGACTTTACGCTCGAGACTTCGTATGACGAAATCACAGCAGCCAAGCATTTAAGTTTCACCCAACAGCAAGAAGACTTAAAGACCTGCAACGTATTCATTATTACAGTACCTACCCCAATAGATCAGTACAACCGCCCAGATCTCACCCCATTAATCAAAGCGAGTGAAACAGTGGGTAGAGTGCTTAAAAAGGGTGATATTATCATTTATGAATCGACCGTTTACCCAGGTTGCACAGAAGAAGATTGTGTGCCCATTCTAGAAAAGCACTCTGGTTTAACTTTTAACCAAGACTTTTATTGCGGCTATAGCCCAGAGCGTATTAATCCAGGCGATAAAGAGCACAGACTAACCACCATTAAAAAAGTAACCTCTGGCTCTACCCCAGAGATTGCTGATCTAATAGACGCACTTTATAACGAAATAATTACTGCAGGCACCCACAAAGCAGAGAGCATAAAAGTAGCAGAAGCCGCAAAGGTAATAGAAAACACACAACGTGATCTAAACATTGCTTTAATTAATGAACTGGCTTTGATTTTTAATAAACTGGGTATAGATACCGAAGCCGTATTAAAAGCAGCAGGTAGTAAATGGAATTTTTTACCGTTTAGACCGGGTTTAGTGGGTGGCCATTGCATTGGCGTTGACCCCTACTATTTAACCCATAAAGCTCAAGCCGTTGGTTACCACCCAGAAATCATTTTGGCTGGGCGCAGGCTAAACGACAGCATGGGTACGTATGTGGTGGCCCAACTTATAAAAGCCATGACCCAAAAGCACCTACCTATTGCAGGGGCGAACGTGTTGGTTATGGGTTTAACCTTTAAAGAAAACTGCCCAGATTTACGCAACACCCGAGTAGTTGATATCGTTACAGAGCTCAAGGCCTACAACTGCGAAGTTGATGTGTACGACCCCTGGGTATCAGTTAAAGAAGCCGAGCATGAATACAACATTGCACCTATTTCTCAACCCAAAACAAACCATTACGACGCCATAATTTTAGCTGTCGCTCATCATCAGTTTAAAGAAATGGGCGCGCAAGCCATACGTGCATTAGGCGTGCCGAACACTGTGCTGTATGACTTAAAGTACTTGTTAACAGCTAGTGAATCAGACCTTCGCCTATAAAATATGACCTCAAACAAACAAACAGCATTTGATCATCTACAGCAAAACCTTCAAGCAGACCCTAAAACGTGGTTAATAACAGGTGTAGCAGGTTTCATAGGCAGCCACTTGCTTGAAACCCTGCTTACACTTAACCAGCGCGTTATAGGCTTAGATAATTTCAGCACGGGTTACCAACATAACCTTGATGAAGTAAAAAGCTTAGTAACGCCCATGCAATGGTCAAATTTTAAGTTTACAAATGGTGATATTCGCGACCTGAACACTTGTCATCAAGCTTGCGAAGACGTTGATTACGTATTGCACCAAGCCGCTTTAGGTTCAGTGCCTCGCAGCATTGCAGACCCCATACTGACTAATCAAAACAACATAGATGGCTTCTTAAATATGTTGGTTTCCGCGCGAGACGCTAAAGTAAAAAGCTTTACCTACGCAGCCAGTAGCAGCACCTATGGTGACCACTCTGATTTGCCTAAAATCGAAGACAAAATAGGCAAACCATTAAGCCCCTATGCCGTAACTAAACTTGTAAATGAGTTGTTCGCCAGTGTATTTGCAAGAAGCTACGGCTTTAACAGCATAGGGCTACGTTACTTTAATGTCTTTGGCCCCAGGCAAGACCCGAACGGGGCTTATGCGGCGGTTATACCTAGATGGATCAGTGCGCTCATTAAAGGTGAGCCTGTTTACATTAACGGTGATGGCGAAACCAGCCGTGACTTTTGTTTTGTGGCGAATGCTGTGCAGGCTAATTTGCTGGCTGCAGCCACACACAACCCAGATGTAAAAAACCAAGTTTATAACGTTGCTGTGGGTGATCGTACTAGTTTAAACACGCTCTACAACTTACTAAAACAAAACCTTGAAAAACATTACCCTGAGGTTAAAACTGCCCAACCCGTTTATAGAGACTTTAGGGATGGTGATGTGAGGCATAGTCAAGCTGAGATTACGAAGGCGAAACAGTTGCTAGGATATGAGCCGAAGGTTGATATCAAGGCGGGGTTGGGGGTTGCTGTGGGATGGTTTGTCAAACAGTAATGTGTAAATAATTAGTTTTAGTTGATTATCTCAAAAAATAGATCCACAAAGTTCAACTCAAAGTATCAATACATTAAACCAAAAAAATGCTTACAAATTCATCAGTACTGATTACCGGCGGTACAGGTTCTTTTGGTCATGCTTTTGTGCCCATGACGCTTGCAAAATACAACCCTAAGCGATTGGTCATTTTGTCACGTGATGAAATGAAACAATGGAAAATGGCAAAGCTGTTTGCTGACGACCCACGTGTACGCTTCTTTATTGGTGATGTACGAGACAAAGAACGTTTGTACCGAGCATTAGATAATGTTGATTATGTTGTACATGCAGCAGCAACCAAAATCGTACCCACTGCAGAGTACAACCCATTTGAATGCGTTAAAACCAATATCAATGGCGCCATGAATTTGATCGACGCCTGTATAGACAAAGGTGTAAAGCGAGTTGTAGCATTATCAACAGATAAAGCAAGCAGCCCAATCAATTTATATGGCGCAACAAAACTAGCATCTGACAAACTTTTTGTTGCTAGCAATGCCTCTTACGCGTCTGGTCACGAAACACGCTTTGCAGTAGTTCGCTACGGCAATGTTATGGGCTCAAGAGGGTCAGTGATTCCTTTTTTCATAAGCCAGTTAGGTAAAAATTGTTTACCTATTACAGATGAAAAAATGACTCGGTTCATGATCACCCTTGAACAGGGTGTAGAGCTCGTTTGGCACGCCATTGAAGATATGGTGGGTGGTGAGGTATACGTAAAAAAATTACCTTCCATGAAAATAACAGATGTGGCTAAAGCAATTGACCCAACTGCAAAATTAGATATTGTAGGTATACGCCCAGGTGAAAAACTTCATGAAGAAATGATCAGCATAGAAGACGCTGCTTACACTTATGAATACCCAGAGCACTTTAAAATCTTGCCCGCTATACATAATTGGAACAAAGACCAGGCACGTATTAATGATGGTAAACCAGTGCCTGAAGGGTTCTTATACACGTCAAAAAATAATACAGAGTGGATGAGCATTGAATCATTGCGTGATTGGGTCACAGCAAATCAGCACAAAATGGGTAAGTTTTAAAATGATTCCCTACGGCCGACAAGATATATCGCAAGATTATATTGATACCATAAATCAAAAGAGTACCAAGCAGTTATGAGACTCGCTGTAATTCCAGCTCGTGGGGGAAGTAAACGTATTCCACGCAAAAACATTAAAGACTTTGCAGGTAAGCCAATGATTGCATGGGCTATAAGCGCGGCTCAAGAGTCAAAATTGTTTGATCATGTAGTTGTATCAACAGACGATGAAGAAATTGCACAAATAGCTATTACATTTGGCGCTGAATCCCCGTTTAAGAGACCGCCCCATCTTGCTGATGACTATACGCCGACCGTGCCTGTGGTTGCACACGCTGTTAGTGCTTGTAACAGTTTGGGTTGGGACATAGAGTATGCCTGTTGTATATATCCATGCGCTCCGTTTATAGTGCCGCAGGACTTGGTCACAGCATATAAATTGATCGTCGAACAAAAAGCAAATTTCGTTTATCCAGTTACTGAATATCCGCATCCCATCCAACGCGCGATGAGGCGTCTTCCCGAAGGAAAAATGGAGTTTTATGCACCACAATTCGAGCTTACTAGAACACAAGATCTAGAAACCTCTTATCATGATGCAGGTCAGTTTTACTGGGGAACCGCCGCTGCTTGGATTAGTGAAAAGAAAATGCATACAGATGGATTAGGCATTCCTATTCCTAAATGGCGGGTCGTAGATATTGATACTGAAGATGATTGGATCCGTGCTTCGTACATTTTTGAATCAATATTTCAGCGAGATAGTTAATGATATTAATAACTGGAGCTAGCGGTTTACTTGGATCAAGTTTAGTTCCGTTTTTGAAGGTCAGAGGGTATCCAGTTTCAACTCATGCCCATCAAAGATCTGCCGATTATCTTGTAAATTTAGCAGAAGAAAAAGCAGCTTTTAAATTATTGGATACAGTTCAGCCGAATATCGTAATTAATTTGGTTGGGTTGACCAGTGTTGAGCGTTGTCAGGAATATCCGAATGAGGCGTATTTACTTAACACCAAATCAGTTGAAAATATATCTAACTGGATAAGTGAAAGGAGAACTGAGTGTCACTTGATTCAAATTTCAAGTGATCAGGTATATGATGGTTCGGGCTTACATACTGAAAATCAAGTTGTTATAAAGAATATTTACGCCTTTTCTAAGTATGCGGGAGAGTTAGCTGCTTTGAAGGTGCCAAGTACCATTTTAAGAACTAATTTTGTTGGTCGAAGTAAAATTAGCCATCGCGAAAGTTTGACAGACTGGGTCTTCAACTCGTTAAAGAGCAATAAGCAAATCAATGTTCTTCAAGATGTTTACTTCAGTCCATTGTCGTTAGTTAGGTTGGTTGAAATAATTGAACTGGTAATGGCAAAGAAGCCGCTAGGTATTTTTAATTTGGGATCTCGAAATGGTATGAGCAAGGCAGAGTTCGACTTTAAGTTTGCTGAACTTTTAAACCTTCCAACAGAAACCATGCTACGAATTGACTCAAGTGAAGCTTCTTTCCTTAAGGCTTACCGGCCTAAAAATATGTGTATGGACTGTTCACTTTTTGAAAGTGTAATGGGTATAAAAATGCCTTATCTTCAGGATCTTATCAAATCGATAGCAATGGAATATGATGAAAAAAGCTGACCGCATAATAGATATAAGTGGCAAGAAAATTGGTGAGAATTACCTTACCTATTTTATCGCCGATATTGCTTTTAGCTGCTTTGGGATTTTTCTTGTGCTTTGAAATTAATTTGCCTTACCGTTAAGAAAATCGCAAACGCATCGAAGCTTCACCACTCAAACGGCGAAGATTGCAAGCTAGTACGTTTTATTATAGGTAATAAATTTAAGCAAACAACGAATCACTCGTAGTCAGCCGGCTAGAAAGGGGTACGGCGCAGTTTGGTTCGATCTATGGCGTTGTAAATACGAAAGAACGGGTAAGCTTCAAGGAGGCCGAAGTCATGCTTGGGGCTGCGCGACCGCCAGAATTGACTCACTGGATACGGACATTGCTTATGGTGAATCTTAAACAGTGCTTGGCGATATCGGCGTTTCCGACGTTTGTCTAATTAGTAATTAGCTGCAATTAGCGAATCAGTCCCCATAGTCAATAATTAGATTTATGCATTTGTAGAATCGTCTGCAAAGTGCCTGTGAATTCTTAAGAAAACGATCGAGCAGTTTGATTAATGGAAAATTATCGTTTTCTAAATTAAAAGCAAATCTTGGTGCATTCGATTTATTTGGCGCCTATTTCTCAACTCGAATTAAGTCCTGATATTTAATGTCAGAGTATATAAAGTGAAATTAGTTATACCACCGACCAAATGGAGTGTCTGTATGTCTGATTTTTTTTACCATGACCTTCCAAAACCTACAAGTGAATTTCTAATTGAAGGTAAGAATATAGGAGAAAGTCACGCCACATATTTTATTGCCGATGTCGCAGCTAATCATGACGGTGATCTGGATCGAGCAAAAGATCTTATATACATGGCCAAGGAAGCTGGTGCTGATGCCGCTAAGTTCCAACATTTTCGAGTTGAACACATAGTCTCAGATGTAGGATTTGAATCATTGGGCGTTCAACAGTCACACCAAGCAAGTTGGAAGAAGTCAGTAGTTGATGTCTACCGCGACGCTTCTGTGAGCATAGATTGGACTGAGACGCTTAAAGCAACTTGCGAAAAGGCGGGTATAACATTTTTTACAAGCCCCTATGATTTTGACTTGGTTGAACACATTGATCCGTACGTGCCAGCTTACAAAATCGGATCAGGTGATATCACATGGATAGAGATGGTAGAACTTATAGCATCTAAACAAAAACCTTACATTCTTGCTACTGGTGCATCAACAACAGACGACGTCGTACGCGCAGTAACTGCAGGTCTGACCATCAATCCACAATTGGCATTACTGCAGTGCAACACAAACTATACCGGTAACCTTGAGAATTTACGTTATGTACAACTCAACGTATTAAAAACATACCGTTCAATGTTTCCTGAAATGATTTTAGGCCTTAGCGATCACACTCCAGGTCATGCAACTGTGCTGGGTGCAGTGGCTTTGGGAGCTCGGATCATTGAAAAACATTTTACCGATGATACTGACCGTATAGGACCAGATCATAAATTTTCAATGGATCCGAAATCTTGGCGTGATATGGTTGATCGTACACGGGAGCTTGAGGCTGCGCTAGGAAATGGACTCAAAAAGGTTGAGCTAAATGAACAACATACTGTTGTTATTCAACGTAGAGCCTTACGCTTAGTGCGGGATCTTCCGGCTGGTCATGTTTTTACAAAAGATGACCTTACTGTATTAAGACCTGCACCAACTGACTCATTGCTTCCATATGAAATCGATAAAGTTATAGGTCGCCATTTACGCTATGCTAAAGAAAGAGGGAGTCACCTTACAAATTCTGAACTAGAATAAAAAAATGACGCCAACAAACTATAAAAGTTGTTTTAATCCCAATCAATCCGGCCATTACTTAAAAATGGTAGCAGTGATACCAGCTTTAAATGAAGCAAGAGATATAGAAAATGTAATTATTAAAGTTAAACAATACGCTCAGGCAATTGTTGTTGATGATGGATCAATCGATGACACTACCAACTTAGCCCACAAAGCTGGAGCGATAGTGGTTAGACACGAAATAAACAAAGGATACGATGCAGCTTTAGCGACAGGTATACGCGAGGCAATGAACCTTGGATATGAATTTGCAGTAACTATGGATGCAGACGGTCAGCATGATCCGATTTTTTTGCAGTATTTTAATATCGAACTTGAAAAAGGGGTTGATCTTGTTGTAGGAGTCCGTGATCAAACTCAACGATGGTCTGAGGCTCTATTTTGTATTGTCGGTTCTTATGTTTGGGGGATACGCGACCCACTTTGTGGCATGAAGGGTTATAGATTAAATAAACTTTCTAGTTTGGAAAGCTTAAATACATATCCGTCGATAGGTACTGAACTTGCCATACGTATGGCAAAAGACGGTTTACAAGTCTGTCAATTTAAAATAAGTACTCGTCGACGAGAGGGTCAATCTCGCTTTGGTGGCGGGTTAAAAGCAAACTTCCGAATTTGTAGAGCTCTGATATTTGGACTTATTTGTAGGTCAAATAATAAATAATGACATCTGCATTATTTAATTTAAAATAAACAAAAGATATAGTAGTTGAGTTCAAAACTGAAGTGCAACACTAAGCATGAGGTGCTGTGTTGCGATGAATACCAAATACAAACATTTTAACTGCGAAGAGCGAACTTTGATTCAAGTGAGCATTGAGCGAGGGTACACTATTAGGGCCATTGCCCGCCGAAGCTTGGATAGATGTCCAAACGCTTCGGGTTGGTCACAGGGTTATCTGACCACACGTTAGACAACACTACCGCCATAGCCAGTGTTACGCTTGGGGCTAACATCATAGAAAAGCACCTCTCTCTCGATCGTAAAGGTGGAGGCCCAGATGACAGTTTTTCACTCGAACCATTGGAACTTGCTGCGTTGTGTCATGGTGCTAAAACAGCTTGGTCTAGTTTAGGTCAGGTTTATTATGGTCGAAAGTCAAGCGAGCAGGGAAAAGTCAAGTTTCGCAGGTCTCTTTATTTTGTGAAGGATCTGGAAGTTGGGGAAGTAATTAGTCGCCCCTGATTTATTCATAACTATATGATTTAATTGGTAAATATAGGTTTTTTGGGTTATAATAACTCCCAGATAATGACCTTATCAGCACTATTTTCTGGAAATGCACTCATGACCCAAGTCAACGATTTTTTCCGAAGCCGAATCGATCAAATGATCGATTTAAGATTACCTCTTGCAGTATTAGCTTCACGTATGCCATGGCAAGAAATTGAGGCTTCACTTGCTCATAACTTTGCCCGCAAGGTTAAAGCAGGTAATACAGTCGAAGACATTGGGTTGTTTGGCCCAACGGTTCAAGTGGTTGGTGCCGGTGTTTCAAACGCAGGTCGCCCACGCTTACCGATTCGTTTAATGGTGTCATTTCTTTATTTAAAGCATGCTTACTACGAGAGCGATGAGGGGCTGTGTGAGCGTTGGTCTGATTCACCATCTTGGCAATACTTTTCTGGGCACGACTATTTCGAGAACCGCTTACCTTGCGACCCAACGGTGTTGGTGAAGTTTCGTAAACTCATCGGTGAAGAAGGTGTTGAAGAGTTGTTGTCTTACACAATTGCTGCCGCACAGAATATGAAATTCATTTCAACGAAGCAAATGGAAACAGTGGTGGTTGACTGAGTTTTAAACCACTCGGTGCAACATAAAGCAGTGGCTCACCCAACCGATAGTCGTTTGTTGGAAGTGGCACGTAACAAATTAGTTGAGTTAGCAAAAGAATGCGGCTTGAGCTTGAAGCAAACCTTTGTAAAAGAAGCCAAGCAGCTTACTCGCCGTGCCGGTGGTTACGCTCATGCCAAGCAGTTTTGTCGCATGAGAAAGGTTATTAACCGTCAAAGAACGATTGTGGGCCGACTGTCACGAGAGATTCCACGCCAGGTAGCCAATCAATTCAATACGCAAATAACGAATCAAGTAGCAACACTGAGCGCCGAACTAAAAGGCACGATCACAGAAGCGTTGGCCAAAGCGCAGCGGCTCATGACCCAAACCAAGCACCGCAAGTCAAAAGGTGTACCTAAGCTCTACAGCTGGCATGCACCCGAAACTGAATGCATTTCAAAAGGCAAGGCCCGCACCCCTTACGAGTTTGGTGTCAAAGTAGGTATTACCAGCACCATAAAAGGAAATTTAATTTTAGGTGCCAGAAGTTTCCCTAATAACCCGTTCGACGGACATACGCTAAATGAACAGCTCGAGCAAGCCAGCATGCTGTCAAATAGCACGATTAAGAATGTGTACGTTGACCTAGGTTACAGGGGTGTTGACCAAGATAACCCAAGGGTGAGTATTAAACACCGAGGCAAGTACAAAAGCCTAACTGAAAAAGAACGTAAGTTACTCAAACACAGCCTAATATAAATAAATCAGGTTCGACTAGGTAACGGCAAGGTTCTATAAAATGAAGGACTTTTTCAGGGTTTTCTAAATTAATGCACCTGATTTTCAACATAAACTGATAAAGAAAGGCAAGCTAATATGGAAAACAACAGAAAACTTGTAACCCCACAAGAAGAATTTTGGGCTGGATGTTTTGGTACCGATTACATCAGTCGAAATGATGGTAATGAGCTTTTAGCTTCAAACTTGGTTTTTTTTTGCAAACGCACTAAAGTTGGCTCCCCGAATAGATTCATGTCTGGAGCTTGGAGCTAATATAGGTATGAATTTGAAGGCGTTGCAATTGTTGTATCCAAAAATACAACTGAAAGGCGTAGAAATTAATCCCGATGCAGCCAGTAGCCTTATAGAGTTAATTGGAGCCTCGAATGTTTTCGAGGGCTCCATCTTAGATTACCCAGTAGCTGATAAAGTCGATTTGGCGCTGATTAAAACAGTATTAATTCACATTAATCCCGAAATGTTGGGCATGGTTTATGAGAAGCTATATCAGGCCTCAAATCGCTATATCCTTATTTGTGAATATTACAACGCGCAACCCGTTTCTATTTCTTATCGTGGGCACAATGATCGTCTATTTAAACGGGATTTTGCAGGGGAAATGTTGGATAAATACACCGACTTAACCCTTGTTGACTATGGCTTTGCCTACCACCGTGTTCCTCCATTTATGAATGACGATATCACTTATTTTTTATTGCAAAAGGGACCTTAACTTTTCAGGTGGCAATATCGGTTATGTTTGTTTATGTAAAAATTAATAGATTTGGAAGATTATGATTTTAAACCCGCTACGCGTTCTCATTGTGGGCTGCGGAAACATTGCTGGTGTTTTTGACCAAGGACGATCTACCGATGATCTACCAATAACGCATGCTGGGGGATATTCTCGCGACGCCCACTTCTATTTGGCTGCATGTGTGGAGCCAAACGATAACCGCCTTGGAGCATTCGTTGAAGCATGGCAGGTAACAAATGGATTTTATTCAATTGATGAGGCATTTGATTCGGGCAGTCAGTTTGATGTTATCAGTATCTGTTCACCAACATATTGTCATTTACATGACGTCGAAATGGCTTTTCGTTTTAATCCCAAAGCGATTTTTTGTGAGAAGCCAGTTACACCATCATTAGTAGAAACAGAAAAACTCGCCTATGAATGTGCCAAATTGGGCATACATCTAGCTGTTAATTACACAAGGCGTTGGGATCCGGATATTTCAAAACTTAAAGTTGATATGGAAGCCGGCCGATGGGGGAAGTTGAGATCTGTTGTTGGGACTTATAACAAGGGCATATTGAACAATGGATCTCATATGCTAGATCTATTGCATTTGCTTGTTGGTTCAATGGAAATAGTAAAAGTCGGTAAGCCCGTATACGATTATTTACCAGATGACCCAACGGTTCCCGTTTGGCTGGAGGGGCCTCAAGACGTGCCAGTGTATCTTGCGTGTGGGCATGCCAAGGACTATGCAATATTCGAGCTTCAGCTAGTCTTCTCGAAGGGTGTGTTGGCAATGGAAGATGGAGGAATGTACTGGCGTGAGCGCAATGTCAAAGATAGTGAAACGTTTAAAGGATATAAAGTGATAGAGGAAGGTGTTCGGCGAACAGGTAAATATCCCTATGCCATGATGGAAGCTATCGACAATATTTACCGAACAATCGATAACAATAAGCCACTTGCTAGCACAGGTGCAACCGCACTAGCAGCGCAGCGTATTTGCGAACAAATCAAAAAACAATCCTCTTTGCGATAGTTGAGGACGTATTAAGAACATGTCACATAAAAGGCTAAATTTTAAATATGAGTAATTTAGTACATACAGAAAAGCTAGCCTTATTTGGCGGCCCTAAGACAATCAAGACGGTTTTCAAACGCTATAATCCGATTGGTCAGGAAGAGGTCGAAGCAGCCAAGGCAGTGATCGAAAGTGGTGTACTCTCTCAGTTTCTAGGCACTTGGAGCCCTGATTTCTATGGTGGCCCCAAGGTCAAAGAATTTGAGCGACAGTGCGAGGCTTATTTTGGTGTCAAGCACGCCATAACCGTTAACTCATGGACGTCCGGCTTGATAGCGGCAGTTGGAGCAATTGGCATTGAACCGGGTGATGAGGTGATCGTTAGCCCTTGGACTATGTGTGCTACTGCCACCGCAATTTTGCACTGGAACGCAATTCCAGTATTTGCCGATATTGAGCCAGAAACCTTTTGCCTTGATCCCGTCTCGGTTGAGGCTAATATCACACCTTACACCAAGGCAATAATGGTAGTGGATATCTTCGGTCATTCTGCAAATATAGATGCGCTGTTGGCTATTGCCGAACGACATGGACTTAAAGTGATATCTGATACGGCGCAGGCGCCCGGTACTTATAACAAAGGTAAGATAACTGGTACTCAAGCCCATGTAGGTGGCTTCAGCCTCAACTATCATAAACATATCCATACTGGTGAAGGCGGCATCTTAGTTACTAATGACGACGAGATCGCCAACCGTCTTCAGTTGATTCGTAACCACGCTGAGGCAGTCGTGGGAGATAAGGGAGATACTAATCTATCTAATATGGTGGGCTACAACTTCCGTCTCGGAGAAATTGAGTGCGCCATAGGTATAGAGCAACTTAAAAAGTTAAAGGGTTTTATTTCTGCGCGTCAGTATGCGGCTGAACGGCTAACACAAGGGCTGAGTGGGTTGCCTGGTTTACGTACGCAAATCACCAAACCTGATTGTACTCATGCTTATTACATGTACCCTTTGGTACTAGACGTGGAGCAACTTGGTGTGTCACGTTCTAGAATTGTCGCAGCCTTGAAAGCCGAAGGTATTGAAGGACTGCAAGCAGGATATGCCAATATACATCTCTTGCCCATGTATCAGCAAAAGATGGCATATGGTTCTAAGGGGTTTCCTTGGACATCAGACATTTGCCACCGCGATGTAAGCTATGAGAAAGGAATTTGCCCTGTGGCAGAAGCTTTGCACGAATCTACATATTTTGGTATTGCGATGTGCATGCACGAATTAAATGATCATGACGTTGATTTGATGGTGCGTGCGTTTCGTAAAGTGTGGAGTCAGATGGCCAGTCTGAAATGATTTACGTGCTTAGTAAAGACTATTTTGTTCGAACTCTTGTTGAAAGTGACTTGGATGGTCCTTATATACAGTGGTTTGAAGATCAGGATGTGTGCCGATATAATTCCCACGGTAAATTTTTCAAAACAAAATACCACCTTAAGGAATATCTGAATCAATTAAACTTAGAAGATCGTGTCGTTTGGGCTGTTTGCCACATCGATGATGGACACATTGGCAACGCCAGTCTTCAGCAAATTTCACTAATCAATCGTACGGCGGAGTTTGCAATTCTTTTGGGCGATAGACGTCACTGGGGAAGAGGTGTGGGTCTCTTGGTTGGAAGAAAATTGATTGAACACGGGTTTCATAAACTTAATCTTGAACGAATTTATTGCGGAACTGCTGCAACCAATGAAGGAATGATGAAACTGGCTGTTGCTATGGGAATGGTTCTCGAAGGAGTTCGGCGCCGACACCTTTTTCTAGAAGGCTCTAGGGTCGATATGTTTGAATACGGAATATTACAATCTGAGTCTGAGAAAAGGTTAAGTTGATGCTTGCAATTATCTCGCATGATGCAGGTGGTGCCGAGATTCTTAGTAGCTATGTACGTAGAAATGGCTTTGAATGCTGCTATGCAATAGAAGGTCCTGCGCTTAAGGTTTTTGAACGAAAACTTGGTAAAGTAAAAACCTGTGATCTCGAAGATGCGATATGTAAATCAGAGTCAATCTTGTGCGGTACCAGTTGGCAATCTGATCTTGAATTTAATGCAATAAAGCAGGCTCGTTCTCTGGGGAAACGTTCCATAGCTTTTCTTGATCATTGGGTTAATTACCGTGAACGATTTACTCGGTCGGGTGAAACCTTTTTGCCGAATGGAATCTGGGTGGGGGATGCCATGGCTGAAGTTATGGCAAAGAAATTGTTTCCTGATACTACGATTAGTCTGGTAGAAAACCCTTATGTTAATGATATCAGGCAGGAACTGGCAGCGATTCAGGTTCAACCCGTGACGAGCTCAGATGGTATTGTAGTGCTCTATGTTTGCGAGCCGGTACGTGCACATGCACTATTACGGTTTGGCAATGAGCGGCATTGGGGATACGTGGAGGACGGTAGTTGTCAACAAAGATGTCCGTTCTTTCATGCGGCCTGCTTTAAATTAATTGATTCATTGATGTGCTCTTTTGGTGGGTTTAACCACACTTCATTAATGGGTTGCCAGTTACGGGTGGCT
>Ga0335398_10006870_pt1 | contig 14166 bp, 9 predicted proteins | sample BON03_FD_205742 | JGI IMG/M metagenome (GOLD analysis project Ga0335398, IMG submission 205742) | Freshwater microbial communities from Lake Bonney liftoff mats and glacier meltwater in Antarctica - BON-03 (spades assembly) (version 2) | ecosystem: Environmental > Aquatic > Freshwater > Ice >... | reverse complement strand
GCGCCGGGCCTCTCCCCCCGCCCTCCTCCCCCCTCGCGCCCCCCCCCCCCCCTGGCCCACAAGCAACCGCCTGCCTCCCACTGACCCTCCTCCTTCTCAATAAGAAGTTCCCATCATTACGAGAACAAGGGCGTTTTGAGAGAGATACCCGTATTTTTTTTTGTTCACGCGGCCGACGTGCACGCGCGCCCGCTTGCCGGCCCGACGCTTCCCCGTTCCTCCGCCTTTTCAGGCGATCGCGATTTGTAACGACACCCAAGCAACGCATTTTCTGCGAACCTCGAGTCGAAGCAAGGAGGCAAAGAAATCGTCGTCTTTGTCGAGTGTTGTTCTTCCGAAACCAGAACATAAAGGCAAACGCCTTGACACTGAGCCACGATGCTCGGCGGGCGCGTCAACGTCATGGCCCGCGCGCGTCCGTCGGCTTTCGGCGCGCCGGTCCTGCATCGCAGCCCAGGTGTCGGGAGCAGCAGGTTGAAGAGCCCCCTCGTGGTCCGCGCATCCGTTTTCGAACGGTTCTCCGAGCGCTCGATCCGCGTACTGATGCTGTCGCAGCAGCACGGCAAGGAGCTTGGCAGCGCAGAGGTGCGGGTCGGATGCAGCTGGGCGCGCGCGCAGGGGGACGTCGACCTCCAAACCGACAAAGGAAGAGGCGCGACAGCGAGAGCGGCCGGCGCCGATGCCGACGCCGACCCTCTTTCTCAAATGACACCCGTTTCTCCCCGCCTCCTCCTGCTCCCTACCAACAACACTCGCAGGTGACCACAGAGCACGTGCTCCTGGGCCTCGTCGCCGAGGACACGGCCGCGCGCACCGCCGCCGCCGACGCGCCGCCGCCGCCCTCGGCCTCGTCGTCGTCCCCCTCGGCCGCCAACGCCGCCGCCGCCGCCAGCGCCAACGCCAACCGCGGCGCCGGTTACCTCGGCGCCGCGGGCCTCACCGTCGCACGCGTCCGCGCCGCCGCCGAGTCCATCCGCGGCCGCCGCGCCCCCAACCCCCCGGCCGAGAACCTCCACTTCAGCCGCGAGGTCCGCCGCGCCTTCGACGCCGCCGCGCACGAGTGCCGCCGCTCGGGCGCGAGTCTGGTGGCGCCCGAGCACATCGCGCTGGCGCTGCTGTCGGCGGCGCCGGACACGGCGGCCCGCGCCGCGCTGTCGGCGCTGGGGGTGCGGGACGTCGAGCCGATGCGGCGCGAGGCGCGGCGGCGCGTGGCCGAGGCGGCGGCGGCGGACGCGGCCGCCGGCGGGGGCGCGACGGGCGGCGCGGGCGCGGCCCGGCGCGCGAGGGCGCGCGGCGCGGCGGCGGCGGCGCAGGCGGGCGGCAGCGGCGGCGCGGCGCCGAAACCGACAGCGCTCCAGGAATTTTGCCGCGACCTGTGCGCCGAGGCGCGGGCCGGCCGGATCGACCCGGTGATCGGGCGCGGGCGCGAGGTGGCGCGCGTCATGCAGGTGCTCGGGCGCAGGACCAAGGTGAGAGGGAGCGAGTGTCAAGCGATTGGAAAGCTGGAGAGAAAGAGAAAGAGTGTTGGGCGCGAGAGACGACGACGACGACGACGAGCAGACGACTCACGACGCCGACCCGCCGAGAAAAACAAAAACGACGAACAATACAGAACAACCCCATTCTCCTGGGCGAGCCGGGTGTCGGCAAGACGGCCATCGCCGAGGGCCTCGCCTACTGCATCGTCCACGGCTCGGCGCCGACGAGCGAGGGCGGGGCAGGCAGCAGCAGCAGCGGCGACGGCGGCGGCGGCGGCGCTGGCGACGGCGCGAGCGGCGGCGGCGCGGCCGGCGGAGACGGCGGCCCGCTGCCCGCCTTTCTGCGCGACAAGCGCGTGCTGCAGCTGGACGTGGGCCTGCTGATCGCCGGGGCCAAGGAGCGGGGCGAGCTCGAGTCGCGCGTGACGCGCCTGATGCAAGAGATTCGCGAGGCGGGCGGCAACGTGATCCTCATGTGAGCCGTTTGTTTGTTCTTCTCCTCTCGACGGCTTGGGCACCCGTCCCTCCACGAAGACAATCGCATACTCCCTCTCCTCCGGCCGCTCTCACAAAACAACCAACGAAACAAAAAATCAAAACAAAACTAAACAAAAAAACGCTCAGGATTGACGAGGTTCACACGCTCGTCGGCGCCGGCTCGCTCCGCGGAGGGAGCGGCGGCGGCGGCGGCGGCGGCGGCGGCCTCGACGTCAGCAACATGCTCAAGCCGGCCCTCGCGCGCGGCGAGCTCCAGTGCATCGGCGCCACCACGCTCGACGAGCACCGCCGCCACGTCGCGCGCGACCCGGCACTCGAGCGCCGCTTCCAGCCTGTCTACGTGCTCGAGCCCGGCGGCGCGCAGACGCTCGACATCCTCCGCGGCCTGCGCGAGCGCTACGAGCGCCACCACCGGTGCGTCTACACCGAGGCGGCGCTGGAGGCGGCCGTGGCGCTGTCGGCGCGCTACATTCAGGGGCGCCGGCTGCCGGACAAGGCGATCGACGTCGTCGACGAGGCCGGCAGCCGCGCGCGCATCGCGGCGTACGAGGCGCGCAAGGCGCGGCGGCGGCGGCAGAGCCAGGGGCGGGGGCCGTCCTTGGCGGCGGCGGAGGCCTTTTTGTCTTCCTCGCCTGCTGCCGCGGAGCTCGAGGGGGTGGTGGTGAGCGACCCCGCCGCGCCCCTGAGCCGCCTCGCCGGCCGGCGCGGGCAGCAGCAGCGGCAACCGTCCTCCGCCGGCGCCTCTGACGAGGGCGGCCCCTCGCCCTCCTCCTCCTCCTCTGTCGGCGAAGGCGTCGCCGCGGCGGCCCACGCGGCCGTCGCCGCGGCCAAGCGACGCCAGCAGCAGCAGCACCAGCAGCAGCAGCAGCACCAGCAGCAGCAGCCCGGATCCTCCGGCCGCGGGCCGCCCTCGCGCCCGGAGGACGACGGCGACGACGACGACGGCTTTGACGGCGACGACGACGGCGGCGACGCGCGCGAGCGCGAGCGCGAGGAGCGCCAGCGCGGGCGCGTGCTCGAGTACCTGCAGGTGGCCGAGCACCGCGAGCGCGCCGCGCAGGAGGGCCTGTTCGAGGAGGCCGAGGTGCTGACTAGGCGACTTGGCGACTACCGCCGGGAGCTGTCCGGCCCCGCGCACACGGGCGCCGCCCTGCCGCTGGTGGGCGCGGCCGAGGTCGAGGCGGTCGTCGCCGCCTGGTCCGGCGTGCCCGTGGAGCGCATGACCGAGGGCGACCGCGAGCGGCTCGCGCGCCTGGGCCCGCACCTGCGCGGGCGGGTGGTCGGGCAGCGCCGCGCCGCTGACGCCGTGGCGGCGGCGCTGGCGCGCGCGCGGTGCGGCCTGGGCGACCCGCGCCGGCCCGTGGCGTCGCTGCTGTTCGTGGGGCCGACGGGCGTGGGCAAGACGGAGCTGGCCAAGGCGCTCGCCGAGGCTTACTTCGTCGGGGCGGGCGTTGCGGGCACCGGCAGCACCAGCAGCGACGGCGGCGGCGGCGCGCGCGGCGACCCCGGCGGCGGCGGCAGTCCCGACGCCGACGCCCGCGCCCCCCCCTCCGTCAGCCAGGCCGGCAACGGCGGCCTCGGCGGCTCCGGATGCCTCGTCCGCCTCGACATGAGCGAGTACATGGAGCGCCACGCGGTGGCCAAGCTGATCGGCGCGCCCCCCGGGTACGTGGGCTACGGCGAGGGCGGCGCGCTGACAGAGGCGGTGCGGCGCGCCCCCTGCTCGGTCGTGCTGTTCGACGAGGTTGAGAAGGCGCACCCGGACGTGTACGACCTGATGCTCCAGATCCTGGAGGACGGGTGAGTTGGTTCCGTCCTCTCGTTCTTTTTGCGTTCTGTCGTTGTTCTCTTTTTTCGACGGGACGACGACGTTGTTTTTGGGGGGGCGGGGATGGGGGGCGCGCGCGCGGCGTCTTCGGCGGCGTCTTTGTTATACGCGCGCCGTCTCTCTTTGTTTTACGCGCGCCGTCTCTCTTTGTTTTACGCGCGCCGTCTCTCTTTGTTCCTGTCGTCGCCACTGACGCCCGAAATAAATACAACCCCCTCAACCTCCAAAAAACCAACTCACCCAAAACAACAACAACCAAGAAACAGCCGCCTCACCGACTCGCAGGGCCGCACCGTCGACTTCAAGAACGCGCTCATCATCATGACGTCCAACGTCGGCGCGCGCGCGATCGAGCAGGGAGGCCGCGCGGCGGGCTTTTTCCTGCGCCCCGACGACGAGGACGACGACGACGGCGACGGCGACCAGGCCGAGGGCGAGGCCGACGACGCGTCGCCCGACGGCCGCATCAAGTCCCTCGTCAACCAGGCGCTCAAGGCCTACTTCCGCCCCGAGTTCCTCAACCGCCTCGACGAAGTGGTCGTGTTCCGACAGCTCGCGAAAAAGGAGGCGAGGCAGATCGCCGACCTCATGCTTGCCGACGTTTTCCAACGCGCCTCGGAGCAGCGCGGCCTGACGATCGAGGTGACGGCAAGATTCAAACAAAAAGTGGTGGACGAGGGGTTCAGCCGGACCTACGGCGCCCGGCCCTTAAGGCGCGCCATCACGCGCCTGGTCGAGGACTGCCTGGCCGAGCGCATCCTGCGCGGCGAGGTGAGGGCGGGGGACGCGGTGGTCATGGACGTCGGCGCGGACGGCGCCGTCGCCGTGGCGGTCGCGCGCGCCGGCGGGCGCGGGGCGCCGGGCGCGGCGCAGGCGCAGGCGCCCGACGCGGCCGCGGGCCCGGCGCAGGCGCTCGACCTGCCGTCCGCGGGCCCGGCGGGACAGCCGCAGCAGCAGCAGCAGCAGCGCGAGTCGTGGGTGCCAGAGGGGGCGTTCCGCCACGATTGAAACGATCGGTTGATTCTTTGTTGTTCTTCTCTCGTCGGAAGCGGCGCCGTCTGCGTCTTTTTTTTCTCATTGGTTGTTCGTTTGTTGATTGTAACCTGAGCGACGCGCAAGCGGCGCGGCATTGCTTTACACGTTACACCAGCACCTCGAAGTCGACGACCATGGACACGTGGTCGGACGGCACGCCCGCAGACGGCGGCGCGCGCGGCGGGAGGAGCAGCTGCAGCGGCGGCGGGAGAAGCACGCGGGCGGCGCGCAGGCGCGGAGGACGCCGCGCTCCCGCCGAAACGCCGCCGCCATCTGCGCCGCCACGTGCGCCGCCGCCGCCGCCGCACCCGACCTCGTGGTACAGCACGTAGTCCAGGGCGCCCGCGAATCTGGCGTGCACGCTGGTGAACGCCGGCTCGCGCCCCGCGACCGAGGCGTACGCCGACGCGAGGCCCCCGGGCCACGGGTGGCGGGCCACGAACGCGTGTGCTCCTCCTCCCTGCTCTTGCTCCGCCCCCGCCTCATCCTCCACCGCGTCGCCGCCCCCCGAATCGTCGTCGTCGTCGTCGTCGCTCCGGCGCGAGTCGTGCTCGTCCGTCTCGTCCTCCTCCTCGCCGTCCGAAGGCTGCCGCCCCTCGCCCCCGCGATCGACCCGCCGGCCGGTCGCCTGCGCCATGCCCTCCTCGTCCCACCCGAGCTGCTGCAGCAGCGCGAGCACAGGCACGGCGCCGCCGCCGCCGCCCTCGCGGGCCGCCTCTGCCACGCGCCGCTGGTGCGGGCGCAGCCATGCCAGAGGCGCGCCCCCGCCGAGGACGACGTCGGCGGCGTCCGGCGGCGGCGGCGGCGGCGCGGGAATCGCCGGGCGCGGGGCGCGGGGCGCGCGCCCCCCGGCGGCAGCGGCCTGGGCGGCAGCTTGATAAGCAAGGCTGGCGGCCGAGGAGGCGGCGGCGGCGGCGGCCTCGCACTGCTGGTAGTGCCGGCGCTGTGCGCCCGCCCACAAGCGAAAGGGCGAGTCGGCGCCGGCGGACTCTACGACGCCCGACAGCGACCGGCGGTCGACCAAGAGGCAGTCGAGCTCGCCGCGCGTGGCAAAGGCGTAGACCGCGCTGTCGGGCGCGGCGTTGAGGTCGCCCGTCACGACGGGGAAGACGACGACGGGCGGCGGCGGCCGGTCCGGCGGGGAGGAAGAGGCGCGGCAAGACGCTGCCATCGCCGTCGTCGCCGCCGCAGCGTTTGCCGCCGCCGACGCCTGCGCGTGCAGCTGCGTGAGAAGGGTTCGCAGCTGCCCGAGCTTTGTGTCGCCGCGCTTGGGGTTGAAGATGAGGTGCGTCGTCGACACGAGCAGCATGAAGCTGCTTTCGTTGTTGCCGGCGTCGTCGTCTTCGTAGTCCGGGCGGGCGCGGCCAGACGAGGCGGCTGCGGCGGCGGCGGCACCGGCAACGGCGCCAGCCGCGACGCCAGAAGTGGCCGAGCGCGCGCGCTTGGGCGGCGGCGGAGCGGCCGCCGCGCGCCGCGGCCTCAGCAAGGCCGACACCGCCACGTTGTCGCGCAGCCCGTGCTCGGCAAACCGGAGCACGTGGTGGTGCTGGGGCGGGTGTGGGTGGTGGTGGGGCTGCGGCGCCGCCGCCCCCCCTCGCCCGGCCCCCTGCCCCTCCCCCGGCAGCGGCGCCGCCGCCCCCGCTCGCCCGGCCCCCTGCTCGCCCCCCGGCAGCGGCACTGCCTCCCACGCGTCCGACCGCCACAGCACCGCGCACCCGTCCCCCCGGTCCCCCGTCCGACGCGCGTGCGCCCCGGCGTACCCCAGGCGCCTGAGTGCGTGCTGGACGGCCGGCCACCGCGCCGCGTCGACCTCCTGCAGGCACAGCACCCCCGGCGCCAGCTCGCGCACCTCGAGCTCGAGCAGGCGCCAGCGGCGCTCCCAGGCGAGGTGCTCGGCCGAGGCGCGCGGGTAGAGCTGCGCGGCGTGGGCCAGCGCGAGGCCGTCGCTCAGCGCGTTGTAAGACATGACGCGGAACGCCGCCGCCGCCGCTGCCACTGGGAAGGGAGGGGGGGCGGCCGCGGGGGCGGCCGCGGGCGGGGGCGCGGGGGGGCGGGCGCGGCCGTGGGGGGCGGGGGGCGGCGCCATCGGCAGGGGGGGGTGCCAAGCGCGCGCGCGAAAGGCGGGTAGGGAGTTGTGGTGGTGGTGGTGGTTGTAGTGGTGCCCGTTGCCTCGTCCGCCGCCGCCGCCTCGGTGCTGCTGCTGCTGCTGCTGCGGCCCCCCGTACGGCGACCAAGAAATGCCGCCGCCTGGACCGCTCGCTTCTCGTCGCTGCGACGCGCTGCCGCCGCCGCCGCCGCCGCCGCCGCCCGTCGACGCAAACGCCACCTCGTCGTGCCCAAAGTGGCACGACTCCCCGTAGGCGCACACCTGACCCGCGGCAAACGTGCGGCAGACGCCCGGTCTATTATGGCCGCTCATGATTGGCGGGTGATGTATCGAACACGAAATGTTCCCAGGAGGAGCGCATAACAGAGTCCTGGACGTAGACCACGAGGGTGCACGCGACCAGGCTGCCCGTATTGATGGCAAGGTAGAACCAGTTCGGTGGTGAGGCTGGAAGGTGGTCGCATTAGGTACTACATCGGTCGCTGCGAAAAGTGGTGCCCTACTGCTGCCGCTGCGCCAGCGGATGATGGGCACTTGCATGCGATCGCCCGTCTCGATGGAAGGGCAAACGGCTTGTCGCGTAGGCGATACCGCCGGTGGCATGGTCGCGTTTAAGTTCTTCCCGTCAAGTTGCACAGATGCCCGCATCGTCGCCGACGTCATCATCACACTCTCTCGCCACCCACACACACGCGCGCGCGCAGAGACACACCCTCTTCCCCTCCCAAAAAACCAACTCGAAAAAAAAAACCAACTCTCCACGCGCGCCTCTCTCCTCCCCCCGCACCACCACCACCAAAAGCAACAATGACGACCTCACCTCTACAAGAGCTCCTGGCCGCCGCGCGCGAGATGGCCTCCGCACCCCTGCCCGAGCCCGCGGCGGAGACGTTCCTGGCGGCGTGGCCGCTGCCTCGCGTCTTTGAGGCGCTCTCGTCGGCGCCGGCGGCCGGCAACGACCACGCCGCCGGCCCCACGCAGACGCGCGAGGTCGCCGCGGCGCTGTCGCGCGCGCTCAAGACCCCCGCCGGCGCGCGCGCCCTGCCCGAGGCCGAGCCCTACGCCCGCGCGGCCCTGCGCGACGCCCCCTCCCCGGCCCTGAGGCGCCTGGGCGCCGAGCAGCTGGGGCGCTGGCTGGCGCTGCGACGGGGCGGCGGCGGCGGCGGCGGCGGCGACGGCGGCGGCGCCGCATGGGCCGGCGGCGCCAGCGGCACCGACGCGTCGAACGAGGCCGAGGACGCGGTCGCGGCCGAGCTCGCGACAGCCCTCAGCGACCCCGACCCGGGCGTGGCGGCAGAGGCCGAGGCCGCCCTGCGCGCGCACGCGGCGTCGTCCGCCCGGGCCTTCGGAGGGCTGGTCGACCCGTCGACGGCGGCGGGCGCGGCGCTGAGGGCGCTGGCGGACGGGCGCGACGCCGTGCCGCGCATGCGCGCGCTGTCGCTGCTCGCCGGCGCGGCGGCGGCGGCGGCGGCGGCATCGGCAGGGGCGGAGGCAGGCAGCGGCGGCGGCGGCGGCGGCGGCGCGGCGGCTGCCCAGGGCCCGGGCGGCGGCGGCGGCGGCCTGGCGGCGGCGCTCGAGGCGTCGGGCCTGGTGCGGGCGCTGATGCGCGAGCTGGACGACCCGGCGCGCGACCCGCTGTCGGCGCTGTCGGCGCTGGCCGTGGCGCAGCAGATGCTGGACGACCTGACGGGCGCGGCGGCGGCGGCGGCGGGACGAGGGGCAGGAGCAGGCGCCGCCGCCGCCGCGCGCGCACGCGGCGAGGGGGCGTCCTCGGCCGCGCGCGCCATGGCCGCGGCGCTGCTGCCGCGGCTGTCCGAGGTGCTGTTCGCCCCTTCCGGCCGCCGCTGCGACCACACCGTCCTCTCCGGCGCCCTGCCCATCGCGGCGCGCCTGGCGTCGGCGGCGCTGCAGGAGGAGGCGGACGAGCGCGCGGCGGCGGCGGCGGGCATCGGCTACGGCAACGGCAACGGCAACGGCAACGGCCACGGCGCCGCCCCCGTCCCGTCTTTTTCCCCCGCGGCCGAGCTGGCGCGCCCGCTCCTGCGCGCGCTCCCGGCCTTGCTCGACGACGACGATCGCGACCTCGCGCACGCCGCCCTGGACGCCGTCGGGCAGCTGTGCGAGACGGCGGCGGCGGCCGACTTTGTCGCGCGCGAGGCGGCGGCTGACGCAGAGGGGTCTGCCGCCTTTGACGCCGCCGCCGCAAACGCCGCAAACGCCCCGCGCCGGCCCCCCACCGCCCTGGCCGCAATCTGCGAGCTGGCCCTCTCGCGCGCGGGGGCAGGGGGAGCCCCGCACGCGCGCGTCGCGGCCCTGCACGCCCTGGCGTCGCTGGCGGGCGGCGAGCGCGCCGGGGAGCGGCGCGAGCGCGCGGCCGCGCTGCTCGGGCCCGCGGCGGAGGGCGCGCTGCGCCGCGCCGCCTACGCGGCCTCGGCGCCGCGGTCTCCCTCGGACGCCGTCGCGGCGCTGTCGCGGCAGCCGTTCCCCGAGGTGAGCGCGGCCGCCTACCGCCTGGCCGCCGCGCTGCTGCTGCGCGGGTGGTTCGCGGGCGACGCGGCCGCCGCCGCCGCCGCCGCGCTGGCCGCCGCCACGCCCGCGCCCGCTGGCAACGGCGCCGGCAATGGCGCCGGCGACGGCGCTGCCGACGGGGCGGCGGCCGAGCCGCCGCCGGCGCCGCAGCAGCCCAACGAAGAGCAGCCGACGCCCCTGCTGGACCTGCTGCTGCCGCCCCTCGCCCCGGACGCGCCCCCGCAGCCGCCGCCCCGCACCACCGCGGAGGCCCAGTGGCGACGCGCGTGCGCCAACGCGCTGTCGGCGACTCTCGAGGCGGCGGCGGCATCGGGCAGCGGCGGCGGCGGCGGCAGCGGCGGCGGCGGCGGCGGCTCGGCAGAGGAGCGGCACCCGGACGGGGACGCGTCCGACCTCGAGCACTGCCGCGCGGCCTTGTCGGGCGGGGGCCTGGCCGAGCGCGCGGCCCGGGCGACGGGCAGGGCGGGAGGGACGGCCGGGGCACCACGCCCGCCCCCGCCCCCGGGCGCGCGCGACTACCAGATCGCGACGATGCACTTGTGACACGAAGATGGCGAAAGGGCGAGGAGCGAGACGCTGGAAAGGACAACGACGGCGGCGGCGAGAAGCCGTTGCGCGTCTGTGGGGCGACAGAGTTTTCACCTCGGCGGCGTGTTTTTTGCCCTTTTTTGCTTTGTTTCGAGTCGTCGATTTGCCAGCCGGTTTGAAACAGTAAGTCAGCGCGCTCCTGACAATTATCCGTCCTCGCTCGTCGGGCCCGCCACCTCGGCGCGCACCACCACAAACCCCTCGCGCGCGCACGCCTCCCGCAGCTCCGCCTCCTGCGCCTCGCCCCCCGGGCAGAAGGCCACCGCCGCGCCGCCCGACCCCGTGAACTTGGCCGCGGCCCCGACGGACCGCGCGGCCGCCACCATGCGCAGGTTGTCCGCGCCGAGCGCGGCGTCCCCGAATATGGCGCGCCGCAGGTCAAAGTTGCGGTCCATCAGGCGCGCGAGCGCCGCGCCGTCGCGTGCCAGCAGCGCGCCGCGCCCCTCGGCGGCCACGGCCGCCACCCGGGCCATGTCCGCCCGCACGCCCGGCTCGTCGCGGTCCCAGCGCGCGCGCACGTCGGCGTGCACGCGGCCGCTGTCGCTCGGGTTGTCGGTGTAGATGAGCCACAGGCGCGGGAGCAGCGACGGGTCCAGGCGCTCGTACGTTGGGGTGGTGGGCGCTGCCGTTGCTGGGGCCGCTGCCGGGGCCTCGCCGCCGCCGCCGCCGCCGCCGCCGCCGCCCCCGCCGCCGCCCCCGCCATGCTTGTCCTGTGCCGGTGCCGCCGCGCCCCCTCCATCCCCGCCAAAGTCCATGTACACGAGGCCCCCATACACCTGGATCACGCGGTCCTGCAGGCCCGCGGCGATGCCGAGCTCGCGCTCGGCCGACAGCACCAGGGCCGGGCGCTCGCGCAGCGGCAGCGAGGCGGGGGGGACTCGGTAGTAGCGCAGGAGGCAGTTGAGCGCGGCGCACACGATGCCGGAGGACCCTGACAGGCCGGCCTGGCGCGGGATGTTGGTGTCGTACGCGAGCTCAAAGTCACCGGCCTGCGGTTCGATATGTTTGCCGCCGGCGCCCGCTTGCTGCTCCTCCTCCTCCTCCGGGGGGTCGTCGTCCTCGCCCCGCGGCGGCCGCCGCAGCGGGATGCCCCGCCGCTCGCACTCCTCCGCGAAGCGCTTGACCGTGGCCGTCAGCAGCCGGATCCCCCCGTAGTAGCCCTGCCCCTCGACGCGCCGCCGCAGCTCCCCCACGGACGCGTGCGACGGGGAGTCGTGCTGCGGGTGGGGCGCGAGGCGGACGCCGCTGCCGCGGGGCAGGGGGGTGAGCGTCGCCTGCGCCCAAAAGTTGGCGAGCGAGAAGGAGATGGTCTTGCCGCCGAAGCCGTCGCTCGGGTTGCCGAGGAGGCCCACGCGCGCGTACACGCGCGAGGTGATCGGTTGGTTGTTGTTCTGGTTTGAGGGGGCGGCGGCCGCAGCGGCGGGAGAGGGCGCCGACGCCGGCGGGACGAGCGCCGCGGGCGGCGGAGCGGGCGCAGGCGCCGGCCTCTCTGCGACGCCTGCGGCAGCCGCGCCTCCTCCTGCTGCTCCTCCTGCTGCTGCTGCTGCCGGCATCATTGGTTGCGTCGGGCTCACGCGCGCCTCGGTTGGCCGAGTCTGCTCGAAAAGGAGAGGGGGTGGGGTGGGTCTCTCGTTTTTTTTGAATCGATCCGTGTGATCGCGTTTTATGATCGGCTCTAAGAAATGAGCTGATGCGCGCGAACGTGCGCGAGTGAGACAGGATTCTAACAGGACAAGGCGCGCGCGGACGGGCGACCACCGTGGCAGCACCACGCTTTTGTCCCCTCGACCGCGCCCCGCCGTCGGCTCGCTCGTCCGCTCGTCAATCCCCGACGGATCGTCGATCGCCCGAGTACGCAAAGTTAGGTTGCTTAACTTTTGATTTGAGATGAATTGTCTTCGTCGTGCATGCGGGGAAAAGGGAGCAAAAAGAAGAAGGGTACCAGTGTGGGGAAAACGGCAGACCCGCGGCGGGCCGAAAGGTTGTTTGGGGGGAACACGACGACGACGGACGACGGGCGGGCGTGGGAAAAAAGAAGTCTCGGGGGAGGCGGGGGGCGGGCGAATGAAAGGGTGTGTAGAGAGAGAGAGAGGCAACACGCAGAGTCGGTTGGTGGGGAAAGGGGTGTTTCTGAGCGTTCTTGTGGGTGTGCGTGAGTGTGTTTTGAGGGGTCCCCCCCTCGAGGCGTTCATTGTCGGATTCAAGAGAGAAAGGAAAAAAGCCTGGGAGGAGCGAGCGAGCCTCGCGGCCAGCTCACGTCTCGGCCGCCGCCGCCGCCGCCGCCGGACGCGCCCCCCCCGCCTCGCCCTCGCCGCCCGCCGCCGCCGCCGCCTGTCCGCCCCCGGCCGCCGACCCGTAGTCCCGGTCGTCAAAATGCAGCAGCACCACGATCGCCGTCATGTTGTCGCACCCCACCCCCCTGGCCTCTTTCGGGTCGGGCGCCAGGCACGCGTCGATCAGGTCGCACGCGGCCTGGCTGGCCGAGCGCCCCGCGTCGAGGCGCCGCGCCACGAGGTCGACCGCCTCCTGGTTGGTCAGGACGTCCCACACGCCGTCGCAGGCGAGCAGCAGGAAGCGGTCGCCGCCCGGCTCCAGGCGCACGTGCCGCACGTCGGGCTGCGCCGTGATGATCTGGTCGCGTGGGTGGAGCGCCGCATTCTGCTTGTACTTGAGGTCGCCGATCGCGCGCGACAGGTTGAGGTTGCCGTTGACGCGGCACACGCCCCCGATCTCCGAGAGGAAGCCTCCCGCGGCGAGGATGCGGTCGCGCTCGCCAGCGTGCGCGGGCTTGTGGTCCTCGGAGAGCGCCAGGGCCTCGCCGCCGCGCCGGCACAGCACGGCGCGGCTGTCGCCCGCGTTGGCGACGTACAGGTCGTCGCCGCGCTTGAGGGCGACGACGGCGGTGCAGCCGGCCTGGACGCGCTCGCCCGGGGGTTCGAGGGCGCGCGGGGGGGGGGGCGGGGGCTGGAGGGAAAAGGCGGGGTGGGGGACGATGGCAGAGGGCGCGGCCGCCGCTGCAGCCGCGGGCGCCGCCGCCGCCGCTGGCCGGTCGTCGTCGTCCGCCCCCCCCGCTCCGCCATTGCCCTCCTCATCCATGGCGTCCGCGCCGCCCGCGCCTGCTGCGGCGACCTTGTCGCCCGCGCGGCTCGGCGCCTCCTTGGCGTCGTCGTCGTCGTTGCCGCTGCCGTTGCCGCTGCTGCTGCCGCCGCCGCCGCCACCGCCGCCGCCCGCCGCCGCCGCCGCCGCCGTTGCCTCTCGATGCTGCTGCTGCTGCTGCTGCTGCTGCTGCTGCTCGCTGGCCATAAACCGCTTGAGCTGGAAGACGCGCTTGAGCATCTCGAGCGCGTCCATGGGCGTGACGCCCTCCTCGCCGCCCGCGCCGCCCGCGCGGCCGCCGCCGCCGCCGCGCGCCCCGCCGCCGAGCGCGAGCCCCCCGCCGCCCAGCGGCCCGCCGTCGTCGTCGTCGTCGTCCTGCTCGCGCGTCTTGAGCGCCTCCAGCTCGTCCGCGTACGCGTGGTCGCTCAGCATCTCGTCCATGCGGTGGAACACCTCCACCAGCGAGTGCTCCAGCGCGTTGTCGCTGAACGCGGGCAGCCGCTGCATCTCGGCCGCCATGTACTTTTGGCAAAACTTTGCCACCTCGGCGCCGCCGTGGCCGTCAAAGACGCCGAACAACGCGCACTGCGGGTCGCCGCCGAGCGCCGTCTCGGCGATGTGCGCGTCCTCCATGGTGCGGCGCCAGCCCTGCATGGCGCCGCCGCCGAAGGCGAGGCCGACGGCGCCGCCCTCGTAGACCTCCTTGTCGGTGACGGGCGCGGAGAGGTAGGCGCCCATCTCTTTGCTCTTTTGGGGGGGAGAAGGAAGAGGAGAGAAAAGGAAAAAGGCTTTTGGAAAAAAAGACTTTTGCTCTTTTTTCGGAACGCCTGTGCGCGTGGTGCGCGCTCGATGCAGGTCCGAATGGCAGGGGCCGATCGGCCGAGAGTCAAGTCGTTACGGGCGCCGCTTTCGGGAATGGATTGGAGGCCGGGCAGGAAGGAGGGGGCGGGTGGCGCTGATCAGAAAACGCGTCAGCACGGGGGGGGGGGGCGTCCTTTTTTGCTTTG
>Ga0335398_10006869_pt1 | contig 14167 bp, 10 predicted proteins | sample BON03_FD_205742 | JGI IMG/M metagenome (GOLD analysis project Ga0335398, IMG submission 205742) | Freshwater microbial communities from Lake Bonney liftoff mats and glacier meltwater in Antarctica - BON-03 (spades assembly) (version 2) | ecosystem: Environmental > Aquatic > Freshwater > Ice >... | reverse complement strand
ACGTGCGGGCCTTCGGCCCTTCACTGCAGTGAAAGTGCGGGCCTGCGGCCCTTCACTGAGTGAAAGTGGACAGTGATCACCTTCACTGTATGAGCTATGGCTCCCCAGCAGCAGCAGAAGAAGGAGGAGAGGCGATGGGAGGTGGGAGGGGGGAGAGTGGAGAGAGTAGTGAAGTGCATGAGAGGCCGTCTGTGACGTCGACGGCGCCAAAAGCGAGATCAAGGTCGAGAGGAGTTGCGACCCTGGATGAAGCGCTGAGGATGTCGCTGAGAATGTCATCCAAATTACCGACATTGGCGCCGTCGTCGTTGTCTTCGGTCATCACAGCGCTCGCACGGACATCGGCATGCTCATCTACGACGGTGGCATTCGCGCGAAAATTGGCTTCCTCGTTGACACCGTCAAGGCCAGAGGAGGGACGGCGAGCCGAGGGACTCGAAGAGGCGCTGTGATACGATGCTTGACTTTGCGTAGGCAGGTAGTTACCACGGCCCGACGACGAAGGGGCAGAAGCAGAGTCATCAGGACCGTGAACGACGCCTGGAGGCATGCTAGAAACCAGCGAAGGATGGCCACCCCCCCCGACTGTATCTGCACCAAGGTCAATGATAATATCACTGCGGACAGAGCCACTGATAGCAGACGAGCTTGCAGGAGGGTTTCCCTACTGACGAGGATGAGAGATGTCAACGGCGCTGCGGATGAGACAATCAGCTGCTGATCGAGGGCGAACAGAAGCGGCACTCGTGGGGTGAGCGGTGCCATGTACCGACAAATGAGTGCGTATGGTTGAAGCGTATGCAACGGCAAGGCCAATCGCATTCCTATTATAGCTGAATGTGCTAGCCCAACTCCACTTGAATCACTCATTCCCGATGTCCTCTTCGTCCCCAACGAGATTGAAGTACTTGACCGTCTGCATGTCAGCCAACACCCACAAGAGACGTAGAAGTTCAGGATGAATCTTGCCGGCAACAGATAGGATTGCAGGTGCGAAAGCGATGTTCTTGGCAGCATAATCACGTCTGAATTTGCCAATCTTGCAGCGAGCCCGAGCGTTAAGGTAGTCACCGAGTTGCAGTTTACCATTGAGGCCATGCTGTGTGCTGCTGCCGATCCTGTCACTGACGAGAGACACATCCCATACCGAGCCGGCAGTACCTCCCCTAGACCTCCCGAGGCCTCGTGAGAGACTCGGTTGCGCTACCTTTCTGGTAGCGTGAGGGTTTCGGATCGGCGACTGTCGAGCCGCGCTGCACTGCAGCGCGGCTCGACAGCGCCGCCTCGCGCTTTTGAAGTAATCAGCAGTTACTGCTGATAAACTGTTGTCTCGGGACTCGTGAGAGACCGAGCGGACTGTAGAATACAGTGTGCGTGCTGCACACAGATAGCAAAACGTGCTCTCGAGAGAGCAACAGATTCCTAGAAATAGCAACTTGAATCTGGTGCCTTTACACCGTTTAAGGCACCGGCTCTCTCTCGAGCATTCGGCAGAACTGGGTTCTTCCGCATCTCCGGTGGCCGGACAGCACCCGAGTTACAAGAGTACCTCTAGCAGAATCCGTTTTAAAGCGCTGGCTATGGCTCATGGACGTTAACGTCAGAGCAGGTCAATCTCAAGAAGAATAGCAAGGCTCACACGTCTGTCATGTCGCGAGGGGCGTTCTTGATTTCAATGGATCCAGCAGATGCTATCCACGAGATCTATCAGATGGCTGCAATGGCACTCTGATTGTGTTGTGATTCAGGCTGCCCAACTGGAGTCATACATTTTATGTTCGAGGTCGAAGGAGACATTTCTTCTTGATGCCATACCTCACCTTGGGTTTTTGACACCAAGGATCTTGGGTGCCTTGTCTCCCAAGAATGATGCTGGAGTCTTTTTCTTAGGTTCGCTACCTTAAGAAAGACGCCTACGGATCTGAATCCTTCTGATCGGCGGCAGGCGGCACAATTGTGGCAGAAGCCTCAAACACGCCCCGCTGGCCACCTTTGAATATGCGTGGCTGCATCGCCGTTTACAACGCAACATTCAGAGATCGAAGAAGAATTCATTGAGGGTTTTGAGGACGTGCAAGGTAACGAAAAGCTGCCGAGGTGTTGACCAGATCGTCAAAGCCTGTTGCACAGCATTTCTGCGGACTCAGAAGATTCTGATCTGATACATTTTGACAAGTAGATCTTGGAGGCCCTTGTTCATCTTGACCACGCTCCTCCTCCTCCTAGTATCGTCAAGATTTCACCCATACTGTCTCCATCTAAATCTTCACTCCCAGCAAGTCGCTCGTGGCGGTTTGAAAGATCCTCCTGATGAAGATATGGCTCCTACGATGGTGACAGTGATTGTCGCAGTGACGAAGACGAGGATGACGGTAGAAGTCCTGTTTATGCAACACGTTCCTCGGCGCACGGCGTGAAACAGCCGACGTTGACTGGTGATGATGATCGCAGTAATCTATGAATCTTGCGCCCAAGATTGGCAAGTCTAAGTCAATTTCTTCATTGACAGAACAAAGCCTACGTGCTAACAAGACTGTGTTACTTGGTATTGGTGCTAGTCTCACTAGTCCATCCAGACAAACACATCAGGACGCCTTTCTCTACAGTGGCATCTGGGAGAGATGTGGTTGCGTATGATGTTGTCTAAGATTTGTACAAGCTTGAGTTTGTGGCAGACGGCGAGGTGCACTTCATGACGTTCGAGGACATGCTAAGTGTGTTGCCTAGGTCATGGTTTGGAAAACAAGCCAGGGCACATCAGGCTCGCGTCATACCCTCTCTTGCTCGTGCTGCTCACGCAGCTTGCTAGCTTGGTATTGGCAATCAACCGATTCAAGTATCTCCCCTTTTCAATCCGAACAGTTTACCGAGCCCGGCGATTACAAGATGTGCTGCAAGACGCCTAATTATTCCAAATAGCACCCTAGTTATGACGCCGGTAGCAGGATCAATTTCAACCTAGTTACGACGCCGGTAGCAGGATCGATTTTGGACCCAAATTCCTAGGCTAAGCTTTTTTCACTAACGAGTTTTTAAGAACGGGTATATCTCTAGATTTCCCTTATCTTTTGAAGTAATCCAAGTAATCTCGTCGGGAAAGTTTAGCAGTGTGGAAGAAGATGGCCGCAGCTTCCATTCAAAAACGAAGCTCCCAAGAATTCCCTCGGAGGTTCCTTTTTCGGAAAAGAAACCGTGGTTTTTTATTGAATGTTCTTCGGACTGACTTGGGAACGAAGGGTCCTTCATATGAAGGACCCCCCCTCAAAAATCCAAATGGCCCGGGGGCCGCAGCGGCCGGTAGCAGGCGGTGGCACCTCCGAATCCGGTGGTGGCACTGGTAAAGCCATGCATGCTATCCTGTCCTCTAGTCTCTCACATCTGCTCCAATTTTTGGTATCGTCATAATGGCCTCGACACCAACACCCCCAACTATCACTCTGCAGCTATTTCTCAATTCCCCAATTTTTCGTTGTTTTTGGTTCATTTCAAAAGTTCTCAGGTTACTTTTTTCACTTTGATTTTTTTCGTTCCGGCCGGATGGCCAAATTTCTTCCTGGCCAGTCTGAGTTCTAATTCTGGTAGGTGGGGGATAAATGCATCCACTCCACGAGAACAAAAATAATGTCGGTTGGATATCAGTAAAGTAGAACTCGTTGGTGAAAAAGTTTAGGAATTGGGCAGAATACTTCGTCTTGAGGTCATCCTGCAATTTCTTGTATAGTAAAGCGTGGACCCCCCCACCCCCACCCCAAATGGGAGATGGATACTTTTTGAGTTCAACATAGAAAAGGTTATTTTCCCTGGGACAAAGAACATGCTGTTTGTGTATGTGTCTCTCTTTATTAATTCAAATCAACCTCCGAGCCCAGACTGTATCTAGACCATGAAGGGACCCGCATGGGTGATATAAGTCCGAGTTGAGGTCAACCAAACACGAGAGGCACATGTGGAGGAGGTGAGACCCGAAATTCATCATTGGAATACAAAACGGAATTCTGAATGATCATCACTTGACCATTCAGAATTTTGATTTGAAATCCGATGACCATTTCCAGGAGAGGCCCGGGGTGTTGACTTGTGTTGTGGAGGTATTACTTCAACTTTTCTGAACGAAACTGTTCGAACATGAAACCCAATGCATTGTGTTGCCCGCATGGAAAGCTTCTGGGAATCCAGCGGGTGTTGAACTCGTCCACCGAAAACCAGCAGATATCAACCCCGGCTCACTCAAATGGGTGAAAATCAGAAAGTAAGTAAGTTCGGAGCTAATGGTACCAATCAAACAAAAGAGTGTATACGACCTCTTTCTTTCCAAATTGACGAAATCTCTCGAAAGGGGCGAGCTTTTCAAAAGTGGATTTTGACAAGATCCATCCACGGTACGCCTCTGTACTCGTCCTGCTCTGTGCCCTTGTTGTCCTTGCTGCACCTAGAATTACCACGCTCTTTACCCGCCGCAGGTGCTGTGAACACACCCCTTGTCTGCTGTCGTGCGCATGCCTTGCCTAAACTTACTATACACGTCTACTTATTATACTCCGCCTCCGCCCACGGGTAAAAACTGTCTGACGCGCTCCCCAGGTGCACTATTCACCTCTTGCCATGTTTGCTGCGTGCCCATGTTGTCTTGCTTGTCTCTTCTGTACATGTGTGCTCTTGGGTTCTGTCCTTTCAGTGGGTTACTCTGTAATCTGCTGCTATAGAGTCGTCGAGGGCTCAGCCCGAAGGCGTATTGCCAGAAGAGCATCTCGTTTCACAATCATGACGTGCACTGCTTGGAGGACACCAGGGCAGTCTGGTGCCTTTCCTACCCTAGTGGGGGGGGCACCATTCCTTGGACGCTACGTTTCTTGGTAGTTAGGGAGACTTGATTGTTGGAACTTGTTAGCCCGAGGATGCATGCCAGCCCACAAACATTGTGGACTATTTTTACCCACAGCGGGTCGGCCTCGAGCTATGTGTATGGTTACGAGCACATAGAGCTTCCAGCAAAGCTACTAGACTATTTCTTACGAAGTAATAAAAGCAACATCAATCAATAATAGTTATCCAGTACCACTGCGTACATAGTTTCGGCGCCATGAGGAGGGGAGGCGAGGCAAAAAACATTCCTGGATTTTTTTCGATTTTACTCCAAACATTGCGATTTTTCATGGGGGAAAAAAAATACGCCCAGAAGTACATATATATCTCTGTGGCCCGTTCACTCACATCGTGACCTGAAGTCAGTGTCATCGTCTATTGACAATATGAACCTCTTCGGGTTCATACCACTAGCATATACCTGCGGAGCATCGTAGTGCGGGTCTTCGTGATGCACACAGGCCCACACCTTTTATGTCCACAGCTCTCATAGCACCTAGAATAACACGAAACCCGGCCTTCTTTGTGAGCAGTGGCAATAAAGACACTACTGGTAGAGCCTCAATACTAGTCAATAGCACGCACCCAAGTGACCATGTCCTCGTCCATCCCTTCCACGTCCATCATGCTCAGAGCGCAAGATCTTGTCTGACTGGTTATATATCAAGTACGTTTGTGGAGAATTCAAGTTCGCCCTCCGTGACTGAGAGAGTGAGGGTGCGTGCCCTGTCGCATTTGGAGATAAAGATTGATGTGTGGAAGTACATACGGACCATCATCATTGGCCAGTACGCAGTTTGTGGGCATTTGCTGGATAACCATAACCGTGCACATAGCCCTCGCATCTAGGTCGGCAACGGTCCGGGCCCGGGACAGTGTCTTAGGTCCTACGTGATTAGTCGGGTGCGCAACACCCACTTAGTTCAGTGATTAAGTTGGGTATTCGCCACCCAAGAAAGAAAAAAAGAAAGAAAGCCCGATGTGTGTAGTAAATTGGCTTCGCCCCAAACCTATCATTTTGGGTCTTGGGAACGGCTGTATCTGATCAAGTACGAGATGTGGGGGGTGGGGATGAATATCCAGGCTATCGATACCCATTCTTCACTTTTTCAGATTCGAACCCATTTTTTGGTTTAATTTGTACCAATAAATTACCGTTACCACACGCCCATCAAATGGTACTTGACGTTATGTAATAGCGGGAACTTTGTACTAGTAATGCTGTAACAGGCGCATACGTCCACCGCTCATGAGATTTATTGTTTTTGTCTCTTTTTACAAGTGGAACAATTTGTTTTTTGTTTTTTTTGGGTCTCTACTATTAGAATCATTATGTGACTCTGGCATGTGTAGACCATGACTCGCATCAGTCACGCTTGGGGTTGACTACTCCGAAGGCTTGAGTCAACTGAGAAATATTTGAGGGTTTACTCCTTAGGTATTTTAGCTTCTAGCAAATTTTGGATTGGCAATGTTTACCAACAAGTCCGAAGAGCCCCAAGAGGGGGGTAGCAGATTAGTTCGGCTTCAGTGGTTTTGTCCAAGTTTGTTTTTAGATCATAGATCATAGGACCTAAATCCTATACAGTTTCACAGGATGGGATCGATACCCACATGAGGTCCAAGTGGTACTCAATTAGAATGTGTTTTTTTTGACATGACAACTTACGGAAAAATTATTCGAAACCTCCTTGGTTCGATGTTTTACAACGCCTGCTAGGACCCCTCTTTGTGCGATTTCAAAGTTCAAAATCGTGTTTCTACAAGTCAAAAGAGAATGTACCACCCGCCTTCAAACAGTACACAATTCAAGGTAATGCAAGTAACATAGTACAATCTCAATTTGGATCTCCACCTTGAAAAGAGCTCGAGAGTGGAATAGCACCTCTAGCACCACGGGGATTCGACCCCGCGTGCTGGGGTCTGAACCAGCTACCCCCCTCTCAGAGCCCCTAGTAATTAAAATGGAATAAGAAAGAATAATATGGCAGTTGCACTGCCACATTAAGGTGGGGTTGTGTATTTCTCGAACGAACGCAGATTCTCAGTGGAATCCAGTTTACAACGCATTTCATCGATTTTTTTGTTGTGGAAACGAAACGATTCGTCGGTAGTACTGTGAACGTGATCTTGACGCGGCAAACCTGCGGCCAGCGCTTGAGCAGGACTGCGGAAAGTAAACGCCGAGCGCTAGAAATTTATTTTTCTGGGCGAATTTGCTATATGTTCCCAATGTCAAAATGTAAAGGAGACTGAGATCCAGGTTTGTGCACTTTTTGGTTACTTGCGAAATCAGAACCGCTGCGCAATGGCGACTTCCGAAAAAAAAAGCGTTTCGCCCGCAGGAAAAATCGGGATTTGCGACTTTTCAAAAAAAAAGCGTTTCGCCCGCAGGAAAAATCGGGATTTGGCATTGCGCAGCGGTTCTGATTTCGCAAGTACTCAAAAAGTGCACAAACCTGGATCTCAGTCTCCTTTACATTTTGATATTAGAATATATAGCAAATTCGCTTGGGAAAATCATTTTCTAGCGCTCGGCGTTTGCTTTCCGCAGCTCTGCTCGAGCGCTGGCCGCAGGTTTGCCGCGTCAAGATCACGTTCACAGTACTACCGACGAATCGTTTCGTTTCCACAACCAAAAAATCGATGAAATGCGTTGCAAACTGGATTCCACTGAGAATCTGCGTTCGTTCGAGAAATACCCAACCCCACCTTAAACCTCATGACAGTGAAGAGTCCAGTGGTGCAGATTAATTGCACCTTACAAGTTGGACGCAAAGTCGCAAAGAGTGGGCTTACGGTCTCATAGAACAAAGAAATAAGAAATTCGAGACCTCAGGCAGGCCCAATCTTCCACATCCTCGGTTCTAAAATCAAGCAATACACGCACACTGATAAGGCTTTTGACCTACCAAACAAAAAAAATTGACAGTGTCATTTTTAAAAGTCATGTGGCTTGCTGCAACCCGACGTCACAATGTTTGTCGATGGTTTCCGCATGACATTTAAATGTTGTGACTTGGGGCTACATTACATTTGTGAAGATTCGGATGACATCCCTCTGTAGTGTAGAACTCATCAAAATTGTCTAGAGACTCATTGGAAAGTAGACATCTTAATCGCAGCAATCATCTTGACGTCAGATGTATTCCTACAGAATCGAAGGTATTACAACGAACGAGATTCGCAGTCATCTTATTACCATATGACCTGCTCAACTTGTTGATGATCATTGCTTTTATTATTTCAAAAAGAAGTCTGCGTAGTGGGAGACGATTCACACAGACAAAGACACGAGTCCACGGCAAGGAATTATGAACGCAGCGTTCAATATGCATAGAGATGCAGAAGGAGATTACACTAAGGTTACGGAGGTAGAGAAGGCAGAATAGTCTCTCACGAGATGCTCCACACTGACCAAAATCTGCTATGACTGGAATGAAATGAAAATAGGCACCTATTTGAGGACTTGGTAAGAAAATTTGGAATGAAATAAACTTCGAGCACAAAAGTGGTATTACATTTTGTGTTTGAATGAAGTAGCATTGATACTTCAGAAGCACGTCATGCTAATGACAAAAAAAATTGGTACCACGTAAATCTACATAAGACTAGAGAAATTTGATTAGACAACGAGTGTACCACCATTAAATGCGGATCTACCCGGTTGAAACGATGGAAAGCGACGCTTGGACCACTTTTTTAGGACTTTATTCACATTGTATCTGTTGCTACCTCCACAGCATGTTATTTGCTCCCAGGAACAATATGCTTTTTCCTTATTCTAAAGAATTTTGTACAAATTTGATCTGGTAAAACAATTTAACGGTAACTTTTTTTTTGCGAACCGGGCCTTGCCCGGTTCGCTGAGAAAAATAAGGAACTTCCGTCGAAATTTGTCAGTTGAACTCATTCTATTGTGTTTTCGCCAAATTTGAACCCGTTTTCGAACCCGTTCCAAGGCCGTTTATGATGAACGTGCGGAATGAACCTCTTCATGACATGGCTTGTGTGGTAAAGCGTGAACCCCCCACCGGTTGGAGGTGGAGACTTTGTGAGTTCCAACATAGACAAATCTTATTTTTCCTGGGAACAAATAACATGCTGTGGATAGGGTTACAATCCCACTGCACTAGAATTCCAGTGTTTTTCATGTTTGGCCATATACTGGTCAAATTTTACAATGTAATACCAAAAGATATGAAGTCTCATTCCCAGGCCAACAAGCTAGTTCGTATTTTCTCCTGTGCTGACCCGACAGGCAAGCGAGTTCACAATTTTGAGTGTGACAATCTCGGGTCTTAGGACACCAGACAAACATAGGCCTCAGGTTCAGAGTACAAGTCAAAGAATTAGAAAGTCTCAGCCTGGTCTCAGACTCGCAGCCTTTAAATTGCAGTGACTCTTCCTTGCGTGCGTCAGCGCATACACCCTGCAACTTTCATCGTCACCAAGTCACAATTTTCTATAATTTCATATCAGACTCAAGAGGCTTGCTCTGTTGTCAGAATCTAAGTAATTGAGTTCATCGACACCAGAACCGGGCACTTTCAACAGGATAAGTACACGGTCAGGGTGAGCAAGCTTTTGCTCACAAACTGCGTACAGGCAAATGACAATAGTTTGCAGGTACTTCCACACATTATTCTTTACCTCACGATGAGACGGCCTCAAACTTTTGGGTCTCCCGGTCACGTAACGCCCAGTTTCCCCCCTCAAAAATGGACTCGATATATTGGTAGAATCATTGGTCTGGACAGGTGCGTAACCCACCTGGACCCACCTCTTACCACGTTTTCTGCTTGCCCTTACTGTCTTGATTGTCGATTCTGTGTATGTGTTCTCTAGGTCTCTGTCCTTTCAGTGTGTTTGTCTTTGATCCGCTGAGTCGTCGAGGGCTCAGCCCGAAGGCGTATTGCCAGAAGAGCATCTCGTTTCACAATCGTGACGTGCACTGCTTGGAGGACACCAGGGCAGTCTGGTGCCTTTCCTACCCTAGTGGGGGGGGCACCATTCCTTGGACGCTACGTTTCTTGGTAGTTAGGGAGACTTGATTGTTGGAACTTGTTAGCCCGAGGATGCATGCCAGCCCACAAACATTGTGAACCGTTTTTACCCACAGCGGGTCGGCCTCGCATCCAGGTGGGCAAAATGCTACGAGTCGGGTGCTCACCACCCGCTTAGTGAAAGAAAGAAAGAAATGGACTCAAGAGGCAAGAAATGCTGGGTATTCTGTATGACACGGAAGAACAAGACATTCGCTCGCAAATAGATGCTAAGGTGTGTGCTGTTGAAGCGCTGTCTGTTGTGAGTCGATTGTCGCAGCTCACAAGTGGCATATGTGGCTGTCCAAAGCCGACTGGGTTCAGAGTCACCCTGAAATGCTATAAGACTCAGCAGCACGCCAGCTTGAGGGTATGGGTCCCAAACGTTTCATGTTCTCAGTGGATGATGACACTGAATTTAGGTCACTATGTGAGTGAATTTGTATTTGTGTGTTTGACATGATTTCTCAAAAACAAAAAATAGTAAAAATGTCATAAAATCACCAAAAAAAAAATCACTTGCGCGCCCCGCACCCCCAAATGTCTGGCTGCAATGGTGCTTGCTCACCCTGACCGTGTACTTTGCCAACGGTTCGTAATTTTCGTGACACAATGTAACCCCTCCAATCCTACATTTCAACTCTCGTACCGTTGGTCCTCCGAGGCTGGTCCAGGTCAGATGAACAGTCTTCAATCGAGTCAGGAGTCTTGCTGCCCGTCCGACTCTTGCACAGCAGAAGTCAAAAGTCTATAAGACTAGAGTTTGCATAGAAGCTCGCCAGGGTAGCTGTCCATAAGTTCTTCCTCAGGCTGTCTTAACGACAGGCAATGTGCCAGCCTTGAGACAAGTCTCGATCAGGAGTACACCAACTTTTGCCTGTTTCAACGGTACCTATTTGCACGGTCCTCATTGGACGAGATAGAAAGTCCGAGAAGGAGAAGAGAAATTCATTTGCTGGTGAAAAGTGGCAATCTCATTGGTTTGATTGTATGTGTGTGCTCGACGCAGAGTGCATATCTAATGACACTGACTGTGAGGAATACTTGTGTTCGTTTATTTGATTCAGAAAAATATTGATAAAAATTAACACAAAGGGGTGGAACTCTTGAGAGAAGTCGTGGGCCTCGGTTGTGAATCCACGTTGACTTAGAGTAGCCACCTAGCGACGATGTCAGCAGAGGTGGCGGCACTACAACTGCATAAAATATTGGAACTTGCGGCAGCCTCTGATTGTGACACTGATGGCGGCAGATCCTCAACACTATGACACTCAGGTTTGCAGAGCGTGGCACGCTGTATCCACTCGCTGCATCTTGCATACTTTGTATGCAATGTCGCACAGTCATCCGACGAGTCGTCGGTGTTCCAGCCTGAATCCACGCGGTTGGGGTCGCTTGGCTTCGTCAATCGCCGAGATGGTGCGTATGCTTTCATCGGCACGAAGGCTGCAGCCTGAGCGTGGCGCATAGTGGGAGATACCAAACGATTGGAAGTTGATCTTCCTGCCTCCATCTTACCCCTCGTGTTCTCCGAGTCAGACTTGCGCACTCGGGCCACACGCCCTGCACTCTGTTTGTCGACGCTGCAGGCGAGTGCTTTCTTGTGCGCGAGTACGTTTGCGTGTGACAGCCGCTTTAGGTTTAGTGGTACCTTCAGCTGATCTATTTCATACATCCAGTCGAATGCGCCCAACGCGTCGCAAAGCACGTAGGCTACGACAACGACTGCGATCAGACATGCAATATGCTCATCCCATCCCGGGCCACTAACAACAACAGCCGCTGCGTGCCCCGCAGCTTCCCCGTGGATGGACATGCCTCTTATGCAATGACTTTGCGCTACGCCCTGGGTTTTAGCCCCGGTTTATGAACAAGCACTGCGTGATGAGGGCGGCGCAAAAGAGATTCGATGGAGATTCGGTACAATTGCATTTTCTGAGATGACACTCCGAATGTAACAGGCTGTATAATGCACGTGGCTATGAATTATGTAAAAATATTTAAGGGCCGGCCCCCCCGATTTGCCCTTTGAATGCTGGTACCTCACTGGTACAAATCATTTAAGTATGACCATTTTGGTCAAAGTGAAATGAAGGTTTCAACCATCAAATGGTCCGTGTTGAGTAATCACACCAGTAACGCATAATCTTGTGCGGAGGATCAGATCCTTTCTTTTATTCTCCGGGACAGATTTTGAATATTAAAATCTTATCTTACTTATCTTTGAAAGATAAGTAAAAAAATGGGGAAAACAAAAAAAGGGGAAAAACAAAAAGAGTTTTTGGTACCCAACCCAAAAAAAAGCCCGGCCCGGGCCGGATGGCCCAGACGCCTCGGGCTGGTACGGGCGACTCCGTGGGCTGATTTCGCTGGTATTGGTGATCAACTCTGATCAACTATGACAGCAATCTTTTGATGTGCGGTACTTTCTTGATAAAATTGATTCCTCATACGAATAATCGTGAATTACAAAAGAGACCTGCAATTTGAATTTGAGTGCAGTTACTTTGAACATTTGGTCATTTCGCACCCCAACAGCAATTTTTTGTACCAAAGGAGTGTACAATCCTGGTTTGCTTCCATCCCCATCTTCCCACCTGGCGAATACAAATCGGAATCAGAATGCTTTGGGGTTTCTTTTTAAATGAGCTCTTTGTAAACAGACCTGTTTTCAACGTGACATGTTCTCATGATGACTTTCTTTTCTTTCTCGAAATGTCAGCATACGTACGTCGAGAATCAAAAGAGCATTCTCGAAGGGAGCGACATAAATCTTGGGCCTGACCGCTCGGAGCGGTTGATCCCAAGGAAAGATTTTGGCCTGACGTTTATTTCCTCCCTCGGGACTCATATCTTTTTTAAATAATGTCTGAAGGCATCAGCGCGGCGCCAGAACCTGCGATGTCAAAAAGTGGATTGGTCTCGGAAAACTTGTTTGGAATTTTGGGGACTCCCGTGCAAACCTGTTTGAAACTTACGGGGACTCCCGTGAAAACTTGTTGGAAATTTTGGTAGTCGTAATTATTGTAAGTCCTATCTCCTCCGCCCGTGGCAAGGGAGGGAACAGTAGATGACTTTCTTTTCTTTTTCGAAATCTCAGCATACGTACGTCTGAATCAAAAGAGCATTCTCGAAGAGAGCGACATAAACCTTTTGGTCACCGAAAGGGATTGAAATCTCAATCTAATCGGTCTCTTTCAAGCACGCTTCGTGGAAAAGAGACATGAAGACTAGAAAATCAAATGCTTGAACCAAGAAATCGCACTGAAACGCCAAGAACCAAGTTTTGCAGGTATGGTTAGTATCGTATAGTACTGACGATCAAATTGGAAAAACTCGCCCTTTCGAGAAATTCCGGTCAACCGGAAAGGAAGAGACCAGGCCGGAGGGGGGTAATATGAAAAAGAGTCAAAAAGAGTCTCCCGCAAACCATATAGCTTTAGCTTTAGAACAACACAATGCATTGGATTTCATGTTCGCACAGTACAGTAACATCATACTCATACCACTCAAGTTACTGCTGGGCCTCTCAGGGCCTCCGTAAAAACATTTCACGGCCTTGTAGTCCTACTTTAGAACAAGTGGACTGGTTGAGCTGGACAGAGACCTGTCCACTGTTCCACCCTGTTCCACCTAATCTGAAGACCCCCCTGTTCCAGTTCCATCCTGTTCCACCCAATATGGAGACCCCCCTGTCCCTATTTCACCTGTTCCACGTACTCCCATCTGTGCCAATCTGTTCTGGTTGGTTGTACCACCTGTCCTTTCCCAACCCCCATTTCTCAGATTTTTTTCCCGGTTTCTCATTCTCATTCCACATTTCGGAAAAACACTTTTGACTGGCAGAAAACACTTTTGAATTGCACTCAGCGCCTCGTGCAGTTTGCCCACAGTGTAATGATGGGCCCAGCGGGGACCGGGCGTGGTGGTGTCTTGATGGCTGGGGGACGGTAAGGCCAAGGCGCAAGAAAGGCCATCGCTTGCTGTCACCGCCACATTTTTTTTTAGAATTTACTTATGCATTTCAGCTTTCTGTCTCGATAAGGAAGGGTGCTAGCGAATCTCCGTTCTGTGTACTCACTCGTATACATGAATTCTTATATACTTCACATTTATTTCATTTTATTTATTTTCTTCAACACATATTTAATATTTAATTGTTATATGCTTGACGTCATTATTGGCCGACACAAATGGATCTTATCGTTGTCACCATACGGGTAAAAAGTGGCCAAATACGCACACACGAAAATACACAC
>Ga0335398_10006864_pt1 | contig 14174 bp, 12 predicted proteins | sample BON03_FD_205742 | JGI IMG/M metagenome (GOLD analysis project Ga0335398, IMG submission 205742) | Freshwater microbial communities from Lake Bonney liftoff mats and glacier meltwater in Antarctica - BON-03 (spades assembly) (version 2) | ecosystem: Environmental > Aquatic > Freshwater > Ice >... | reverse complement strand
CCCGCTTGTTTGCGGACGACCGGTGATCCCGGGCGCGGAGGTTGAGGGCGGGGAACACAGGCGGGACGCGTGTGCTACGGTAGAACAAGCGTCCCGCTTGTTTGCGGACGACCGGTGATCCCAGGCGCGGAGGTTGGGGGCGGGGAACACAAGCGGGACGCATGTGCTACGATGGAACAAGCGTCCCGCTTGGTTGCGGACGACCGGTGTTCCCAGGCGCGGAGGTTGAGGGGACGGGGAACACAAGCGGGACGCATGTGCTACGGTGGAACAAGCGTCCCGCTTGTTTGCGGACGACCGGTGATCCCGGGCGCGGAGGTTGAGGGCGGGGAACACAGGCGGGACGCGTGTGCTACGGTAGAACAAGCGTCCCGCTTGTTTGCGGACGACCGGTGATCCCAGGCGAGGAGGTTGGGGGCGGATAACACAAGCGGGACGCGTGTGCTACGGTAGAACAAGCGTCCCGCTTGTTTGCGGACGACCGGCGATCCCAGGCGCGGAGGTTGGGGGCGGGGAACACAAGCGGGACGCATGTGCTACGGTAGAACAAGCGTCCCGCTTGTTTGCGGACGACCGGTGATCCCAGGCGAGGAGGTTGGGGGCGGGGAACACAAGCGGGACGCGTGTGCTACGGTAGAACAAGCGTCCCGCTTGTTTGCGGACGACCGGTGTTCCCAGGCGCGGAGGCTTGCTTCGGCTCATTTCAAGGAGGATCGAAGCGGTATGGCAACCGACTTGAAAACTGATCCCTTGATTTCAGTGGAGGAGTATCTCGAAGGGGAAAAGCTCTCCGAGGTGCAGGGTGGCCGCCGGGCATCGCCTGGGATTTTGGGTTCGAAGACTCCAGGGCCAAGCCGAGCGCAATGAATCACCATCAACGATTCCTGCGGGCCGTCGGTCGGTGGCGGAGTTTTCGGTGAGGGGGCGGTGGGTGATGCGTGGTCTGCCTGCGCACCTTCGGAGCTTTCTGAATCGATGGTGCTTGGGACCGCCAGCCCAGGCTGGCGGCTAAATGCCTGCGTCCCTTCGGGACTGTGGAGACCATACGTGTGCGTCCCTTCGGGGACTGTGGAGACCATACGTGTGCGTCCCTTCGGGACTGTGGGGTAAATGCGCGTGAGGTTTTTTTTGGGCTCTCCGCTGCACACAAATGATCATGGCGTAGGTTCAGTCGAAAAAAGTGCCCGGTTGCAAGCTGTGATTCACCCTCCTTGGTCGGCTTTGGATCAAAGTAAGCCGCCTTTTGATAGTGCCCGTCTGCCGCATAAAAATCGAAAGCCTTTCACTCCTTATGCTCCGCGAATGGATCTTCCACCTTTCGTTCCATCACGGAGACCAGCTGCGTATTGAGCGAGGTCAGGTTGGTGAGCCTCCGTATTGCGCACCACTTTGATATCGAGTTGTGTTTTCAAATTGACGTCGGGTGATTTTGGGCGGATTTCCACGCTTTCATCGAGTTTCGGGACCAGTGGGGTCGTACTTTGTGGAGCGTGTGATGATGGGATTGGCAATTTTGGGTGGAACCCGTTCTCTGGTAGGGTTTTCTGGAGGGATGGACAGAGGCTCTTGATGAATCCTCAGTTTTCCAGAGATTACGATGCGGGAGAACCTGCCAATCTGATCTGAGATTGGCAGGCTCTTTGTTTTTTGCGCGAGCTCATCAGTCGCCTCTGTTTTTGGCTAATCCTGGCAGGGTGCTCCCCAGCAGGGACTGCTTCCGCTTCACCAAAAGTGGTTTTTGGGATCATTTGGCCCCGGTATTGGCGACACCCTGGTTTCGAAAATCGGCCATTGGTTCTCATCTCGGGTTGCGGCTCGAAACAGATTGAGAGTTGTCTGAAGGACTCGACGACAGCTTGGAAATCTGGTGGAATTCATTCGGCCGACCGCTCTTTGAAAAGTGCTCTGGAAGGCGGCGACGAGACAGGATGCATTCGATTTTTGAGAGCGACATGTTGTCAGAATGGGGAATGAGCGTTTCGATGATCTGGCTGACTGGGGCGGATTCCAAAGAGGAGCGCGGCACGAGGTGATCCCAGTGGATGGAGAAAGTCATGCCGCATCCTGAATCAACGTTGCGAGCTGAGCACATGAAACGCACCGCCCGGAGTGTCTCACTTTACGGAGGGCGTCCTTGCAACCGCGATTGGGTCGAAACCCGGAGCTGTGGGCACAGAAGTCATGCTCGAAAATCGGTTCGAGCACGAGCTTGACCGCCCCTTGACGCCACGGCCACGGACCGCGGGGATGCCGAGGGGGCGTTTTTCTGCGCTTCCAGGTTTCGGGATTCACGTTTTATGGTCTTCCGGAAGGTATCCTCCGCGCATCCGTGAAGGCACGCGGGGATCGCCGCGCCGAGGCGCGGCGGACTTCGCGAGTCACTCGAAGGTCAAAGACACGCAGGACTTGAGCGAGTTCATGCGTGGGCTGTTACAACGCGATACCCGTTGGTTTCACAAGAGTCATGGGCTGGCGATACGGTTTGGGCGTATCGCCGGATGTTGATTTCGGCGCAGGCGAGACGCCTGCGCGCTATCATAGGCCAGCCTAATAACCGCCGAAGAAACCCATCATCTTGAGAACTCCCACGAAGTAGATCATGGAGACGATGAGGTGCAGGACGATGTAGAATTTCGCGCCGAGTTCGATGTGCTTGCGAGTGAGCATTCGGGAGGATGCAAATCAGTGGCGCAACGGTCAAGGAGATTGAATGGCGACCTTGGCCGCCAGATCGCGATGAGAGGAATTCATCGGTCGAGGGTTGCGATTCAGGTCGCAATGTGGGAGAAGGATTCGTGAGTAATCCTTTCCGCGAAGACCTTGTTGCACGTAATCGCCCGGAATCCTGCACTGTTGTGATTTTTGGAGCAACCGGCGATCTAACCCACCGGAAGTTGGTCCCGGCTCTCTACAATCTTGCGGTCGACGGCGAGTTGCCGACGGGCGTGAAGATTATCGGCTTCGCGCGTCGAGATTGGACCGATGAATCCTTTCGTGAAGGGCTCGAAAAATTGAACCGCGAGGTTTCGCGAACCGGGCATGATGAGGAAATTTGGTCGAGCCTCGCTCCGAATATCTCGTACCACCAGAGCGAGTTTCAGGACCAGGACGGGTATGCCAGCCTCGCCAAAAAGTTGGATGAGATTGATGTCGAGCGCGGCGGCAAGGGAAACCGGCTTTTTTACATCGCGAGTGCGCCCGAGTATTTTGACGATATTCTTCTGCATCTGAAGGAGGCGGGACTGAGCCAGGCCACGGAGGATTGCGAGACCTGTTGGTCGCGGGTGATCGTAGAAAAACCCTTCGGGACGACCTTGGCGACGGCCCAGCATCTGAACGAGGTCGTCAATGGCACCTTCGAAGAGAAAGATACCTACCGGATTGACCACTACCTTGGCAAGGAGACGGCGCAGAACATCATGGTGCTGCGATTTGCAAACGCCATTTTTGAGCCGATGTGGAACAAGGAGCATATTGACCATGTGCAAATCACCTGCGCCGAGCATCTCGGGATGGAAGGCGGGCGCGGAGCATACTACGACGGAGCTGGCGCGCTTCGGGACATGGTGCAGAACCACTTGCTTCAACTTTTGAGTCTGGTGGCGATGGAGCCTCCCACCGATCTTTCGGCCGATGGAGTTCGCGATGAAAAGGTGAAGGTCATTCGCTCGCTGCGCCAGTGGGATACGCCCGAACTCGTCAACGAGAATGTCGTGAGGGGGCAGTATCTCTCGGGCACGATCAATGGAAAGGAAGTGCCCGGGTATCGCGAAGAAGACCGGGTGAATCCGGAGTCCGAGACGGAAGCCTTTGTCGCGGTCCGCTGCATGATCGACACCTGGAGGTGGAGTGGCGTGCCCTTCTATGTGCGGGTTGGCAAACGTCTTCCGAAGAAGGCGACGGAGATTTCCATTCACTTCAAGGAGACGCCGAGCGTCCTCTTCAATGCCATGCCCGGCGGAGTTCCCGACGGGAATGTCCTGGTGATCCGGATTCAGCCGGACGAAGGGATTTCGTTGCGCATCAACTCAAAGTTGCCGGGAACGACTCTTCGGATGGAGCCGGTGAAGATGGACTTCCACTACGCCAGTAGTTTTGGAAAGAGCAGCCCCGAGGCCTATGAGCGCCTGCTGCTTGATGCCATGGCGGGGGACGCGACGCTCTTCGCCCGCAGGGACGAAGTGGAGGAGGCCTGGAGGTTTGTCGATCACATTGAGAATGCCTGGCATGAGAGCGACAATCCGCCGCCGATGGCTGAATTCCCGGCCGGGTCATGGGGGCCTCGGGAAGCCGATGAAATGCTCGCGGGCGAAGGTCGAACCTGGAGGAGACTCTAATGAGCGCAAGTATTTCCACCGAAGGATTGGGCCAAAAAGTGCCTGTGGGAGCGATTCCGCTGGAACTGAAGAAGCTTTGGGAGGCTGACGAAGCCAATACCAATGCGTCGTTGATGAACTTCCTAGTTTACACCGAGGATCCGAACCGACTGGCGGAGAATTCGAGGACGATTCAGACTCTCACCCGGGAACACGCCTGCCGTGCGGTCTTGATTGCGATGAATCGCCAGGCAGCGGAGCCCTCGATCGATGCCTGGATCACGGCGCATTGTCATCTGGCCCATGGAAAAAAATCAATCTGCTCCGAGCAGATTTCTTTCCTCCTGAATGGGAAGTCGATGGGACGGCTTCGCAATACCGTTTTCGCAAATCTCAGCAGCGATCTTCCCCTGGTTTTTTGGTGGCAGGGTGAGCTTTCGGATCTTTTCGAGGACCGGCTCTACCGCCTCCTCAATCGCTTGATTTTTGATAGTTCGACATGGGATCAGCCCCGGGAAGGATTTGGGCGGGTCTTGCAGGCTCGCGATGATACCAAGGGGCGGCTTGTCATTCAGGATCTCGCCTGGACCCGGACCTTCCACTATCGCCTTGCGATTGCGGGACTTTTCGATGATCCCATCGCCCAAAAGAATCTTCCGCACCTTGAGTCCGTCAGGATTAGCGCTCAGTCGGGGCAACGGACTTCAGCGCTGCTTTTGCTTGCCTGGGTGGTCTCGCAATCGGGTTGGAAACTGGTTTCTTCGAATGGCGACGCGTTCCAATTTTCAGCAAAGGACGGACGGACCATTCAAGCTGAGCTGACTTGGGATGACGACGGGGCGCCAATCGGGGAGTTGAGCCTCAAGGCACCGGATTGCGAGGTGAAAGTGCTCCGCAAAGCAGGCTCCGCGCATCTTAGCCACGTTCTCTGCACCGATGGGCACTGCCTTGATTTCAGTGGCCCCGCCGATGCGGAAGATTCCGCCGGACTGGTCGCCAGTCAGCTCTCGAGGGGCGGGAAGAACTCTCTTTTTTTGAGAGTGTTACCCACTTTCCTCAAGTTGCTCTAGGAAAGGGAGAGGGCCCCGCCTTCGCACCACTTTTTCTCACCGAAACTTTGAAGGTCGTGTCCCATCGATTGGGCGAGACTCAGGAGGAGCCGGTTGTGGGGAACTTTTTGGCCGAGGTCGTGGAAGCCGGTTTTGAATCCTGCCCCGCCGCCGACAATCACGATGGGAAGGTCATCGAGGGTGTGGGTGTTTCCTTTTCCGAGTTCGTTCACCCAAACGATGGTGGTGTGATCGAGCATGTTGCCGTCGCCATTCTGCTCGGGAGTGTCACGAAGCCTGCCTGCGAGGTAGGCCAGCTGTTCGGCGAACCAGATGTTGATTTTCTGAAGCTTGTTTTGGGCGTCCTCGTTTTTGTCGGGCTCGTGCGAAAGACTGTGGTGTCCTTCATCGACTCCGAGCCAGCGCATGCGGGCCTGGCCCACCGAGCGCATGAATTGCAGTGATCCCACCCGGGTCATGTCGTTAGCCATGGCGTTGACCAGAAGATCCATTTGCATGCGGGCAAGCTGGGGAGTGTTGTCGTTGACGAGTTCGATGTTGGGATCGAGTTCGGGCTCCGGATGGACCAATTCGGATGCGGTAGAGGACGCTGCCATTTCACGCTCCATTTCGCGGACCAGATCCATGTGCTGTTCGAGCAACTGCCGGTCTTCGGCACCGAGGCGCTTGGAAACCTTACTGAGATCCGCACCCAGGGAGTCCAAAACCGAAGCGTAAGTCTCACGGTCTTTCGATTGTCCGTAGAGCTTGTCGAGCATCTCGTAGGGATCGTCGAGTGGAGCCAACGGTTGATTGGATCCGGCATAGCTCATCCGGGTCCAGGGATCGGCGCGATCCGGGACGGCAACTCCGATTTCCAGTGACCCGAACCGGGTGCGGGTCGCTTCGTCTTTTTGTAAAAAGTTTCTGATTTCCTGATCAATGGAGATTGCGGAGGCCCATCCTGCCGGAGAGTCAGACCCTCCCTGGATATTTCCCGGGTGGAGGCGGGCCCCGGTCAGGAGGCAGGACATGCCCCGCATGTGCCGATCACCATCGCCGCCGACCAGGTTGGAGATGCCTTTGAGGACCAGCGTCTGGTTCTCAAAGGGGGTGAGCGGGGAGAGAATCGGCGAGCTGGAAAGCTTGCCGTCTTCCTTGGGCCAGAACTGGTCAGGGACGGTGCCGTTGGGAGAAAACATGATGACAAGTCTCTTCTTTTGCCCCGAGGGACCTGTGGCGGCAAAACCAGGAAGGCCGGTCAGGAAAGGAAGGCTTGCGGATGACACACCCAAGCGGCGAAGGAAATCACGTCGTGTTCTCATTTGTTGTTGTTACGGATACTTCCGAAAATATCTTACGCAAGCAATGGCATCATTTCCGCTCACTCCCAGTTGAAATCATTTGAAGAGAGGCACGGTAAAGACGTGACAAGGGTAGGGGATTATCCCATCCTTCTTAAGTTCTCTTAAGTTCATTCATGAAGCGTCGCAAAATTTTACAACTCAGTTCCGGAGCGTTGATTGCGTTGCCGGCCTGTTCCTCGCGGAAGGATCAAGCGGCTGCGGCCGTCAAACCCCAGGCTGCGCAAGCCACTCCACAACAGAAGCTGGGTGCCAATACCCAATACCGACCGCCTGCTTACGTGCAGCCCGGATTGCGGAATCCGAACATGAATCTTCCTTCGAACTTCAGCGGAGCGACGGTGACCCATTCCCGGGGACTTTCCACGAATCCTTATGTGGCCATGACCTTCGATGATGGACCGCACCCGCAGAACACGCCCCGCCTTCTCGACATGCTGCGGGCCCGGAATATCAAGGCAACTTTTTACGTGATCGGTAGCAATGTGGACCGGCACCCTCAAATCGTGCGCCGCATTGTCGCGGAAGGACACGAAATTGGGAATCACACTTACACCCACCGCAAGCTGACGAGTCTCGGCGACTCCGAGGTGCGACGCGAAATGAGCCGGACCGAGGATGCCATTGTGAGAGCGGCCGGGGTCAAACCCCGCACCATGCGTCCGCCTTACGGAGCACTTTTGCAACGTCAGCGTGAGATGATTTTTTCGGAGTTTCGTTACCCGACCATTATGTGGTCGGTTGATCCGCTGGATTGGAAGCGCCCCGGGCCATCCATCGTCAAGAGCCGGATTCTTTCCGGCGCTAATAATGGCGCCATCATTCTCGCGCACGATCTGCACGCTCCCACCGTTGATGCCATGCCAGGCACCTTTGACGGATTGCTTTCCCGTGGATTCAAGTTCGTCACGGTCTCCCAGTTGCTCGCCCAAAAGGGACAGGCTTAGGGCGGCTCGAGGATTAACCTGAAACCCTGACAATGTTTGGCGAGCGCTATTTCGCAACGCGTCAACGTTTGACCGACGTTGTGGTGGCCGTTCGAAAACTCGGTGAAGAGTGCGAAACGGATGTCAGTGCCCTTACCGATGAGAGTGATTTTTTGAAGGGCCTGAACAGCCCGTTCCTCTTCGTGGCCTGCGGGGAAGTGAACGCGGGGAAGTCGACCTTGTTGAACGGGCTTTTTGGCAAGGATATCTGTAAAACCCATATTCTTCCCGAGACGAAAAAGGTGCATTGGTATCGCTACGGGAGGAAGCCCAAGATCGTTGAAACGACCCCTGCCTTGGAAGAACGCTCCGTGCCCCTCGATTTCCTTCAGGATTTTAATATCGTCGATACCCCGGGAAGCAACTCTCTCGACCAGGGGCATCAGGCGATGATCGAGCGATTGCTTCCGGTGGCGGACCTTTTATTTTTTGTCTTCCCGGTGAGTAATCCGTGGGGCGCGGCGACCTGGCAGTTCATCTCGCGGCTGCCCGAGGAGCAGCTGCCGAATACCGCCTTCATTCTCCAGCAAGCTGATCTCAAGGAGCCCGAAGATATCGAGGTGATTCTTGGGCATATGCGGACGCTGGCGGAGCAGAAAACCGGCTTTCGCCCGGTCGTCTATCCGGTGTCGGGAAAGCTGGCCATGGAGGCCAAGCAAACCGATCCCTTTTCGTCCCACCTCTGGCGCAAGAGCGGGTATCCCGCGCTGGAAGCATTTATCTCCCGCCGGGTTGCCGGGAATTCTGATCGGAGAAGGGTGCTCCAAGAGGTGCGTGATTCCACGCAGTTGGTTTTGCGAAGAATCGAGGAGCAGATCGACACCCGCACAGCGACTCTGGATCACGACCAACGGTTTCTCCACGAGCTGGAAAGCGAAGTGGATGTTCGTCGAGAAGGTCAGGCCCACCAGCTCTCGGGGCGGCTTGCCGGCCTGGGTGAGGTTTTTTATAAACAGGGGATCGCGGCGACCGATACCCTTGCGGCGAGAATGTCGATTCCGCAGAGCTTTGTTTCCCTTTTTCAGCAAGAGCTGATTCCGACCCAGATCGAGCGGGGACTGACCGAAGCCGTCAAGGAAGCTGTCGAGGAGCAGGCCGGCCAAGATGGGGTGGAACTTGTCACGAGTTGCCGGGGGCACTGGGAAACCGTCGTTCCCCGTATTCAAGAAAATCTGGCGGTGAGTGCGCCAGACTTCGATCAGGAGACCGAGGCACTCAGTGGAACCCGGGAACGCTTTGTCCGCCGCCTTGGCCGCTCCGCAAAACAAGGAGTGGCGCATTTGAAAATCCGAGGAACCTTGGAATTTCAAATGGAAGGTAGAAGGGCTGTTCTGCGACGCTACATGGTGGGTATTCTCTGTCTCTTAAGTATCGCCGGGATCCTGGGTGGGCTGGATCTCGCGCGGTGGCCTTGGGTTGCGGTCGGGGGATCCGGGTTCCTTCTCCTGATCGCCGGAATTTATGCCCTCAAAACCCGGGATTCCCTTTGCCGTGATTTTGTGGAGCGCATCGGGGATTTACGTCAGCCTTTTTCCGAATCCCTTGCTGATGACTATAAAGAGGGCGTCAGGGAATTTTACGTCGAATATGGCGGCTTGTTTGAAATTGTTAGACGTCGCATTGCCGATCAGAAGTTGCTACTCAAACCGAGACTTCAGCGCTGGAACGATCTCTTTCTGGAGCTCAAAGCGATTGAACAGGAAATTTAATTGCCCTACCCTCCCTCAATGTCTTCCGTGTCCAACTCCGCACAATCTCTGACTTCCTCTCCGGCTTCCGGATCCGGGATTGGGGCTGAACTGATGCGCAGGACACTGCGGGCGATGATCACTTCGCGGACCCTGGAGAACAAGCTCTCGAGTCTCTACAAGGCCGGGAAAATCGTAGGCGGTGTTTATCTCGGAAAAGGCCAGGAAGCCTTTTCGGCATCGCTGGGGTGTTGTCTCGATCAGGATCGAGATATTTTTGCCCCCCTTATTCGAGATCAGGCCGGGCGGACTGCTTTTGGCGAGGAGTTGATCGATGCCACCCGGACTTATCTGGGGTCAGCCTTGGGGCCGATGAAAGGGCGCGACGGCAACATTCATCGTGGACGTCCTGCGGAAAGGCGTCCCGCCATGATCAGCCATCTTGGAACGTCGGTGTCCATCGTCGCGGGAATGTTGATGGCCCGTCGCATGAAGAACGACCTCGACGGCGTGGTGGGGGCCACCTGTGTGGGGGATGGTGCGACTTCCACCGGTTCTTTTCACGAGGGATTGAACCTGGCTGCGGTCGAAAAATTGCCGATGGTGATCCTGATCGCCGACAACCAGTTTGCTTATTCAACTCCACGGTCGCGTCAATTCGCCTGCGAAAGTTTGGTGGACCGGGCGCTGGGTTATGGGGTGGGAGCCGTCGAAATTGACGGCACGGATTTGGGGGCCTGTTTGCAGGGAATTCAGACCGCAGTTGAGCTCGCCCGCTCGGGTCGGGGGCCACAGGTTGTCGTTGGAAAACTCCTTCGGCTCTGCGGGCACGGCGAGCACGATGACGGAAACTACGTTTCATCGGAGCTCAGGAAATCCGCGATGGGCCGCGATTGTCTGGACGTGGGGATCCAACAGGTGATTGGTTTTGGATATGCCACCGAAACCGAAATTTCAAGTTGGCAGGCCGAGGCGGCGGAGCGGGTGCAGGAAGCGGTCGCGCAGGCCCAAAGAGAACCCAAACCGGATCCATTCAAGGAAGACTGGCGGGCATGTTCAGAGGGGGGAAGAGAGTCGCAATGAGTGTTACTTATATCGATGCCATTCATCAGGCGCAGCTGGACCTACTGCGTTCACGCGAAGATGTCTTCCTTTACGGCCAGGATATCGGCGCGTTCGGAGGGGCCTTCAAGGCCACCAAAGGTTTGCAGGAAGAGTTCCCGGAGCGTGTTTTGGATTCTCCCATTAGCGAGGATGCCATGGTGGGAATGGCCATTGGGGCTGCCATCAGTGGCATGCGGCCCATCGTGGAAATGCAATTTGCTGATTTTTCTTCAATCGCTTTCAACCAGATCGTGAACCACGCTGGCACTCACTTTTACCGGACCGGTGTGCCGGTTCCGATCACGGTGCGTCTTCCCTGCGGAGGCACGCCCGGCTTCGGGCCGTTTCACAGTCAAATGGTGGAGGCCCTCTACGGGCACTATCCCGGGATCGTGGTGGTGACCCCGGCCACGGTTTCCGACGCCTACCATCTTTTGAAGGCTTCTGTCGAACTCGATGACCCTGTCGTTTTCTGCGAGCACAAGTTTCTCTATCGTTGGTTAAAAGCGGCACGAATTTCAGAAGAAACGCTGCCGCTGGGGCGGGCCCGGATTTCCCGGGCCGGCAAACACGCAACAGTCGTCACCTACAGCGCGATGGTTCACGAAGCAGTGCGGGCAGCCAACCGCCTTGCCGGGGAAGGTTGGGAGATCGAGGTTGTCGATCTGCGCACCATCAAGCCCCTCGATATGGACACCGTCCTCGCATCGGTCGCCCGCACGGGGAGACTTCTGGCCCTGGGCGAGGCCTTTCCGTGGGGCGGGGTCACCGCAGAGATTGTTTCACGAGTCGTTGCAGAAGGTTTTCATCTTCTGGATGCCGCCCCTTTGCGCTTGAATGCTAGGGATACGCCCATTCCTTATCATCCGGATTTGTGGGCGGCCCATCGTCCCACTCCTGAGTCCATCGTTGAGAAACTACGAGAACTTCTGAACCTCTAACAGCCATGCCCCAGGTCCCCATTATCATGCCCCAACTCGGCGAATCAATTGCCGAAGCCCGCATTGTGAGACTCTTCATTTCACCCGGAGACACGGTCGTCGCCGACCAGGAAATCATTGAGGTGGAAACCAACAAAGCGGTCATGTCGGTCACAACTCTTTGCGGAGGCACCGTGACCGAGATCCGCGGTGAGGAGGGTGAAAACTATGCCGTGGGCAGTCTCTTGGGAATTCTTGAGGCGACCGATGAGGAGGTGACCCGAACGGGTGCTCCCGTCATGGGGGGGGGCACAGATAGCGGTTCGGACGAAAACGATGAGGAGGAGAATCTTCATTTTCGTCAGGCGGAACAAAGCTATGAGGAGCCGGTTTTGATTGAACCCAGCGTCCGGGGATTGCCGGTTCCAGCGGGAATGAAAGGGGCTCATTATATTTCCCCCCGGATGAGGGCCCGCATGGATGAACTGGGGCTTCGCGAGGCCGATATTTCAGCGATCGCAGGAAGCGGGGCCGGGGGGCGGGTCACGGTTGATGATCTCGAGTCGTTCCTTGATTATATTTCCGGATGGCCGCACAGCTCGGCTTCCCCGATGCGTCTCGCGGTGGCCGATGCGATGAGGCGAAGCTGGTCCCGGCCCCTGGCATCGGTTGGGCTTCCGGTGGTTCTCGACCGGGTGCTGGAGCACCGGGCCAATCGGGATCCCAAGCCGGGATTGACCTTATATGTCTTGAGGGCCTTCGCGATTGCACTTGCCGAAGAGCCGGCCACGGCCGGGTTCTTGATTGGTGAAAAAGTGGTGTATCCGCGCGCTTTCGATATTGGCGTCGCGGTGCAAGTCGAAGACGGTGTGGTGGTTCCGGTTTTACGAAACGTTGACCAGCATAAGGTCCCCGAGCTGGCAGCTGAATATCGTCACCTCGTGGCGGCGGCCCGTGAACGACGGCTGACACCCGGCCATACCCAAGGAGGGATCGCGACCGTCACTAATTTCGGAACCTTTGGGCTCAAATGGGGCACCCCGATTCCTCTCCCCAACGAGACCTTGATTCTGGGCCTTGCGGCCGGGATCAAGAAGCCCAAGTGGAGCGACGAGGTCGAAGCATTTATTCCCGTGACCGAGACAGAAATCTGCCTGACCTTTGATCACCGGGTTGTCGATGGCGGAGGAGCCGGGCTGCTTCTCCAGAGAATTGGCCAGCTTCTGCAGGCGCCCGAGAAACTCTAAAGGATCGCTTTTCGGCTCACGATGAGGGTTTATTCCAACGAAAGTTCGCAGGCCTTCACAATCGTCGACACTTCGGCGAGGCGTCCGGTTCCCTGGTAGCCACAGGCCAGATCGCCTTCCTCCGGGTCGATGAATTGTACCCCATCCATTTTGAGTTGGTTAAGATTGCGTCGGGTCGCGGGATGATTCCACATCTTTCCGTTCATCGCCGGGGCGATGAGCTTACGGGTCCCGGACGGCAAAGCGAGATAGATGGCAGCGAGGGGATCGGGGGCCAAGCCATTGGCAAACTGACCCAAGGTATCGGCACAGGCCGGCGCGACCAGAAAGAGGTCAGCCTTGTCGGCCAACTCGATATGACCGGGCTTCCATGAATTCTTCTCGTCTTCCAACGAGACCAAAACGGGTTGTCTCGAGAGCACCTGCAGCGTGAGAGGGGTGATGAATTCTGTCGCGGCTTTCGTCATGACCACATGCACTTCGTGACCCAGCTTGGTGAGCTGGCTTGCGATATCGGCAGCCTTGTAAGCTGCGATCGATCCGGTGATTCCGAGGACAATATTCATTTGAAGCGGGAGACCTTGAGCCGTTCGGCCAGCACAAGTGCTTTAAAGTTGGAGTAATCCTCTTCGCGCGTTGCCGAAATGAGGCGATAGGAATATTCGGGCCAGTGTTTCATTTCATCGAGGGCATTTTTCATCCGCAGTGCGATGATGTCCTCGGCATCGGTTCCGCGTCCGGTAAGACGGGCCAGAAGCTCCTTCTCGCTGGGCGGCATGACGAAGAGGTCGATGAGTGCCATCTGAATCACTTGATCCTCACCTTGCCGGACCTGCGCTGCACCTTGCACGTCGATGTCCATCACAACATCAATGCCTTCCAGAAGATGTCCAATGACTTCGTTTTTGAGGGTGCCGTAGTGATTCCCGTGAACCTCGGCATGTTCGAGGAGTTCTCCGGCCTTGATCCGTCGTGCGAATTCTTCGTGTTTCAAAAAATGGTAGTCAACGCCGTCAATCTCTCCCTCGCGGGGCTGCCGGGTGGTGCAGGAAATCGCATAATGAGCTTCGCCTTCGTCCGCCAGGCGACGACAGAGGGTGGTCTTTCCGGAACCCGAGGGTCCGGAGACGAGAAGAAGGATACCGGTGCGTGATGTCACGGGGAAACTTTAGGCCGTGCGCCGGAAAAGGTAAAGGAGTCATGAAGGTCGCCACGAAGCACCTCGAGGAGAGTTGATCGCAGAGGACACTTTGTGACTGACCTCATGGGCTGAAACTCTAGACTGCGAGCGTGCCCGTGATACAAGTGATGTCCGAAATTCTCGCCAGCCAAGTGGCGGCGGGAGAGGTCATCGAGCGCCCGTCCAGTGTCATCAACACGGTCTTTTCATTTGATTGATTTTCCATTAACCAGGGACATTGGAGATACGGTGGAGCGAGCACATTGCTCAAAAATCCGAGGCCAAGAGAGGGTGACGCCCTGGCGGAATTTGACCGAGAT
>Ga0335398_10006850_pt1 | contig 14198 bp, 11 predicted proteins | sample BON03_FD_205742 | JGI IMG/M metagenome (GOLD analysis project Ga0335398, IMG submission 205742) | Freshwater microbial communities from Lake Bonney liftoff mats and glacier meltwater in Antarctica - BON-03 (spades assembly) (version 2) | ecosystem: Environmental > Aquatic > Freshwater > Ice >... | reverse complement strand
GGGGGCTTCACCGGCCGCGTCGTGCCTCGAGAGCAGCTTCGCGAGGTAGTCGATCTGTAGCGACTCGCCGCCGTCGGCGATGTAGCAGTACGTGGTGTCGCCCGCCTCGAGCAGCTCACTGCCGATCTGGAGCTCGTGCACCTGGTTGAGCGTGGCGCAGACCTCATTGAGGTGCGTGCGTGCGCCGTCGAGAATAGATCAGCTGCTCATGCTCATGGGCCTGGCCACAGTTGCGCGTTGCGAGCTCCTCCTTGAGCTTCTCGATGAGGGCAATCGAATCGCCGTCTCGAGCTCTACCTCAGCGCGCCCAGCCTGCGCGGCCTGCTCGCGCATTAAGGCCCACGGGCGCCCCGCCTCTGTGACGCGAAGCACCTTGGCCGTGACGGCCGCCGCCTTACTCTTGGCTATCTCCACCGCCGTCTCTGACTGGCGAGCACCCGCCCGCGCTGCGCCGCGGATGCGAGCCACCTCCTGCTTGCCGCCGCCTCTGACTGGCGAGCACCCGCCCGCGCCGCGCCGCGGATGCGAGCCACCTCCTGCTTGGGCGTCGTGACAGTCTCCTCGAACCTCGAGCTTTAAGGTGCGCTTCTCGGTGGCCAAGCGCTTGAGGCGCCGACGCGAGAGGAGCTCCCTCCGCTCCGCCACCCACGCGGCGCGTTGCCCCTTATCCTGCGCGTCGAGGTCGTATGCGGCCTGCGCCGTCGCAACCCGCGTCGCCGCTGTCGCAACATCGAGTTTGTCTGCGTGCAGGTCGCGCGCAAATTGGAGTTTGTGCAGAACGCGCATAGCAGCCGTGGCGTCCGCCCCCGCCCGCTCGGCGATGAACTCCTCAATGTAGAGCCGCTGCCGGGTCGACAGTGGCGCGGAGCGAGATGGACTGCTGCTCCTAGGTCTGGTTTCGAGCCAGCACAGCCGACGTGGTGGGGGCGGCGGCCACGGCGTCTTCCATGGCGACGTCGGCCGGAGGCCCGCTCTCGCCTTCGTCGCTCGCAGCTGCGAGCAGCGGCGCCAACAGCGCCCTCAGATCGTCGTCCAGGTCGGCAGGCAGGAGCTCCTTCGGGTCGGGCGCGTCGAGAGCGGCAGGGCCCGCCTCAGCGGCGCCGTCGGCTGCGCCGCCGCCAAAGTCGAACTCGAGAGGTAGCTCGCCCCACGCGAGGAAAAGATACCGCTCCGCCTCCTCGTATGTCATGCCCCTGAGCGTGCGGTCCTTGCCCGCTGGGCGGCACGCACTTGCAGCGCACCTAGCCAGCCGCGCGCGAGGCGCTCCCTTTGCGCGTGATGAGTGTAGAGAGCCGCTTACCTGCCGCGGAGTCGCTGGTGACGCACTGGCCGAGGGAAAGCGACGCGGGAATGGTGTAGAAGTCGCACCACGAGCACGTGCAGAGAGCTCCTTGGCTCGCGTCGCATGGTCGAAGACGAGACGGTAGATGAGGATGGCGAGCGCCTCGCTCACGCGCATCAATGGGATGGACGCAGCACTGCCGTAGACGATGCCTCGGCATGGCTCGACAGACGAGGAGGAGTGGAGCAGAAATGGCAAAAGCTTAGCGCGGCCCGTAGGGGCTGATCCATTTGGGACCGGAGGAGACGCCTGGCGACCGCAGCCGAGGTCCGCTGCGTCGATTGTAGGAGCTCCATCTGCGTACAAAGGATGGGATCGTTGGGCGTGCTTCGCGGTGCTCGCACGTGCATTCAAGTTTGGGTCTGCCGGAGACGGAGACGGTGACGTCAAGGCACCAGACCAAGAGGAGGAGCTGGTTCGAACAGTCGGAGGTGGCCAGCACCGTGCTGCAGTGCCCCGGGCAAGTAACAGGCGCGGCCTCCAATGCACCTGCTCCCAGTGAGGGGCGTGCGTGCCCCGTCGCGGCATCAAGGCCTACGGGAGGGCATCAATTTGGAGGCCCGTTAGCCGCCATTTTGCGTTGAGTTTCGGAGCGAATTTAGAGCTTTGTTTTTACCTAGAGCTGCTCAGGCGAGTTTTGTTTTAGCACGCCATTTGGTACCCCTTTCAGTGGTGAGCGACCGGCCTACGCGTACGCCGTTCAGGCTCAGGGGAGGCGAGCGCGGTCGGTTGTGCCCCTGTTTCTCAGCGAGGCTCGGTCATGGGGGTCGATGCGCAGCTGCTCATTGGCCTTTGGCATGCCCGCAGCCGTCCTTGTCGCTCACGAGCTTCGCGCGCCGCGAGTTGCGAGTTGCTAGCCGGGTCGTTTTCGCGCAAAAACCGTCAAAAATAGGCTGAAAATCGATAGCTGGGGGGGTTCGTTTTCTGCCACTGTGTATGAGTACTCACATAACAGGTACTACTCATGAGTTGAGTAGTACAACATCGGACATCGGTACAAATCATGAGGTGAGTAGTACAAAATCGGTACTAATCATACTCAGTAGCTATTTTTGACGGTTTTCGCGCGAAAATGACCCGGCCAGCAACTCGCAACTCGCGGCGCGCGAAGCTCGTGAGCGACAAGGACGGCTGCGGGCATGCCAAAGGCCGATGACCAGCTGCGCATCGACCCCCATGACCGAGCCTCGCTGAGAAGCAGGGGCACAACCGACCGCGCTCGCCTCCCCTGAGCCTGAACGGCGTTCGCGCTCCATTTTGGCTGCCATGCCGATACCCAGCAACCGGACCGGACCAACGGAGTTTAGTGGGTATCGCGACCGGTGCAGGAGCGTTGTATGTGCACTCACGAAGGTCGGCCTAGATTTGTAATGCGAGATCTTGCTCCTCACTCGCACAACCTCGCCTTCGCCCCAGGGTCCAAATGGACGCTTACGTCGGACGTGAAACTGGATGGCGAGTACAAGGTGCTGAAGGTCCTTGGGATGATCCGGCGCGGTGGTGCCGTCCTTGCGGCCATCCGCTGGGCAGGTTTTGCCGCGGTGGGCGACACCTGGGAGCCCGTCGAGAACGTTCTCCTGCTGAACAAGGTCCACGAGTTCACGCATGGCCCAACGGCACCAGTGCCAATCGAGCTGGGAAAGTACTACCTGCGCGCGACAATCTTCAACTCGCTCAGCGGCCGCAAGCAGAATGAGAAGAAGCCCTACTACAAGCATGCCATCAACGTGCCGCAGCTCTGCTATGACGAGCTCGCCATCGCCGTGCTGCACGACTTGGCCCAGATCGAGGGCTGCTCGCTAGCAAAGGAGACCACTCATGAGGGCACGATCTACATACTCACGGTCAACACGCTCGACGCCGCCGCCGACTTCCTGCTCACGCACGTGGCCAAGCCCGACATCGGCAACGGCTCGCTACGCTTCGTCTCGGGCGCGGCCGGGTACCTGGATATGACCAAGCTGCTGCCAGGCACCTTTGTCGAGTATCTGGTGCCAGCGGTCAAGAGCAACGTCCCCAGCTTCGCCTCGCGCAAGGCAACGGTCTATGTCTTCACAGCCATCTTCAACGGCCTGAGCGGCACCCCGACGTGGCCCGCCATCATAGCCGAGTCGGAGCGGCTGACGCTGGCTGAGCAGGACGCCATCGTGCAGCATGCAAAGCTCGAGCTGCGCCAGTCGTGGTCCGTCGCGCCGCTACCTCACCCGCTGCGCACAACGTGGGCAGCGCTGGCTGGCGACTGGGCCGGGGCTCCCGCTGCGGGGCCACTCGCTGGCACCCCACGTGGCTGTGCCGTTGCGCGGCAAGTCGCCCAAGAAGTGATTGGAGGGGGAGGAGAGGAGTGTTGTTTGTGTCTATTTCATAACATAAGACAGCTTGTTTTTGTGTACATATAATATCCAATAAGCACCGCTAGCTCGGCCGGCCCCGTCGGGAGCCGGCTGGGCAGCAGGTGGGCTCTCCGCCGGTCTGCTCTGCGCCTGCGCTGAGCGCTGGGTGCGCCTGCGCCCTAAGCTTTCTTGAGCTTCACATTGGGCTTTTTCGCCAAATCTGGGCATAAGTGAACGTTATGAGCGATGCAGCACTCCTCAGAGGCTCCCAAGCGGCTCATACGCAACCCATATGCCATGTCCACGCACAGGGGTCGAAACACCCAGCCAAAAATATTCTGGGGTCTGGTCACGTGACCCCAACGGCAAAAAATACCGGGGGGGTCAGGGTTAGGGTTAGCTAACCCTAACCCTAACCCTAACCCCGCATTTTCTCGACCTTGGGAGCCGCCTGGCGGCCTCCCTCCGCAGCCCCGATGCGCCCGCTTACGCCCCAACCACCCCCCGTACCCCAGCCAGTCGAGCCAGCGTCAAAGATCGCGATTCCGCCGTCGTACTGGTGCCAGACGGTCCCCAAATCGACGCTTCTTCTGCGGCCCTGCGGCTGCGACCGAACAACCCGCTCGACTCCCTCGCCCACCAATTCCCCCAACAACGCCATGGTGCCGGCCTGGATCGCCGGCACTGGCCCCGCACGGACGCCCCACAATCCGTGCTGCAGCGTGCCGGAGGCTGCCGCCTCCCAGGTGCCGCCCGCGTCCTCGCAAAAGGCGGGAACCATGCACCGGCATACCAAAAAAAAAAAATGATGGCCCCAAACCGACCGCGCGCCCGCCCCGGCGGGCTCGCTCGGCGGCCCCGCCGCGTTCACACCGAGTTCACTGCACCTGCCACCCCCGCGGCCACCGACAGCGCCAGCAGCGGCGATGCCGCCTTGAATTGGTAACAAGCCGACCGTGAAATCCATGGCGCGGCCGGGGTGCAGCAGCATAAGTTCGACCTCGCGCACTTTGCGCGACCACCCTCTGCCCGCCGCGACTCCCTCCGGGCCCGAATCGCATGTGCCGGCGCAACCTAGGCGCCGCCCGGCCCGCGCCGCGCCGGTCGCTGCCGCATCCAACGCGAGGCGCCGCAGCGCCGGCGCCGTAGCGGCCCCGCGGCCCGTAATGTCTTTGTAGTGCCCGCCACCGGGCGCCCCCTCCCCTGCTCTTCTAGGCGGCGTCGAACGCGGCAGTGGCAGCGTGGCGGTTGCAATGACAGCTTCCAATACGGCGCCATATGAAAGCAGCCAAGCTGCGACATCGTCGCCCAAGGACGGCCGCCGCAGCCCGAGACTCGTGGTCACGCCGCGCGCGCCCACCTCACGGCGCGCGCAAATGGCCGCCCGCCGCGAGCGACCTCGCCGCGCCAGCCTGCTGTGCGGGCTCGGGCACCCGTAGCACCACACCACGTTGATGTCCTGCTCCGCCGGCCCAGGGCTCGCTCTCGCGCTCCTAGTGTCGAGCCCTGCACCAAAGTGAGAGAGGGGGGGGGGTGTTAACACGAGAGCGGAGGAGTTTTTTTTTGGTAGATTCAAGTCGCGGGACGGGCTGGTGTGCGGCGTGTGGGCGATGTCAGGGCTAGGCGCGCGGCACCGGGCCCTGTACGGGGCGTGTGCACTCACTCAGCGCGCTCAGCGGCTCCAAGGTCGACGATAATACGAGGCGAGGTGTCGCGCCGCCGGCGATGCCCCGCTGCTCGCCGCAGGGCCACTCTTCACAAGCCGCGGTCGTGGCGGGCCATGCCATCGCGGAGACCGCCGGCCTGGACTGAACGGGGTACACATAACACGATATGGCTGTAGGCTGCCAGCCCGGCCGGCCCAAGGCTCGAGCAGGCCACGCTAGGGTAGATCCCCCGCCTGTATTGCGGCGTGCTGGGGGTCAGAGAGAAGTATTGTTTCGGGTGCTCGCGGGTCTCACGGCACGCGGGCGTAGGGCGTGCGTGCTGGGCGAGGGCGGGGCTGGTGGAGCTATAGAACGGGCGGGACGGCTGCACTCACCCATCGCGCGCTTGGGCTCCCACAGCGATGAGACGCGCAACGAGAGGCGCCGAGCCAAGTCCCACCGCCCGTGGTGTTAACCATTTTCCTGCGCATATGGGGCCGTGGCACGGGGTCAAGAGCGCCGGTGGCAGAGGCACCAGGCGGGAGAGCGGTCCCGCGGGGGTGGGGAGGTTCCCTGTGCGCTGCAGGCGGCAGCCGAGCCGTGGGTTGAGGCTCCGAGACGGATTTGTAGTTTTGTTTAAGCCATATTAGATGGGCAGCATGGCGGAGTAGGCCCAGGGTCTGCCAGGCTGGGAGCGGCGCGGTGCACCGGATGGAGAATCTGACGGTGCAGCGCGACGGACCATAGGAGTGCTCGACGCTGTGCGCCAGCTCTGACCTCAGGGGTTGACGAAGTCGCGAAGTCTCCACCATATAGCACCTTCTTCGGCACCCCTCCACCTGCCAAAATGAAGTTGCCACAAGACTTTACGAATGAACGGCTGGGCGGGGGGGTGCGCCTTGGCAGACAGAAGGCTGGTTCAGGGCTAGACACCCAACAAGTATGCGTTAATGTTTGCCGCTCCATGCGCACAACTCGCGGAATCTTGGATCTTGGCTTTGAAACCGGGCCGGTGGCAAAGTGGTTGCATTGGGCATTGTGCGAAAACGCGTCTGTTATGCGCGGGGACGCTAGCACAGTGCACGCGTAGGGGGGAACGAATGCGTCTGCGTTCGCGCGAGCGCACCGGTCCGAACAAGAAATGGCCTTAAAGTGCTGAAAACTGGCCGTGGAGGCTCCTCGCGGCGTCAGCCAAGGAGCAGCATCGTGCCCAGCAGCAGCAGCGGCGTGTGGCAGTTGCGGCGCAACAGCCATCGCCGGCCGCATCAAATCCGGCATGGGCCCCGATCGTGATGAGCGGACTGAGCATGGAGCGCAGCCGCCCGACCTTCGGCGTCGTTTACATTTCGCCCATTCTGGCCGCCGCGCGCGCTTTGAAATTTTGAAATTTTGGGCTGTACGCTTATAATGAGGGCTAGGGGGTAATAGCCTAATGTGTTGTGTTGAAAAAAATAAATTAAAAAATTGCCCCCCAAGATATTCCAAGCCTGTGAACACAAATCTCTCATCTTAAGACGCCTAACCCCCCCCTTTCCCCCAGCGGAAATCAGTTTTTGGCCTTCAATTTCTGCTGCGTTGTGAAGTCTAGCGCCGCGCGTTCGGCGGCCCGGTGATCGGCGCGCCCACTTGCAGCGGCGAGTCCTGCTTGCGCATCGCAGATCGTGTCGTCGCTCTTGACGCCCCTGGAGAAGCCGCCCTCCTCCGACTTCTTCCTCTTCGGCTCGAGGCCCAGGTACATTTGCGTCGTCGTGGTCAACGGCACCTCCTTCGCCATGCGCCCCGCCGTAACCTGCTTCAGCATCATCAGGTCGACGGTCTGCTGCACCGCCCTCGTCTTGGCCTTGCTGCTCTTGCACGTCCCCTTCTTGAAATACTTCTTCATGTCCTGGTGCGCGTGCTCGTTGCCCTCGGTCGCGCCCAGGTACGGCTTCTTGAGCAGCAAGTAGAGGTAGGGCACGCCGTAGACCGTGTCGTGGCCGTAGGTGCGCCGCCGCTTCGTGCCGATGCACTCGAGCATCGCGCGCTCCAGCGCGATGCCCAGCTGGTACGCCTCCTCTGCTCGCAGGTCGCGCAGCTCGTCCGTGATCGCCGAGGTGTCGAGCTCGTGCTGGTGCGTGAAGTTCCAGTGCTCGCAGATCGCCCAGAACATCGCCGAGACGCGCTCGAGGTAAGTGGAGGGCGCGTCCTCGTCGTCCCCGACGGCCGCGGCTGGCGCTTCAACGGTAGGCTCGTCCGCCGCCGGCATCTCTTAATCGACGGCGCCGTGGCCGCCCACAGGCCCCGGGCCATCGGCCGCCGCCGAAGCCGAGGGCAGGATCACAGCCCGCGAGGCCTTCTCGGACCGCTGGCGCTTGCCCTTTGCCAGCCACCCACCCTTCGACTTCTGCACGGCCGGCTGGCTCTGCGCCGTCGCCGCCTTGGCCGCCGCCGCCGCTGTGCATGCCGCCGCCGCCACCGCCACCTGCAGCTCCTCCTGCGAGAGCGGTCGCCTCTGGACCGACGGGTGGTCCTTGGCCTCCTTCAGGTCATAGAGCGGCTTCATGATCCGCACCATGTCGGGCAGGAGGGTCGGGTCGCGCGAGAGCTGCTTCACCTTGGGGCCGTTAGTGTGCTTCATGTGCTCGTGGTCGCCGCCGAGCTTCATCATGAGGCCGGCGCCGCCATCGCACTTGGCCGAGTTGACGCGCGCGTTGATCTCCACCGAGATGGCCTCGGCGAGCTTTTGCAGCTTTGGCTGCTCCTTGTACTGCGTCTTCGGCGCGTACAGGTGTGAGTGGACGGCCTCCTCGACGGCGTTGTTGACCTGGTTCAGGTACAGGTGCAGGAGGTCCGTGACGACCGCATGGAAGGGGAAGAGCGGAAAGTACCCGAAGACCTGGCCCTTGTTCTCATTACTCCACTTCTCGCCGAAGGCCTCGCGCTTCGCCTCGGTCATCCTTGCGACCTCGGCGCGCTTAGCGAGGACCTCGGCCTTGCTCCACACCTGTTGGTGCGGGGCGGGCAGAGGAGGTTAGTGGAGTGGGGTAGTGTTTGCTGTGTTGCGCAATACCGGGGGGGGGTATGTCGCGCCCCACTGCTCGCGCCGCTGTGTTGGTACGCCCTCTCGGGAGGGCTGGCGTGGCAGTGCGCACCCCGTCGTGTCGTGTAATGGTTCAGTCTGTGGGCTCCTCCTCCTCCAACGCTACCCAAAGCGCGACGAAAGCCAGCGCGCAGCGGTCCTCGTAGCTGAGCTCGCCGTAGTGCGACTTGTAGTACTTGGTGTAGTCGTTTAGCTCGCCCTCCTTCTCGCTGCAGCCGCAGCACGCCGAAAAGCAGTCGTGCGCAAACGAGCGCCGGCCGAGCAGCTTCATGAGCGCCGGCTTGTCGCCAGTAATCACAAAACGCACGAAAATATTGGTGGGGGCACCGTCTGCGTCGCGCATCTGTGGGTCGCGGTAGAGGCGGTAGAGGTCCTTGCGCAGCTGCACCGTGCGCGTCTTCACAGTCAGCCACGCCTCTGCCAAGCCAGGGTCTGCGCTCCCGTGCCGCCACATCGCGAGCGTCCGCGTCCCGTGTGAAGACTGGTGGAGACGGTTGCACGAGGCGAGGGAAGCCGACGCGCGCACGGCGGTGTCATCCTCCATCAGCTTATCGCCGTCGTAGGTCAGCGCGATCCAGTGCGCGTCCCCCCGCGCGCCCGTCATCGCCATGCCGCCCATGGTCGAGTCGTTTGCCGACACGAGCAGGTCGAGCATCTGGGCGTCGAACGACTTCACCTCGGCGCCGCGCCGGTCGTCGCTGCTAACGTTGCCGAGCGGCCCGTTCAGAATCTCGTCGGAGAGCGCGTGCATCGGGGCGAGAGGGATCACGTCGGGCATCTTGACCTTGGAGTTGGGCGCGAGCAGGTGGTGCGTGCGTGCGCGCGCGCCGTGCTTGTCCACGCCGTTGTGGTTGTACTTCATTAGGTCGCGCACCCAGCCGAGGTTGTTCCAGCTGATGACGCAGCCGAGCCGGAACGTGTTCCACTTCTCGGCCGAGAAGACCATGGCCATGTGCTCGGCGATTAGCCGATCGCGCGCCTCGTGGATGATGTCCTTGACCTCGTTGCACATTTTGCTATCCGGCAGCGTGGCCAGATCGAGGTGGCAGCGCTTGCCGTTCTCGTGCTTGATCTTGTACAGCGCAAGGTAGCAGAGCTGTGCGACGTCGGCGACGTGCCAGCGCATGAGCAACGTCTCGAGCATCGACGCCTCCTTGTTCCACATGCTTTGGCTCGACGGGCTGTCGTCCATCTTGTTGATCTTGCCAGCCTGGGAGCTCACCGCGGCGTTGGCCGCAGCCAATTTCTGCTCGAGCCCGAGCGCTTTCCTGCGCCAGCTGGAGGCCTGGTCGAGCTTCCTGCCCGCATCCCGCTGGCTAGTGTCCAGCAGGTGCTGCAGCTCGGCGCAGCTCGACTCCGCAGCGCGCAGCAGGTCATGTGCCGCCCTCGGGCCGTCCATAAAAAACGAATTTTGAAGCGCGCGAAAATGGGGTAGCTGGGAACCGGCCAATTTCGCCACTGTGTATACTCTTAATAACTCGATTAGTTGTCGTTGGCTTGTTCTGCAGAGTATTCACACCCAGTACTCACCAGTACTCACTCTATTTAGAACAAAATAATATATACACAATATTCAATAATATTGACAAGGATATTATACAATGATATACTCCAAAAAAAGGCTCCCGACCCTAAAATTTTCGCGTCCTCCGGAAGGGAGAAGAGAGGTGGCTTGACCACACGCCCACGCCTACATAGCACATAAACATAAAGCAAAATTGAACAGTGAACAGCCGCTCGGCGGCTTGCAACACAAGACACAAGCCGAGAAAACAGAAAACTCCAGCCAGGGGAAAGACACACACATCACACATCACAAATGCGGCCGGCGAGGCGGGCAGCCAGCAGCACAGCATAAACACAGTGTTGCAATCTAACCCCTAATTCCGTTTTAATTCGATATTTTGTTCCCTCGATCGTGGAGCGCATCTACCAGCGTGCACAGCTCTTGCAAATTATGTTACACATAGGCCCTGCGAGTCTCAAGGCACGACTCGCGCGCGATTCCGCTCCCATACACCAATTGCGACGTGTTTTTCGCTCCCATCAACGGCAACTTTGCGAAAGGGTCATCGAGGCGGTGAGCGCTGCGCGGGTGTTGTCTTGCGGTGTCTATCGTCGAGGCAGGTTGTAGTTCAAGTTTGGGGCGCGCCAACGCGGTCTCAACGCGCCCAGAACGCTAAGACCAGGTCGTTGCGTGGCTCGGCGTCCACCGATGAGGGCGCCAATGCCCTGGGCGACACCAATGAGGGTTGAGGCACCACTCCTTTGACGAGGGGTGCTGCCTCAAGCTTACAAGAGGTCGCTGGGCACGCGAGGCATCACCACGTCGCACGCCTGATGCAAGCTGGCCCAGTCTCGCCAGTGGATTCGAACAAAAATTGGCAAAAAAGCAGCGCGATTTCTGTACGTTTTCACGTGAAGGACAATTTTGGGGTTCTAATTATATAATAAAAATTAAATCGTAGTAACTAATAATAACAGACAGCCCAACGACTCACACTTCGAGCACATGATGAATGTACCCCTACAAAACACCCCCCCAACATAGCAGCCGAGGGGCCTTAAACATCACATCCACTCAGCCGTCCGAGGCGGACGAGTCAGTCAGACCCCCCGCGGCCCCACAAAACCAAAACACACACACACCGCGCACTCACTCATTCAGAAGCGGCGCGCCCACCTCGCCCGCCACATCCCCGTGCCCGTGCTGCCTGTGCCGCTGCTCCATCCTTACCTGGATCAGCGCCTCTCGCTTCTGACCTTCCTCCAGTGGTATAACCTTCGACCTCGCGGTCGCGCGCCTCCCTCTCACCAGGCCGCGTGTGAGCAGCATCAGCGCAATCTGTTCCTCGCGGCCGACGTTGTTGCCTTTGTTCTTATCGACCACCTCTAGGCCGGTCGCTCACCACTGAAAGGGGTACCAAATGGCGTGCTAAAACAAAACTCGCCTGAACAGCTCTGGGTAAAAACAAAACTCTAAATTCGCTCTGAAACTCGACATAAAATGGCGGCCAACAGGCCTCCAAATGAATGCACTCCCGCGGACTTTGACGCCGCAACGGGGCGCGCTGGCCCCATACTGGGAGCAGGTGCGTTGGAACCCCCACCTTCTACTTGGCCGGGGCACTGCAGCACAGCTCTGGCCACCTCCGAATGTTCGAACCAGCTCCTTCCCTTAGTCTGGTGCCTTGCCGTCACTGCCTCCGGCAGCCCCAAACTTGAGTGCACGTGCGAGCACTGCGAATCACACCCAACGATCCCATCCTTTGTACGCAGATGGAGCTCCTACAATCGACGCAGCGGACCTCGGCTGCGGTCGTCAGGCGTCTCCTCCGGTCCCAGATGGATCAGCCGCTACGGGCCGCGCCGAGCTTTTGCCGTTTCTGCTCCGCTCCTCCTCGGCTGTCGAGCTATGCCGAGGCATCGTCGACGGCAGTGCCGCGTCTATCCCGGCGATGCACGTGAGCGAGGCGCTCGCCATCCTCGTCTACGGGCTCGTCATCGATAGTAAGACGCGTGCCAAGGAGCTCTCTACGTGCTCGTGGTCGTGGGGCTACGTCTACGCCATCCTCGCGTCGCTTTCCCTCGGCCAGCGCGTCATCAGCGACTCCACGGCGGGTAAGCGGCTCTCCATGCTCATCACGCGCAAGGGGAGCGCCTCGCGCGCGGCTGGCCTTGACGGCGCGCTGAGATGGCGCGTCAAAAAGCGCAGCCAGGAGAAGACGCTCAATGGCATGACGTACGAGGACGCCGAGCGGCATCTGCTCCTCGCGTGGGATGAGGTCCCGCTCGAATTCGACTTCGGCGGCGGCGCAGCCGACGGCGGCGCTGGGGCGAGCCCTGTCGCTCTCGGCACGCCCGACCCGGAGGAGCTCCCGCTTGTCGACCTGGACAACGACCTGGGGGCGCTGTTGGCGCCGCTGCTCGCGGCTGGGAGCGACGAGGGCGAGGGCGCGCCTCCGGCCGACGTCACCATGGAAGACGCCGCGGGCGCCGCCCCCACCACGCCGGCTGTGCTGGTTCGAAACCAGACCTACGAGCTGGAGGCCATCTTGCTCCGCGCCACCATCGACCGGCAGCGGCTCTACGTCGAGGAGCTCGGCGCCGGGCTGGCGCGGGCGGGCGCCGCGGCTACGCGCGCCCTGCGCAAACTCCAATATGAGCGCGGCCTGCACCAACACAAGCTCGAGGCCGCGACGGCGGCGACGCGGATGGTGCAGGCGCAGGCCGCATGCGACCTCCACGCGATGGGCAGGGAGCAACGCGCCGCGTCGGCGGCTGAGCGGAGGTTGCTTCACTCGGACTGGCGCCTCGAGCGCATCGCCGCCGAGGAGCGCACCATGCAGCTCGAGGAGACTGTCACGGCGCTCAAACAGGACGTGGCTCGCCTCCACGCCGCGGCCCAGGTGGGTGCTCGCCAGTCAGAGGCAGCGGTGGAGACAGCCGAGAGTATGGCGGCGGCCGCCGCGGCCGAGGTGCTGCGCGTCACAGAGACGGGGCGTGCGTGGGTCTTGATGCGCGAGCACGCCGCGCGGGCTGGGCGCGCCGAGGTGGAGCTCGAGACGGCGCTTGCCCTCGTCGAGAACGTCAAGGAGGAGCTCGCGACGCGCAACCGTGGCCAGGCCCACGAGCACGAGCAGCTGATCTATTTCCGGCGGCGCACCGAGGACCTGCAGGCCACGCTCGCGCAGCACCACTCGCGCTCCAACACGGGCTTCGCCGAGCTCGAGCCCCTTGTCGAGGAGAACGAGGCGCTGCGCACCAAGCTCGCCGAGGCGCGCGCCGAGGCCGCCAAGTACCGCGCGGTCACAGAGCCGGACAAGAGCCACTTCAAGACCCAGCGCGCCTTTTCGCTAGCGGTCGACTTGGCCATCGCCGCGTGCCTCACCCGCGCCAACGTCTCGCGCAACAAGATGCCGGAGCTCTTCCTGGTCTTCGCTCGCTTTTTCGGCATCAAGCTGCCGACGCACACAAGGAAGGTGCCACTCAAGAAGGTGAACGGGAAGATGACCTTCGTCGAGCGCGAGCTGCTCTACGTTCCGGGCCGCACACACGTCAAGGAGGTCTGCGCCACGCTCAACCAGGTTCACAAACTCCAGATTGGCAGTGAGCTGCTCGAGGCGGGCGACACCAAGTACTGCTACATCGCCGACGGCGGCGAGTCGCTACAGATCGACTACCTCGCGCAGCTGCTCTCGAGGCGCGACGCGGACGGTGAAGGCGCCCCCCCCCCCCTGATATCCCGACTGCGCTCCCAAAAACAAAACTACTCACCCAGCCTCGCCCCCCCTCCTCGCAGGCCATCTCCGAGTTACCGCGCTCGACCTGTCCACCCTGCACGGCAAGACGGCCGAGGCGCAGCTCAAGGCTTTCGAGGAGTCGCTCAAGCAGATCGCCGAGATATGCAAGGACACTGGCATCACCGAGGGCGTGTCGCCGATCATCACCGGCTTCAAGCCGTCGTCTACGATGAACGACCGCGCCCCCACCGCGCGCAAGGCCTCGCGCTACATCCGCGGCGTCGGCGCCGACGGCCAGAATGACTCCACGTGCGCGCACCATGCAATCACCAACATCTTCGAGGAGGCTCGCAAGGCGATGGACGGCGTGCTCAAGGCCATGATGAACATCACCGAGGAGCAGGCCAAGTCGGACGCGGCCAAAATAAAAAACATGCGGACGCACGTGGGCTGGTTCTCGTCTCCCGTTTGCGCTCTGATCTACCAAGTGACCAGTTCCTGCCCCCGGCCATTCTATTTGTATATGTAATTATATATATATATATATATATATATATA
>Ga0335398_10006842_pt1 | contig 14217 bp, 15 predicted proteins | sample BON03_FD_205742 | JGI IMG/M metagenome (GOLD analysis project Ga0335398, IMG submission 205742) | Freshwater microbial communities from Lake Bonney liftoff mats and glacier meltwater in Antarctica - BON-03 (spades assembly) (version 2) | ecosystem: Environmental > Aquatic > Freshwater > Ice >... | reverse complement strand
CCAAACAAGTTATGCGATGGCTACGAGACCTTCACGGCTTTATCCTCATCGAAAAGCATCGGGACTGGTACCTCATGAATGGCCGTCTTAGTGTCCTCCGGGCGGAAGCCATTACCGATTACATTAATGACAGGCTTCTGCCGCGACTTCGTCCCCACCTCGGTGACCTTGTTGCGGGATTCGGTTTGAGTGACGCGAACGTGAGAGCCCCCATTGCTCTGGGGCAAGAGCATGAGCGCCAGGAGGCGGCCAGAGTGTACGAGCGCTCACAGAACGTTTAACACGATGAAGCCCTCTGTGGGCTGGGCGCTCGTGGGGGCGCAAGGGGGGCTTTTGGCCGCCCTCATCGTGTTACCGGCGGGGCTCCTGTGGCCCAAAGGGTGGATTGTGACTTCACTCGCCGCGGTATTCGTTGCGACCGGAATCGCCATTGTCGTACTCGGGGGTCTCCGGCTGGGAACGACATTGACGCCCTCACCTATACCGAAGGACGGAGGGTTCCTGGTGACGGGGGGAATCTTTCGTTATGTCCGACACCCCATTTACACGGGGCTGTTGGTGGCCTCTGCGGGCATCGTGTTGTGGGGGGCATCGCCCGCTCATGTTCTGGGCTGGGTGGCACTTCTGGCGGTGTTGACGGTCAAAAGCCACAGTGAAGAGGCAATGCTGCAGGAGAAGTATCCCGAATATGCGCAATACCAGAAGGTCTCCGGACGTTTTGTGCCCCCGTTGCGCGGCATTTTTCCTCGCAATGGTGCTTCCGCAAAGGGCTAATCTCTGCAGCTTCGCGGCGATGGGGGGAGATCGCCCGGCGTCGCTCTCCAGCGGATTGCTGCAAAGCCCGGCCGGTTGCCGGGCTTCTTTCCAGGTGGGCGGCCCCAATTCTGCTACGTTGGTGACGCTTGCCCCGGGTGAGTGTGGTGAAGAGATGACGCTTACTTTTCGAGGGTGAATCAATGATTGTTGGAGTTCTCAAAGAGCCGATTTCTGGCGAAAACCGCGTTGCCGCAACGCCTGACTCTGTCAAGCAGTTGATAGGCGAAGGGCTGAAGGTCACGGTCCAAAAAGGCGCCGGTGTTGCCGCGGGCTATCCCGATGATGACTACAAGATTGCAGGCGCGACCGTCTCTGCCACGGTGGATCCGGGCACCCTTGATGTGCTCGCCCACGTGCGCCCCCTGGCGCCGGCAACCATCAAGAAGCTCAAAAAGGGCGCGATCACCCTGGGTCTGGCGTCGCCAGCATCCGAAGCCGCAGCTGTCAAAGCGCTGCGGGACCAAAAAGTCACCTCTTTTGCCATGGAACTTGTCCCCCGAATCTCGCGCGCACAGTCCATGGACGCTCTTACCTCCCAGGCTTTGGTCGCTGGATATCGATGCGTTATTGAGGCTTCGATGCGTCTGCCACGCTTTTTCCCCCTCTACATGACCGCCGCAGGCACGGTCCCCCCGTCCACCGTGCTCGTCTTGGGAGCTGGAGTCGCCGGATTGCAGGCGATTGCCACCGCCAAGCGCTTGGGTGCGAGGGTGAACGCTTACGATGTTCGCTCTGCCTCGGCCGATGAGGTCCGCTCTATGGGAGGAACCTTCATCGAGCTCGACCTCGATGTGTCGGCTGATGGCGCCGGAGGCTATGCCAAAGAGCTCGCCGCTGACCGCGTAAAGCACCAGCAAGAGTTGCTCACTCCCTTTGTCACCGCCGCGGATGTCATCATCACGACGGCGGCGATTCCTGGCCGTCCCGCACCGCGACTCATCACGGCGAAGATGATGAAAGACATGAAGCCGGGTTCTGTCATCATTGACCTCGCCGCTGAAACAGGAGGGAACGTCGAAGGCTCACAGCCTGGCGTTGACGTGATGGTTAGCGTCGGAAAGTCTGGGGGGAAAATTACCCTTGTGGGAATGAAGGACGTTCCCTCGGCGATGGCCTTTGATGCCTCGAGGCTTTACGCGAAAAATGTATCAAACCTTCTGACCCTGATGGTCAAGGACAAGAAGGTTGCCCCCGATTTTGACGACGAAGTCGTGGCAGGTGCGTGTCTGACCCACGACGGAGTGATTCGCCACGAACCCACAGCGGAGGCTCTGGCTACGCCGGCTTCCTCGAAGAAAGGCACGAAGTAATGGACTCCATAAACCTTCTGACCTACTTTGTTCTGGCGGTATTCGTCGGGTTTGAAGTGGTGTCTAAAGTTTCCAGCACTCTCCATACGCCCTTGATGTCGGGCGCTAACGCGATTCACGGCATCATCCTGGTCGGTGCGATTGTGGTGGCCGGTCACGCGGATTCCACCTGGAAGCTCGTGCTCGCGCTCATTGCGGTGCTGATGGCTACCGTGAACCTCGTCGGCGGCTTTGTCGTCACAGACCGCATGCTTGAGATGTTTGGCGGCACGAAGAAGCCCTCTAAAGGAGCAGCGTCATGAGTATCCTCACCGAGGAAGTCGAAGCACTCCTCTACCTTTTTGCTGCGGTTTGCTTCATCCTGGCGCTGCGCGGTCTCGCATCACCTAAGTCAGCCCGGCGCGGAAACCTCATTGGTGCCCTCGGAGCGCTCGTCGGCGTGGCCACGGTTTTCCTTGCCGAAGAACTGTCCAACATTGGCTTGATCCTTATTGTTATCGCGGTGGGTTCTGCCATCTCTGTCCCCGCCTCTCGCATGGTCAAGATGACGCAAATGCCTCAACTGGTCGCACTCTTCAACGGTGTGGGTGGTGGTGCAGCGGCAGTGGTTGCTTTCCTCGAGCTTGGTGAGGCTGACACGGTCGGCTTCCTCATCGCCGTCGCCTTCACCATCTTTGTGGGAAGTGTTTCATTCTCGGGCTCTGTTATTACATTTGCCAAGCTGCAAGAGATGATGACGACTCGTCCCATTCTCTTTCCAGGCCAGCGGTATGTGATGGGGCTACTCACGATTGCCGCCCTCGGTGGTTCAGTGTTGGTCGTCACGCAGGGCAATCTGACCTTGGGCGCCGCGCTGATGGCTGTGGGACTAGTGATGGGAGTTCTTCTCGTCTTGCCCGTCGGCGGCGCCGACGTCCCCATCGTTATTTCCCTCCTCAACGCCATGACCGGCTTGGCTGTGGCTGCGTCTGGACTGGTCCTCGGCAATACCTTGCTCCTGGTGGCCGGCACACTGGTTGGCGCATCGGGAACCATCCTCACCAGGGCGATGGCAAGTGCCATGGGACGCAGCGTGAACAACATCGTCTTTGGCGCTTTCAAGGGCGGCTCTACCGCGGGTTCGACAGAGATGTCGAATCGTCCGGTGAAGTCAGGCTCTGCTGAAGACGTTGCCATCTTGCTCGGCTACTCCCAGCGGGTGATTGTCGTCCCCGGTTACGGTCTTGCTGTTGCCCAGGCACAACACACCATGTACGAACTGGCAAAAGCGCTGGAGGCCAAAGGCATCGAGGTTGTTTTTGGTATCCACCCGGTCGCAGGTCGGATGCCAGGGCACATGAACGTGCTGTTGGCGGAAGCGAACGTGCCCTACGAAGTACTTCAGGAAATGGACGATGTGAACCCTCAGTTCAAGACTGCTGATGTCTGTCTCGTTGTGGGAGCAAACGACGTGGTGAACCCCGCTGCGAAGACGAGTCCTGGCTCCCCCATTTACGGAATGCCCATCCTCGATGCGGGGGAGGCCAAGCAGGTGGTGTTCCTCAAGCGCTCGATGCGTCCCGGCTTTGCGGGAATCGAAAATGAACTGTTGTATGAGCCCAACACGACACTTCTTTTCGGTGACGCAAAAGAGACCTTGTCTAAAGTTCTCAGCGCTGTCAAAGCTCTGTAAGGAACCCATGGCTCTATTTGCGATTACCTATCGTTACGCGAAGGACCCAGATCGCATAGCCGAGCATCGCCCGGCGCACCGCGAATACCTGAAAAGCTTGCTGGGCGGCGGCGGGCTTATCGCTAGTGGCCCCGTGGAAGGCGAAGCGGGCCCCGGAGCGCTGTTGCTCTGTGATTTAGAAAGTGTGGCTGCAGTTGAAGCTGCGCTCAACCTCGACCCGTTTTGGAGTCTTGGACTGATTGCCTCCCGCGAGATTGGCGAGTGGTCTGTGGTCTTTGGATCAATTGGTCGTGAGAGTGAGCATTAGGACTCCTCCTGGTCGCGCGCTGGTGACCGGAGCCAGCTCCGGTATTGGCGCTGCAACGGTCCGTGCTCTGCGGGACTCTGGATGGGACGTGGTTGCGGTTGCTCGCCGGCAAGAGCGCCTGGACGCCCTTGCCGCAGAAACCGGCTGCGACGTGGTCGTGGCTGATGTGACGAAAGACTCAGACATTGCTCGCATTGTGGAAAACGTGCATTCCACGGGTGGCATCAGCGCACTGGTCAATGTTGCCGGCGGCGCTATAGGCGCCGACAGTGTTGCCCAAGCCCACGGCGAGGACTGGGCCGCGATGTTTGAGCTCAATGTGGTCAGCGTTCAGCGCATGATTAGGGCGCTACTTCCTCTCTTGCGCCATGCGTCTGAGGTCCGTGGTGTGGCCGACATCGTCAGCATCTCTTCGACCGCAGCCTTTGTTAGTTATGAAGGCGGCGGAGGCTACAACGCGGCAAAAGCGGGACTTCACGCCGCCCTGGGGGCGTTGCGACTGGAGTTGGTCGGAGAGCCAATTCGGGTCGTGGAAATAGCGCCGGGCATGGTGAAAACGGAAGAGTTTGCGCTCAATCGGTTTAGCGGGGATCAGGTTAAAACGGATGCGCTGTATGAGGGGGTTGAATCTCCTCTCGTGGCAGAGGATGTGGCGGACGTTGTTGCGTACGCTCTGGCAAGCCCGAGGCACGTGAATCTTGACCTCATTCAGATGAAGCCTGTGGCGCAAGCGGCACAATACAAACTTCATCGTGGTCCACTCTCTCCTAAACTTTGAGCCCGCCCAGATACTCCCCGATAGAGTAAACAGGTGATTCTGCGTCTCGTCGAAATATCCCGGCCCGTTCTGTGGGTGAACACAATAGGTACCACCGTCATTGGGATGTGGCTGGCTGGTGAGTTGTGGACGTGGTCCATTGTTCCCATTCTCTTGTGGGTGAGTTTCCCCTTCAATCTGCTGATTTACGGCGTGAATGACATCTATGACCAAGACACCGATTCGGATAATGCCCGCAAAGGTGGCTACGGCGGTGCCAAGATTAGGCCGCGCGAGACGAAGATGATCGCGTGGGGGGTCGTTCTCACGAACCTTCCTTTCTTTGTGTATTTCGCAGTGACCCTGCCGTGGGAGGCCGTTGCCTGGATGGCCGCCTACGCCCTCTTGTTCTGGCAGTACTCAGCCACCCCGTTGCGGTTTAAAGGCCGCCCGATTTTGGACTCCTTGTCCAACGCCGACTATGCTTTTCCTCTCGTCTTCGTTCCCCTTGCCCTGGGGGTCTCACCGGTATGGGCAGCCGCGCTCGGCCTCATGATGTGGTCAATGGCCAAGCACGTTTATGACGCGATTCAAGATATTGATGAGGATGCGGCGGCGGGGATTGTCACTACGGCGGTGAAGTTTGGCATTAAGGGGTCACTGTTGTGGTCAGGGAGCTGGTGGACTGTATCCACCGTGCTGTTTGCCCTGGTAAACATCCCCGTTGCCGCGGTGAACGCTCTCTTAGCGGGCTGGCTCGTCATCGCCCAGTGGAGAAAGCCAGAGATTGCTCAGGCCAGAAGGCTGTACCGCTATTCCGTGGCCTTCCCTTACGTGGCAGGCGCGGTTGCCGGGGTGCAGCTGGTGGGCGCACTGGTCTTTGGGGTGTATCCAGCACCATGACCCAGCGCATCACGGTTATCGGGGGAGGTTTGGGCGGCCTGGCTGCTGCTGCATTGCTGGCTCGTGCGGGGCACACCGTCACCCTCCTGGAGGGGCAGGAATGGCTGGGTGGTAAAAGTAGGCGAATCGAGGTAGCCGGACAACGCATCGACACCGGCCCCTCTCTGGTGACGTTCCCGAATGTGTGGAAACAAGTCTTGGCGGCCTGGGATTCAGCGGGTGGCGGACCGCCGGCTGCCAGCATTGCGGATGTCACCTTAGAACGCCTGCCAGAAGTGGGGCGCTACTACTTCCGAGGAGATCAAGCCAATCTTCCCGTCGAGCCAGGCCATGCGTGGCATGACGCCTGGCAACGCTTTCAAAGAGAGCATGGCGGACTAGGGCCCGCGATTACGACCTTGCTGACGCATGATCCTTGGGACCCGGCCATTCTTTCCGCTGGAAGGGAGCTTCTTTCTCGCTACGGATTCAGGCTCACCACACAGGCATACCTGGACGGTCTGGATTGGATGCCCGCCGAGCTTAAAGAGATCATTGCCATTCACACTTTGAACGCTGGGGTGGCACCTAATCAAACGCTTGCGCTGTATGCAACGATGGCTGCGGTGATGGCCCAAGACGGAGTGTGGGTTCCCCGCGGTGGCGTCTATGAGATTGCGCGGGGATTAGAAAACCTCGCCCGTCATGCTGGTGTCACCCTTCGCACATCAGAACCGGTGGTGTCGGTGAAGAAGGGGAGAGTGACGACGAACCAGGCAACCTACGTCTCGGACTATGTCGTGAGCGCTCTGGATGGTGGGATTCTTGAGCGCTTGATGGGCAAGCCTGCCACCAGGCCCCCCGCACGACTTTCCTGTTCGGGCGTGGCCGTCTTCGGAGTGTTGGATGAAGAGCTCCCCGCGGACGTGGTGACTCACTCGGTGATGATGCCCGGGCACTCGAAGGAACTTTTCGATGCTCTGGGGAAAAGGGAGCGCCCCAAAGAGACGATGGCGTTTTTGAACTATTACCGCGCCGGCCAGATCTACCCGAATGACCGACCCGTCGCGGCCCTGCTGCTCACGGCACCACCGGATGGAAAACCCTGCGACATCGATGACCCTTTCGTGCAATCTGAATCCAGGCGGTTCTCCGACGTGTTGGGGCTCGAGCGGTCCATTACCGACATGATGGTCGACCACACTGTTTTACACCCCGAGTATTTTGCCGGGTTCGGAGCGGTGGGCGGAGCGCTCTACGGGGAGCCAGCGCCATGGTGGCGCAGCGGGCCTTTTCACTCTCCTCCCTACAACAGCCCCCGAACTCCATGGCTCTGGAGGGTGGGTTCGAGTGTCCACCCCGGGGGAGGGATTCCCGCTGTTTTGGGTGGGGTGTTGATTTCCACGCGGCGGATGCTCACTGCTCTGGGCTGAGAAGAGCCGTTGACGCACCTCTGAGCGGAGTTCTCGGCTCGAGAGAAACTCTCGCGCCGCAAAGAGTGCAAAGAATGGTGGCTCCGACGGGCGTCGATCCCGTGACCTCTCGATTTTCAGTCGAACGCTCTACCAACTGAGCTACAGAGCCGTGGTGTGACAGAGCCTCTCGTTCGAGAGACTCTGTCCTCAACCGCGACCCTGACGGGACTTGAACCCGCGACCTCCGCCGTGACAGGGCGGCACGCTAACCAACTGCGCTACAGGGCCTTGCGTATTAAATTATATGGTGACCCCAACGGGATTCGAACCCGTGCTACCGCCGTGAAAGGGCGGCGTCCTAGGCCACTAAACGATGGGGCCGAAGCTACCACCAAAGCATAGCGACAAGGGTTGAGTCTACGGAGCGGTTCCCGCGAATGCAAACGCTCGCCTTAGCGCCACACCGGGTCAAACACCGGACTCCAGCAGGGAAATGGCTATCGTTACCTTCCGTGAGGTCTCTATCAAAGCGCGCGGTGTATTCGCTCTGGGCAACCCTCGCGGCCCTCGTCGTGATCATCAGCGTGGGAGTGACCCCGGCGAGCCCAGCTTTTGCCGATGAATACCCCACCTGGGAAGAAGTCCAGGAGGCACGCAAAGACGTTGCCGCGGCGGAAGCCAAGGTCAAAGAAATCCTGGAACTGCTCGCCGGTTTAGAACGAGCCGCAGCAGAAGCCGAGCAAGAGGCTGCACGGCTGGGCGAAATTTATTATGAAGCCCTCGCCGAACTCGATGAAGCTACGTATCAACAGTCGCAACTTCAAGCCCAGGCAGATGGAGCTTCTGCAACCGCCGAGGAATCACGCATGAAGGCGGGACAGTTTGTTGCTGAACTGGCTCGGGTCGGTGGGGCAGACCTCACCGCGACACTGTTTACCAGTGGTGATGACGCGACCGAGCTTCTCTCTCGCATCGGTTACGCGGCGAAAATTGCGGAACAAACCGATGGTATTTATGCCCGAGCGCTCGCAGATATGAACGCGGCCCAATCGCTGAGCGATCAGGCCGAGGTTGCCAAAGAAATTCGGGAAGAACTCCAAGTGGTTGCCGAATCAGCCTTCAATGCGGCCACTGCTGCGGCGCTGCGAGCGTATGACGCGGTAGAAGCCCAGTACGCAAATAGTGCGCGACTTGAAGCCCAACTTGAAGTGCTGGTCGAACAACGCGAGGCCACCGAGGTTGATTACCAGAAAGGCGTTGTCGCACGGTCCCAGGCTGCCATTGCGGGCATGATCAGTCCGGGCCAAATCAGCTCTGCGGGATGGGCAAGACCTTCAGGCGGGTATATCTCTAGCAGTTATGGACCGCGGATTCATCCCATTTACGGTTTTGCCCGCCTTCACGCCGGTATTGACTTAGCAACCTCATGCGGAAACCCGGTGTATGCCGCCAACACGGCCCGAGTGAGCTATTCGGGATGGCTGGGAACCTCGGGTAACTTCATCCGACTCACTCACGACGATGGGTACTCCACCGGCTACGCGCACCTTCAAAACGGCTCACTCTATGTGAAACTCGGTCAGACGGTGGTGACAGGCCAACTCATCGGACGCATCGGATCGACCGGAGGCTCCACCGGCTGCCACCTGCACTTGGAGACCAGGAAAGATATGGTCTCTCAAGACCCCTACCCGTTCTTCGTCAACCGAGGAATCCGCCTGGGCTAGTGACCAGGAAAAGCGGCGATGCCGGCCTGAATAATAGCTTCGGCGTCCGCTGCTGAACCCCAGCCCTCAGTTTTCACCCATTTGGCCGGTTCCAAGTCCTTATAGTGCTCAAAGAAATGCTCGATTTCTTTGCGGGTGTATTCCGGAATGTCATGGACGTCTTGCAGGTGATCCCACCGCGGATCTCCTGAAGGAACCGCCACAACTTTCGCGTCGCTACCCCCATCGTCAGTCATGTTGAATACTCCTACGGGTCGCACAGTGAGTCCCACGCCGGGGAACAGAGGGTATTGGGTGAGGACGAGGACATCAACGGGGTCATCATCGAGCCCGAGTGTGTTTTCAAAGAAACCGTAATCGGTGGGATACACGAAGCTCGTGTAGAGCACACGATCGAGAAAGACGCGCCCCGTTTCGTGGTCAACTTCGTACTTATTGTGGGATCCACGGGGGATTTCAATGACGGCGGGGTAATCGGCCATAAACAGGTGCTCCTTCGGGGGAAAGCTTCGTGAAGTAACCTTACCGGGTGGCTGAGAGGGACGAATTGGGGCGCGTGGATGCACGCCCACGTCTTAGCCCTGCGATGGCTGATGTCCGTCGGGCGGTTCGAGAGTGGGCAGGCGAACTCGATGCGTCCTGGGGACACTATCTGGTGGCGCTCAGCGGCGGAGGTGACTCTCTCGCCCTCGCGTGGGCGCTCTCAAAAGAGTCACCCGCGCTTCATTTACCCATCGGCGCGGTGATTGTCGATCACCAACTGCAAGAGGGCTCCTCACAGATCGCGCAGCGCGCGGCGGAGACCGCGACCGGGTGGGGGCTATCCCCCGCCATTATCAAGACCGTCGCGGTGGGCAATCAGGGGGGCCCGGAAGAGGCTGCGAGGACAGCACGCTACGAGGCTTTTCGCGAAGCCATGAAAGAAACCGGCGCCCGGGGAGTCATTCTCGCCCACACCAAAGATGACCAAGCAGAAACAGTGGTGTTGGGAATGGGCCGCGGCAGTGGGCCTTCAGCGCTCAAAGGCATGGCCACCCGAGAGGGCACCTATCATCGGCCGCTGCTCAGAATTTCCCGGAAAACCCTGCGTACGGCGCTCGTCGACGCCGGTATTGAGTGGTGGGATGACCCTCACAATGAGGACGACCGTTACGCTCGCGTTCGGGTGCGCAACAGGGTGTTGCCGGTGTGGGAGGAGGAGCTTGGCCCAGGAATTTCTGACGCGCTGTCTCGAACCGCGATGCTTTTTCGCCAAGACTCTGACGCTCTTGACGGTTTTGCCCAGACTTTCGTCGGAAATTACGTGGATGCTCTGCAGCCCGGTGAGCGAACCGTCTGCGTGCAGGCCCTGTTGGAGCAACCCGCTGCAGTTCACACGAGGGCTTTGAGGGTAATGGTGATTGCTGTGGGTGGTTCGCCCCCAAGCTTTGCTCAGATGGATCAGATCCTGACATTGCTCGGCAGCTGGAGGGGACAGTCCGCCATAGACGTTTCCGGGGCTACCCTGGAGCGAACAGAGGGTCGCATCCTGGTGCGGTCCAAGAGGAACTCCCCACCGAAAGGGTAGCCCGATGGATTTTGACGACGTGAAGGGTGACATTGTTTCCGTTGTTGTCACCCCAGAACAAATATCCGAGGGCCTTGCCCGGATGGCACGGGAGATCGAGCGTGATCTTGACGGCAGGAAACCGCTGTTGATTGGCGTCCTCAAAGGCGCTGTCATGGTGATGGCAGATTTAGCGAGAGAGCTCACCATCCCCTTGGAGATCGACTGGATGGCGGTCTCCAGTTATGGTCGGTCCACTAAATCCAGCGGTGTGGTGAGAATCGTGAAAGACCTGGATACCTCCCTCGATGGCCGCGACGTCATCATTGTGGAAGACATTGTGGACTCCGGGCTCACTCTGTCGTGGTTGCTGGAGAACTTCGCCTCCCGGGGAGCCGCTTCTCTTCGAGTGGCAACACTGCTTCGTAAACCCGATGCGATGGCCGTGGATGTTCCTATCGACTATCTCGGTTTCGATATTCCCAACGAATTTGTGGTGGGGTACGGCCTCGATTTTGATGAACGATACCGAAACCTTCGAGGGGTAGGTGTCCTCAACCCCGATGTCTACCGCGAGGGCCATTAGGGCGCTGTGCCCGAGGCGAACAGTTCGGCACCGCTGACCTTCTCGCGCTAACGTTGTGAATTCCCTGCCTCTTGTCCCGGAAAGGTCCCTTGAGCCACCATGGCCACGAAAAGACCGACGTTTAGCTCCATCCTGAAAGGCCCACTTCCCTACATCGTGCTGGGCGCGGTCGTGGTCGTGGTTGGCGTTTCGTTGCTCACCCAAGGAGGCTTCAGGGCCATCTCTACCCAAGAGGGCCTCGAGTTACTCAAAGGCAACCAGGCAGAATCTGCCACGATTATCGACGGTGAACAACGCGTCGATCTTGAACTTCGCCAGAGCTTCCAAGGCGGAGGAACACAGGTCCAGTTCTATTACGTTGCCCCCCGCGGTGACGACATCGTCGCCGCAGTGGCCAACTCTGATGTTGCCGAGTTCACAGACGAAGTGCCACAGACCAGCTGGCTTGCTTCTCTTCTGGGTTTCGTCGTGCCCTTTCTGCTCATTGGTGTAATTTTCTGGTTCCTTCTCAGCCGCATGCAAGGTGGAGGCTCGAGGGTGATGCAGTTCGGGAAATCCCGTGCCACCTTGGTGGCAAAAGAGAACTCCAAGGTGACTTTTGACGACGTAGCCGGTGCCGATGAGGCCATCGAAGAGCTCCAAGAAATCAAAGAGTTCCTGCAAGACTCGGAGAAGTTTCTCAAGGTTGGCGCGAAAATCCCCAGAGGGGTTTTGCTTTACGGGCCTCCAGGAACGGGCAAAACCTTGCTGGCCAGGGCGGTAGCGGGGGAAGCTGATGCACCTTTTTACGCGATCTCCGGCTCCGACTTTGTCGAAATGTTCGTGGGGGTGGGAGCCTCGAGGGTTCGTGACCTCTTCAAGGAAGCAAAAGAGAACGCCCCCGCGATTATTTTCGTCGATGAAATTGATGCCGTGGGCCGCCATCGCGGGGCCGGCATGGGAGGCGGCCACGACGAACGGGAACAAACGCTGAACCAGCTCCTGGTCGAAATGGATGGCTTTGACCCGCAAACCAATGTCATCATGATTGCGGCGACAAATCGACCGGATATTTTGGATCCGGCACTGTTGCGCCCAGGCCGATTCGACCGCCAAATTCAGGTGGATGCCCCCGACATGAAGGGGCGCGCAAAGATTCTTGGAGTACACGCCAAAGGCAAGCCGATGGCGAAGGGTGTCGATCTGGCTGTCTTGGCCAGGAAGACCCCAGGGTTTACGGGTGCAGATTTAGCTAACGTACTCAACGAGGCGGCTCTGCTGACCGCTCGGGCAAACGCTACGAAAATCACCGACGTCATGTTGGATGAAGCAGTCGATCGGGTGATGGCTGGGCCACAGCGTCGTAGCCGGATGATGAGCGATAAAGAGCGCCAAATCACGGCGTATCACGAAGGCGGTCACGCATTGGCAGCGGCTGCGATGCGCAACACTGACCCGGTGACGAAGGTGACTATTTTGCCCCGGGGGCGAGCACTCGGCTACACGATGGTGATGCCTTTGGATGACAAGTATTCGATTACCCGCAACGAGCTTCTCGACCAGCTCACCTATGCAATGGGGGGCAGGGTTGCTGAAGAATTGGTGTTCCACGACCCCACCACCGGAGCGTCAAACGACATCGAAAAAGCGACGTCTATTGCGCGGAGCATGGTGATTGAATACGGCATGAGCGCCAGCGTCGGCGCTGTGAAGCTCGGCCAAGCCAGCGGCGAAATGTTCTTAGGTCGCGACATGGGCCACCAAAGGGACTACTCCGATTCGGTGGCTGAACTTGTGGATGCTCAAGTCCGAGAATTGATTGACAACGCCCACACCGAGGCATGGACAGTTTTGACCGCCAACCGCTCCATCTTGGACCGTCTAGCTTCTGAGCTCCTCGAAAAAGAGACTCTGGACCATAACCAGCTGGCAGAGATTTTTGCACAGGTGAAGAAGCTTCCCGAACGCCCTCAGTGGCTTTCGAGTGGAAAGCGTCCGGTGTCGAATCAGGGACCTGTCGATGTTCCGGCAAAGAAGGCCGCGCCTAGCAAGCGGGCAGCGGCGAAGAAGTCCTCCGGGAAGAAAGCGCCTGCGAAGAAGGCGCAAGCTCAGGATTCGCGTGGATAACGCTGTCATACGCCAAGCTATCCATGACATTTTGGTAGCGGTGGGGGAAGACCCTACCCGAGAAGGCCTTTCGAGCACGCCCGATCGCGTGGCAGAGCTTTTTGGTGAACTGTATTCCGGCGTGGGCGTTAATCCGGTGTCGGTCATTCGCAACGCAAACTCTGTCATCAGTGATGCAAGCGAACGCGGTGAGCTTGTTGCCCTTCGCGGTATCGCTTTTCACTCTTTGTGCGAGCATCACTTGCTTCCCTTCGAAGGTGTGGCGTCTGTGGTGTATCAACCCGCTCAGGGCATCGTTGGACTAGGGACACTCGCCACGCTGGTTGAAGTCACGGCAGCCAGGCCCCAGCTGCAGGAGCGCCTGGGAGAAATGGTGGCTCAGGCTTTGATGGAATCTGGGGTCGCTGCAGGCGCTTTGGTTCTGATTTCTGCCACTCACGGCTGTGTCCGATTTCGCGGACCTAAGCAGGCTTTGACCACCGTGACCGTTGCTGCTGAGGGCACGCTGGCCTCTGGCACAGGTCGCCACGAAGCGCTCCTGCTTGTCGGTGGTGACGAGGGGGCGTGAGCCACACCCAGCGGCCGCAGGTCTGGGGTGTTCTCAACGTGACACCCGATTCTTTCAGTGACGGCGGTAGCTATGTTGATTATCAAGCGGCCATTGCGCACGCGGAAGACATGCTCGCTGCAGGCGCCGATGTAATCGATATTGGGGGGGAATCGACGAGGCCTGGTGCCGGAAGAGTTGAGGCCGAGGTGGAGCAAGAGAGGGTGCTACCCCTTGTGGAAGCCCTGGTTGCGAGGGGAGCAACCGTGAGCGTTGACACCATGAGAGCCGACACTGCGCTGAGGGCACTCGAGGCGGGGGCACACATCATCAACGATGTCTCAGGGGGACTTGCTGATGAGGAAATGTTTGGGGTGATGGCTCAGGCTTCCTGCGAGGTGGTGTTAATGCACTGGCGCGGGCACAGCGCGGCCATGGATGATCTCGCTGTCTACACGGATGTAGTTCGTGAAGTGAGCAACGAGCTCGACGCGCGTGTGGACGCCGCTCGTGCAGCGGGAATCTCTGGCGACCGGTTGATTCTTG
>Ga0335398_10006841_pt1 | contig 14218 bp, 12 predicted proteins | sample BON03_FD_205742 | JGI IMG/M metagenome (GOLD analysis project Ga0335398, IMG submission 205742) | Freshwater microbial communities from Lake Bonney liftoff mats and glacier meltwater in Antarctica - BON-03 (spades assembly) (version 2) | ecosystem: Environmental > Aquatic > Freshwater > Ice >... | reverse complement strand
TTGTTGGGTGCTGGGCTTGCTTTTTATATTTCCCCCAGGGACAACCTGTTATGGGTGGCAGGTGTCGGGCTAATTGTTTTTATTGTGACCTCTAGATATTTACTTGCACCTGATCTTGATAACCACTCAGGCGAAGAAGACACCAAGAGCTCAATGCCATGGTTTGGCAAAGCGGCCTGGCCGCTTTGGATCCTTGGCATTGGTGCAACCGGAACCTTTATTGCTGAGGGTGCTGCGGCTGATTGGGCAGCGTTGTTGTTGCGCGATGAAATGGGTGTCGAGATCGGCTACTACGCGTCTGCATTTGCAACCTTTGCACTTGCCATGATTCTTTCCAGGTTCCTAGGGGATAGCTGGTTGGAGAGATTTGGGCCCTATCAAGTGGTTCGGTTCTTGGGGGTTGTTGGTGGTGGGCTGTGGGGTGTCTTAATGCTCTCTGGTATTTGGCTCTCCAGTGATTTCCCACTTCTGGGGGTCATTCTTGTGAACACCGGGTTCTTCTTTGCAGGAATTGCAATTGGCCCGATTTTTCCGGCATTTATTCTTGGTGCTGCCAACCTCAAGGGCGTTGCCCCTTCGGTTGGCATTGCAAGAATTGGTGTGATTTCAATTGGTGCTTACTTTGTGGGGCCAACTGTTGTTGGGGTGCTGTCTGATCAGATCACCCTGACCTATGCGATGTTGTATCCGGTTGTGTTCTTGGTTCTTTCCGGTTACCTAGCAAAAGCCATAAAGGGATCAAGCGCTAAGTAGCTAGCAGTTTTACCCAAACAATTCGCTCATCACACCGGACCAGCTGGTTCGAATGTCTTCAAGTTTTAGATCTGCAACATCTTTGATTTCAACAAGTCCTGAAGTTGCATCGGTAACAGAAATGGGCAGTAAATAAATTTTTTTCAGAGAACTCCTCTCTTCCTCTTCGCATAAAGCATGGGGACTTAGGGCTCCAAAATGTCTTCACTTGGTTGGCGATAAAACCCTAAGTGCACAGGTTCCTTTGGAGTTTTCTAGGGCGCGAAAAACAATTTGTAGCCTCGGAAATCTTTGTTTGGATGAGCGAAATCCGAGGGCTGTCACTTTGGCGCGATGGGGCTGGGCCAGATCTTGGACAAAAGTGGCCCAGGCTTCGCCTGGCCGCCATTTAGGAGAGCGACGGGGTGTTCTCCATAAATTCAGAGAGCTCCACAAGGCTAGTTACTCCGGCATCCGAACCGAGACCCCGAGCCACAGCGGAGCCAGCTGCAATGCCCATTTTCACGCAAGTCTCGATCTCACGATTCAAAACAACGCCGGCTATGAATCCAGCTGAAAACGCGTCGCCACAACCCGTCGTGTCGACAACCTTGACTGCCAGTGCGGGCTTATGAAAAGCCACACCAGTCTTGTCTTTGTATATCGCCCCGCGAGCGCCGACTGTTACCACGCAAGAGCCAACTCCTTTGGACAGCATTTTGTCAATCGCCGCTTCGACCGTCTTTTCACCCGCCAGGAGCATCACGTCGTCGTCGTTGACGAGCAGAAAATCTAGCTGCGGGTAAGTGCCGGAAAAGAGTGCGTCGTAGTCGATGTCTGGGACCCCAATTATGTCAATCGATGTTGTCATGCCCAGGGCCCGAGCCTGCCTCATAAGCTCTGCAGTCGGCTCTCCATCCAGGCCCTCCAGAAGAAGAGAGCCGCCAAGGTGGAAGTGTTTTGCTTCCGGAGCCCTGCTCCACTTAACATCTGACGCGACTATCCGGCCGTTAGCACCTTTTACGTGCAGTGCTGGACGTTCGCCGTTTGGCCTTATTGGGAGGATTGTGGCGGAGGTCGGGACATCGGGATCGACTCTTAAGCCACGAGTGTCTACCCCCTCGAGTGCCAGTTGAGTTGCCAACCAGCGACCGAGGTGATCGTCACCCAGAACGCCATAGGTGGAAACTGAGATACCCAGTCGTGCCAGATTCATCGCAGTTGCGGCACTCGTCCCCGCTATGGTCATGGAAATCTCGTCTAGAAGGGCTAGGCCTTGGCCTTTTGGTATCTCCGTAACTGGCCTGCCTAGAATGTCGACTATATGAAGACCTGCTGTTATAACTTGTGCAGAAGTTTCCATCGGGTGCTCCTTTTATAACGTTTGTGAACTCTACTCGACTGCCTAGTTGACAGCTCTAGTTTCGAGGGATACTCTTCTACTGTTGTACCGATGTATCAGTATTGCACATATGTGCGTTAAATTGGCGCACATTGACAGATTATGTTGAAAGGAACAAAGATGTTTTTTAAACGCAAATTGGCGCTCGGAGCTTTTCTAGCCGCCGCCGCATTAACCCTTGTTGGATGCTCAGCAGCCGTTGAAACCGCTACTCCCGCTGCAACGCCCAATTCCAGCGCTGTTGATGAGGGTCCTCTCGCAGGAAAAGTCATTGGGATTGCCGTCGTGGGCACTCAGCACTTCTGGGATCGCGAAGCTTTCCAGGGCGCTATTGACGAAGTAGAGCGTCTCGGTGGCACCGTGCTCACAACTGATGGTGGTCGCGACAACACTGTACACGCGGAAAATCACGATATCTTCATCACTGAGGGCGTGGACGCAGTGGTGACTATTCTCGGAGACGACGCTGTGGAGCCCAAGCTTGAGGCTCTTCAAAACGCTGGCATCCCTGTTTTTGGTGTCGACCGCAATAGCCCTTTCGCTGTGAACAACTCTCAGTCTCAAAATGACATCGGTGGCTACGCCGTCGGCAAAATTCTTGGTGAAGCCCTAGGTGGAGAAGGAAACGTAGCTGTTTTCAATGCTTTTGGCGAAGTACTTGACTTCTGCGGCATCCGTTATGGCGAATGGCGCCGTGCACTTGAGGAGAACTCTCCAAACGTAAATATCCTTCAGCCTGAGCTGGCAGAAGAGTTCGCGAATGCGCCCGAGGATGCTCGCCAGCAGACCCTGACGCTTCTCGAGCGTTATCCAGTCGGTGAACTGAACGCTATCCACGTGGCATGCTGGGATCAGCCCGCCATTGGAGTTGTTCAGGCTCTCGAAGAGGCTGGTCGCACAGAGGTCATGGTGTCCGCATTTGATGCGGGCCCAGATACTCTCGAAATCATGATGGAAGAGGGAAGCACTTTCGTAGGTAACGTCGCACAGCAACCCCGTGCGATCGCTACAAAAGCCGTTCAGAACTTGGCTGCCTACCTTGCTGGTGAGGACGTAGAGCGCCAATCCTACGTAGAGGTCTACCCAGTAGCCGGCAGGGACGAAGCTGCAAGAATCTACAAGCTACTCGGATACGGAAGCTAGATACGATTCTCAGGTTATGGGGCCCCTTGGATTCGTCCGGGGTGCCCCTACACTTGAGCAAACGCGAGCCTTGTCGGCCGCCTATAAAGTCAGTAGAAAGCGAGTTGACGCATGCCGAAGTTGCTTCTCGAGATGTCAGGAATAACCAAAGAGTTTCCCGGAGTCCTAGCATTGGATAATGCGTCGTTAAACATTTACGAAGCCGAAATACACGGCCTCGTGGGCGAGAACGGTGCAGGAAAATCTACCATCATTAAGTCCCTTGCCGGGGTCTACCAGCATGATTCCGGATCGATTAAATTTGGTAGCAAGCTAGTTCCGCAGATCACAGCGTCTGTAGCAGACGAACTGGGCATTCGATTCGTCCACCAAGAGCTGCACCTAGTTCCCCACTTCACGGTCGCTGAATCGGTGTTCATGGGGCAAGAACTTACCGGCCCAGGGGGTTTGAGTGTTCGCCAGATGCGACAACAAGCCGCCAGTACGCTCCACGATTCTCTTGGCGCGTACATCAGTCCGACGGCACTAATCAGAGATTTGAGTCCAGCCGAACGAAAGCTTATTCAAGTGGCAAGGGCTCTAGTGCGCCAAGGAACGCGCCTGATTGTGTTCGACGAGCCAACTGCGCCTTTGGCCGCCGCCGAGGTCGAGCAGGTTCTTAGTGCAGTTAGGAGACTCAGAGAAAACGAGATTTCCGTACTCTACGTATCGCACTACCTCGGTGAGATAACGGAGCTGTGCGATCGAGTCACCGTCTTTCGCAATGGCAAAAATGTAGGGCTAATAGATAAAGACGCGAAAAACTCCGGAAAAGAATTGATAAGACTTATGGTCGGCCGCGACTTGAACCAGCTGTTTCCCTCCCGAGAGCGTTCAGTGGGGGAGGTTTTTCTCGAGGCAAACAGCCTCGGTGACGGAGATAAATTTACTGATGTCAATTTTGCTATCCGAGGCGGAGAAATAATCGGCTTGGCAGGAGTGCTGGGCTCGGGTTGCGAAGAAATCGTAGATGCTGTGGTTGGGCTCAGAAAAGTTAAGTCGGGGTCACTCTCAGTCAAGGGTAGAAAAGTCCGAGTTAGATCACCTTCAACGGCTTTGAAAAAGGGAATTGTTTTGATTCCCAGAGACAGAAGAAGTGACGGACTGTTTCTGGATTTGTCAGTGCGCGAGAACATCAACATTGCTACTTTGCAGGATGTTTCGACTGCGGGAGTCGTTTCTCGTAGGGCGAGCGAAAAAAAGGCACGTCAGATGGTTGATCGACTCGACATCCGCCCTGGCGATACGGGACGTCAAGCCCGTTACTTGTCGGGTGGAAATCAGCAAAAAGTAGTTCTGGGCCGAAGCCTGGTTGCAGAAGCTCAAATCTTCGTTTTGGATGATCCGACAGTAGGTGTCGACATCGGCGCCAAAACTGAAATTTATCGTCAAGTCTCTGATCTTGCGAGCTCGGGAAAGGCGGTCCTGATCTCATCTAATGACCCGGCAGAAATTCTTGGATTGTGCGATCGAGTTCTGGTTGTAATCCGAGGCAAAGTGGTGTCGCGGCATCGCAGTCAAGACCTCTCAAAGGACTCCCTGATTGAAAAGATGACTAACAGCGTTACCTTGGAGGAATTGGTTGTCTAAATTGAATCTTGAACCGCCCCTTCGAAAACTTCGTCGTATTGGAATTGAAGAACTAAAAGGCTCTCTGATTAGGAGGGGACCTCTTCTGCTTTTTGGTCTTCTACTAGTTGTCCTTGCGACCGGAGCCCCTGCGATTGTGAGCGCCACGAGTATCTCTGCGATCCTTGTCCAGGCCTCTCCAATAGCGATTGTCGCTTTTGGCTTGGCTGTTGTAGTTATCGGGGGTGGAGATGACGTTGTGGTTGGCGGAATCGACTTATCCATTCCTGCCGGGGCTGCGCTCTCCGCAGCGGTAATTAGCGATCAGCTGACCAACCGAGGTTCATCTTTTACGCAAGCTTTTGTAATCGGTCTAGTGGCTGCACTTTCCGTGGGAGCTGTCAATGCGGCTCTAGTCACGGTCGTCCGCCTGACTCCGATACTTGCGACGCTTGCAGTTAGTGCAAGCGTGGTTGGCGTAATTAGAGTTTTAACTACAAATCGAAGGATCAACGTTGAAGATCCAACAATTTTGTGGATCAGAGACACCAGCATCTTGGGCACTCCCATTCCAGTAATAATAATGCTGATGACTTTTGGCCTGTTTGGTTACGTGGTTCATCGAACTCGCTACGGAATGAAGCTCAGAACTGTGGGAGGCAACCTCGACGCAGCCTTGTCCGTGGGCCTCAAGCCAAGAATTCTCATTTCCTCAACCTTTATGTGGGGAGCATTGGCCGCCGGTTTGGCAGGAGTTCTATTGGTGGCGCGCGGTTCCGGTATGTCACCGGGTATCGAGGAGCGCCTGCTTGTAGACATGGTTCTTGCCACGTTTGTCGGAGCTGCTTTTTCTAGCAAAAATATTGTCACGATTTTGGGGTCCATGTTGGGCGCTATTTTGGTGAGCTTTATGGCCACTGGACTGATTTTGAACCGGGTTGATAATTCATGGGTTGATGGGTGGAAAGGCGTGCTGATCATGCTCGTGGTCACCGCAGCAGCTCTGCAGACAAGACGGAGTCGGCAATGAAAATAGCGAACCTAGAATCCAATCAACTCGCCACTTGGCAAAAAACTATCCTTTGGCTTTTTAAGTACGCTTTCCTCTTCGCTTTTGTCGCGATGATCTTCTATTTCTCGGTTCTTTCCGACTCCTTTCTGGGAGGCTCTAACCTGATGAACATCGCTCGCGGAAGCGTTGTGGTGCTTTTGATAGCCCTGGCTCTCACTATGGTTATTTCCTCGGGTGGCATTGACCTCTCGGTCGGTGTAGCACTGGACTTTGGGGCATGGTTTGCCATCGTCGGAATGGCGAGCTGGGGTCTGCCTTGGCCACTTGCGATTTTGGCTGGACTCATCGGAGGAGCGCTGATTGGGGCCTTAAACGCTGTGCTGATTGTGGTTTTGGGCGTCACTCCCTTCCTCGCCACACTGGGGACATTCTTTATCGGTCGGAGTATTCAACAAATCGGCACTGGAGGAGGAGCAAGTGTCAGCTACAGGAAGGCCCCAGAGGACTTCCAAGCCATAGCTCAAGGCGAAAGCCTTGGAATACCCAACATTCTTTTAGTGGGTGCGGCTGTTTTGCTTATTTACTTCCTAGTCATGGAGCTCTTGACGCATGGAAAGAGAATTCACGCTTTGGGAATTCAGAACTCCGCTGCCCGAGTCGCGGGAATTGACACGAAGAAGTACCGGGCTTGGGTTTTCATCATTGCCGGCGTGACTGCTTCTATTGGTGGGATCCTTTTGAGTTCAGGCTTACGCATTTATACGCCCATGGCCGGCTTCGCCTACCTCTTGGATGGCATTGCTGCGGTATTTATCGGCGCATCGCTGCATAGAGGGGGCAGACCAAATATTGTGGGAACCCTAATTGGCGTGCTTTTTCTGGCCACGCTCAGCAACGGGCTAGACATTTTGGGCATTGATTTCAATGTGAAAGCTGCGCTTAAGGGCATTATTCTTGTGGTGGCAATTTCAGCAGCGGTGCTTGTCTCAAATCGCTTGCCACAGGTTGAGCAGTGGTTTTCTCGTCAGAAAAGGACCACCACCTAATGACGAAGGGCGTTCTTGCAATTGACCTCGGAACCTCTATGGTCAAAGCGGTACTTGTTTCGCCTACTGGAGAAGTCCTGAATCACAGCCAGTCCCCAGTTCCGGCTTCCAATCTGGAGGGAGTTGATACGGCAGGGTTTTGGGGGTTGGTGGCAAAGGTGATTCAAGATCTGCTGTCTAAATCTGGTGGGCCGGACTCGGTGCAAGCCGTGATTGCAACTGGCCAAGGCGACGGCCTCTGGATGCTAGATGCAGAAGGAAATTCTTTGCCCGAAGCTTTTTTATGGAACAGCAATATTGGGACTGAGCGTATTTCCGAATGGGAAGATTCCGGGGCTATTCTTAGACATTTTCGGGCGACGGGAACAGTTCTGTGGCCTGGAACCCAAGCGGCCTTGTGGTCTTGGCTGTCCGAGTCTCGACCCGACCTGACAAAAAGCGTATCCACTGTGTTTTGCGCGAAGGATTTGGTGTCCTACATGCTTTGTGACGAAATAGCCACCGATATCACTGACGCCAGCATCCCTTTTCTGAAGCCAGGCACTTATCAATATAACCAGGCTCAAATAGAAGCCCTGGGCTGTTCCTCAATCTCCAAGCTGCTCGCCCCGGTCCGAAGACCCGGCGAAGTATTAGGCGCGGTATCGGAATCCGCAGCTCTCAGCACGGGACTGACAGCTGGGACTCCGGTGTACGTCGGCGCCTTGGATGTGGTGGCCATGCTATGGGGATCTGGGCTCAGACAAGAGGGCGATGTACTCGCGATTCTTGGAACCACTGCACTTACTGCTTCGGTAACTAAAAACAGCTCTTGGGAGGGCAACCCTGTCGGAGCAACCATCTCACTCCCCGAGCGAGGGCAAAGCCTCCGAGCTATGGGCTCGAGTGCTGGCACGGCGACACTCGAGTGGTTTCTTGGACTGAACGGTTTGGTGGGGGAAACTCGTCATGAACGCTTCTGGGAGCTAGTTGGTCTAAGCCCGAATAGTGATGAGATTTTTCTTCCCTACCTTTCTGGAGAAAGAGCTCCCTTCCTTGCTCCCCACGCCAGCGGCGTCTTCCTTGGACTGACAACTCAATCCACGATCGGTTCTATGGGTCGCGCGGTTGCGGAAGGGATCGCGATGGCGATGTGCCTGGGAATGGACCATGCGCTCTCCGAAAACGACCCTTCAGGCTCACTCGTCGTGCTTGCGGGCGGTGGCTCGCTTTCACCGCAATGGGCACAAATCGTGGCAAACGTTTCGGGTCGCACCGTTGTGGTTGATGGACGAGCGCACCTGGGCGCGCTTGGTGTGGCTGGGCTGGTAATTGGGAAAACCGGTGAGATCGCGCCCAGCAACGAGGTTTCGCTCCACACTTTTTCACCCGATGAAAACCATGTCAACATGCGATTACGTTATGCACTATTTCAGGAAGCCATCGCCGCCACGTCACCGCTTTGGCGAAAAGTAGCACCCGAGAGGAACCAGCCGCATGAATAATCTCCCGATCGTATTGATCACAGCACCTTTTGATCCGAAAATTGCCCAAGAACTCGAAGGTCTTTGCAACGTAATCCTTGCGGAGCCATTCGAAACTTCAATGAGCCTGGCTGATACATCCCACCGACAATACCTGGCCACTGCAGATGTGATTGTGGCAGAGCTGGATGTAATAGACGACTCGGTGCTGTCTTTGGCAACTCGGCTATCGGTAGTTATAGCGTGCCGGTCGATGCCAGTTAACGTTGACCTAGCCGCCTGCAAAGTTCGGGGGGTGGAGGTCAAGACGACTCCGGCTAGAAACGCAGATGTGACAGCCGACGGGGCTTTTGGCCTCCTCCTCAACACGCTTCGACGGATCGGGCTTTCTGAGACCTGGATGCGTAATCACGAGTGGTCAAGCGAAGACGTTTATTACCCCTATCGAGAGTTCAGGGGACCGGTGCTCAATAGAAAGACGATGGGGATTGTCGGTGGCGGTGCAGTCGGGCGAAGGATGGCGTCGCGGGCTACAGGTTTTGGAATGGAAGTGTTTATCTATGACCCCTTCGTTAGCCAGGAAGAGCTAGGAGACTTGGGTCGGATCGTTGATTTGTCTGAGCTTATGAGTTCATCCGACGTGATCAGCATCCACGCGCCCCTGATTGACGCAACCAGAAACCTTATTGGAGCCCGAGAGCTGGCCTTGATGAAACCGACAGCTTTTCTAATCAACGCGGGACGTGCTCACGTTGTTAATGAGGAAGCTCTGCGCGAAGTGCTCGAAAGCGAACGCATCGCTGGTGCTGGACTAGATGTTTTCTGGGAGGAGCCACTTCCCAACGACCATTGGTTATTGCGTCTCGAAAGTGTCACCGTGACACCGCACATTGCGGGTGCCTCCGATGATGTAGTTTCGGAACATTCTCGAATGGCGCTTGAGCACATTCTCGATTGGGTAGCTTCGAAATCCTAGGCGTCTACCTTTTTAGAAGAAGCCTTGCAGTGTCAATGTCCGTAACGAGGGTGGTGATTATCCCGCCTCTTAGCGCTCCGGCTATGGAATCGACCTTCTGGCTACCCCCGGCAAACGCCGTCCTATGACCGATTGACATTATTTCATCCAGGTGAAGACCAACCACTCGTTCGGATATTTCGCTGGTCACAGATTGGCCAGCCTTATCGAAGAAGCACGCCGAAATATCGCCCACAACACCTTTTTCCAAAAGTTCGTTAGTGTCCACACTAAATCCAAGTGTGTCTAAAATTGTGCCGGCTTCTTCTTTAATTCCTCCTAGGCCAAACAGTCCTAAATCGGCCCCGCGAGCCGCTTCGAGAATCTGAGATATTTCAGGTTCGGCTCGAATCGTTTGGGCTGCCTCAACGGTCGAGGCAAGCAAGTGCGAAGCCAGGTGTGATGCTTTGCCTCCCACTGCCTGGGCTAGTAATTCCGCAACCTGGTGAGGGTTTACTGTGCTGTCGGAAGCTGGCCTGCTCCCTATGGCAGGAATGAACGTCACGTCTACGGGGTCTTTGGATAGGTGCTTGGCGACGCTAGCAATAGTGGAGGACAAGCCCACCGCTATCGTCATTCCGGATTTCAGAACGGAGCGTAGGTAGTTGGCACCGACGGTGCCAATGGAGTCCAGTGTTGCCGTTGGGTCAGGAAAGCTTGGTGCAATCCAGGCGCTTTCTAAACCGAATCGAGTGACCAATTGTTTTTGCTCAAGGGGAAAAATCGCCTCGTCATTGAAAACGCGGATTTCCACGATTCCCTCAGCGCGAGCTCGTGCAAGGAGTCTCGTTACCTGCACCCGAGAGAGCCCAAGTAAATTTGCCACCTCTTGGTGGGTCATGCCATGCGAGTAATAAAGTTCTGCTATTCGACCGAGCATAAAATCCTTCGTCTACTGAATCACAAACCGATTTTTTAGGAATGTACTGGAAAAGAGTCCTCTTGCGAGAACGAAGACGACTGATCCCCCAATAGTAGCGCTCGATAAGTATTCATGGCGGCCTCCTCCAGATTCAACACTCTGCGATAGGCCATCTCAAGTGAGTCTGCTGCGGTGGCGCTTCCGTGGTTTCCCAGGATTACGCAGTTTTGGGTTGCAAACTGCTCTGCCACGCTGTCACCTAGAGCATCTGAGCCGTTTGGCGCAAACGGCACGGTCCCGATAGATTTCACGTAGCTGACGTGATCGAGGGTAAAAAATCTGACACTGTGACCCAACGCATCTACTAGTACCGAATACTGCGGGTGAACATGGATGATTGCCATCACATCGGGGCGTTTTACATAGGTTCGCTGGTGCAGTTTCCATTCTGATGATGGCTGAGTAGTACCCCCAACCACTTGCCCATCCAGGGAAACCTTGCTGAATTGGTTGGGATCAAGTTGGTCAAACCAAGTGCCGGCTCCTGTCACTAAAAATTGCTCGAAATTCTCTGGGTCTCGCACCGACATGTTTCCGCCACTTGCCAAGGTTAGTTTGCGTGAAACGATATCGCTCCCGATCTGAATCATTTCCGCAACTAGGGAAAGTTGTGCGGGGGACCAATGCATGAGGAACCTTTCTTAGTGAACAATAGTTCAGTGCTTGCATCTAATGTACACTTTCGGTGTAGAATCATCAAGCCAAGAAGAAGCGGGCCAGTCGCTCTTATTATCGAGAGAAGAGATGAAGACTTGAGTACAGCTGTTGATGAAAAGGAAAAAATTCGGTCTATTGCCGCTGGCATCCGCGAAAGAGTTTTAGCACACACCTTGGCAAATAATGGCGGATATATGTCACAAGCCTGCTCCGCTGCAGAGCTACTAGCTTGCCTTTATGGCGGGCTATTGAACATCGAAGAGCCGGACGAACCTCTCGTACCGCTGGTTTTTTCTGGAGTCCCCAAAGTAGGTCCGAAGACCATGATCACAGGTGGAGTATTCCACGGAGCTCATGCTCCACATCTAGATCGTCTTATTTCAAGCCCAGCACACTATGCGCTAGTCATCTACGCCGCATTAATTGAAACCGGTCGACTTGAAGAGGCCGGACTGGAAAAGTTCAATAAGGATGGCGGAACGGTAGAGATGATTGGTGCGGAACACTCTCCAGGTTTCGAAACGACGACCGGATCATTGGCTCAGGCTATTTCGCAAAGTGGCGGGATCGCTTTGGCTCGAAGGCTTAAAGGTGAGACTGGAATGACATGGGTGTTTATGTCCGATGGCGAATTCCAAGAGGGTCAAACTTGGGAGGCTTTTAGCGCAAGCTCTTTTTGGGATCTTTCCAATTTGCGTGTAATTGTGGACGTCAACGGTGGTCAATGTGATGGGCCCATGGACCAGGTTATGACAATCGAGCCATTGGCACAACGACTCGAAGCATTCGGGTGGGCGGTTCGCACCGTAGATGGCCATGATGTGGATGCCATTTTGGAGGCCGGGCGCGAGGCATCGGACCGGCCTTTGATAATTCTTTGCTACACAGACCCTACTAGGGGCCTTCCACTGCTCCAAGAGCGCTATCCGGCTTTGCATTACCTTCGTTTCACGGGTGACGCCGAGCGAGCTCAATACCAAGAGGCCTACGAAGGGATGATCAAGTGAGTATCGAAATTGTTAACCGGCCCCACCAAGAAGCATTCATTGAATTCTCAAAGGACAAGCCTGAGGTGTTGGTTCTTTCCGCAGACCTGACCAACTCATGTGAGGTGGGCAAGTGGCGTGATACCTACCCAGACAGATTCTTCTCAATGGGAATGGCGGAACAAAACATGATGGGATTTGCAGCGGGGCTGGCTCGCGAAGGTTTCGAGCCCTGGCTGCACACCTTCTCCGTTTTTCTATACCGGCGCCCCTTGGATCAACTCCAGATGTCGATTGCCTATCCCGCACTGAAAGTACGTCTAATGGGTTTCCTGCCCGGCATCATGACACCCGGCGGCGTCACCCATCAAGCCATTGAGGACATCGCTGTTCTTCGCGCGGTACCCAATATGACGATTCTTGAAGTGGGAGACGCTACTGAAGCCCAGTCTGTCCTGGCTGTCGCCCACGCAATCGAGGGGCCAGTTTACGTTCGGGCGCTTCGGGGAGAGGTGAGTCGCCTCTTCCCTGCCAACGAGCCGATGGTGTTCAATCGAGCCAGAGTGCTTTCTGAGGGCGAGGATTTGTTGATCATCACCTCGGGAATCATGACGGAAGAGGCCTTACGTGCGGTGCCTGTTATGAGAGAAAAAGGAGTGTCGATTCAGCACCTCCATGTTTCAACACTAAAGCCCTTTACTGACCCCCAGGTGACTGCAGCTATTGCTCGGGTACGCAAGGGCGTTATCACGATGGAAAACCACACCATCGTTGGAGGCTTAGGCAGTGCGGTAGCAGAGCTTATGGCCGAAAGTGGTTCCGGGGTCCCTCTTCGCCGAATTGGAATTCCTGACACATATGCTCACGGAGCATCGCAGAAATACCTCATGGCCGAATTGGGGCTCGATTCAATCGCTCTCATTCGCCAAGCAGAAGTGCTACTCGGTAAAAACCTTGGAATAGGACCCGATGACCTGGCCGAACTTAGAGAAGCATCCGTCCACAGCCAAGCGAAGGCAGAGGCACTGTAATGCAAGAACGCATCAAAGCAACCTACCGAATCTGGGGCAACGACGTCAAAGCGGTTTCCGAAGCGATTCGGATTGAGCAAACCATCGAATTCCCCATTGACTTGGCGGAACAGTGGATTCAGGAGGAGGTCGTCGGATGGGTTGAACAGATAACCGATTCTAAAAAAGGCTGGTCAGATGTGACCATCACTTACGACATCCGAACGGTGGGGGGCGAACTAACCCAGCTCCTGAACGTGCTCTGGGGAAACTCGTCGATGTTACCCGGAGTTCGCTTGGTTGATGTGGAACTTCCGCAGTCGCTACTGAAATCATTTAAAGGTCCTCGGTTTGGAATCGAGGGACTTCGCAAGCTACTCAATGCTCCCGAGCGTGGACTTGTTGGCACCGCCCTAAAGCCCATGGGGTCATCCCCAGCCCAGCTTGCCAAAATGGCTTACACTATAGCCTCCGCTGGTTTCGACACCATCAAAGATGACCACTCTTTGGCCAATCAGCCTTGGGCCCCTTGGCACCAGAGAGTGGAAGCTATTGCCTCCGCAGTCCGCGAAGCGAATGAGAAGTTCGGGACTAGCTGCCTCTACGCTCCGAGCCTTCACCTGCCCGCGGACGAGATTCTCGATGCAGCGCGCGAGGCGAAGCGGCTGGGCGCGGGCGCCGTTATGGTCTTACCTGGAATCGCCGGTTTTGACGCTATGAGAATGGTTGCAGAGGCGGACGATATCGAACTGCCAATAATGGGCCATCCGTCTTTGCTCGGCTCCTTTGTTACCCCTCAACAGCACGGGCTCGCTCACCACGTTGTCTTTGGCATTTTGATGAGAATTGCAGGAGCAGACATATCAATCTTTCCTAACTTTGGCGGTCGTTTTTCTTTTACTCCCGAGGAATGTTTAGAAATAACCAAAACTGCGCGCCAGCCAATGGGTGACATGAATCCGATGTGGGTGTCTCCGGCAGGAGGGATGACCCTTGATCGCGTAGAGGAAATGCTCAACTACTACGGCCGAGACACGGCCGCTTTAGTTGGTGGGGCTCTGCACCGGGGTGACCTCTATGAGAACTCCAAGGCCCTCAAGGAGATTATCCATAACCACTAAACTCCTCGGCTCGTAGGCAGAGTCCTTACCTTCTAAGCGGGCTTGAAAAGACATTCATAGTTCGGAAAGCGTCATGTTCCATCTTGAATTAGCCAAACAAA
>Ga0335398_10006836_pt1 | contig 14225 bp, 14 predicted proteins | sample BON03_FD_205742 | JGI IMG/M metagenome (GOLD analysis project Ga0335398, IMG submission 205742) | Freshwater microbial communities from Lake Bonney liftoff mats and glacier meltwater in Antarctica - BON-03 (spades assembly) (version 2) | ecosystem: Environmental > Aquatic > Freshwater > Ice >... | reverse complement strand
AAAGTAGGAAAACCCAAAAAAAAAAAAGAGATGGGGAGTCAGGAAAGAAAGAAAGAAGGGGAAAAAAAAGACAGGACGAAAAGAGAAGGGGGGAATGAAGGAGGAAAATGAGAGAAAAGGGATGAAGGAAAAACAAAGAAGAAAAAAAGGAAAAATAAGAGGGAGGGAGATGGGTTTAGGGGGGTAGAAGAGCGTGGGTACTGAGGAGGGCAGGACCTCATACTAATAACGCTAGATCGACATGAATGTTTTTCAGTTTGTCATCATCTGCAAGAGGACAAACAACGCAAACAACGCCACTCATTGAAGCTAGGTAAGAAAAAATGAGAGAGTTCCAAACGCAATTACTACATTATTTCTCCAAGAGTGATAATAAAAGCAATCATCATCATTCAGCCTTTGTTGCATACAGCTGAATGTGTGCAAATCACGTTTCACGCTCTTCTATCATAGTGCAATACCGCAAGCCAGTCACTGTGAGTATTTTGGACATATCAATCATGTCAAAATTGATACATTGCGGATCACTGCTCGTGGATACAAATGCTGCTGCTTTGCCAACGATTTTGGCGTGCTGGCAAATGGTGCATGAAAATCCTCGTTTCTTTAAACCGTTCGGCAGGCTCTTCACAACGCTCTTTGAGAGATAGATGAGGTTGGCCTCGCTGATTACATGACTGCAATATAGATGCGCCTTCTCCTTGTTTGTCGTTTTGCTGATTGAAGCGAAAGCAAATTGATTTGAATTGCTGGTAGCATTGATTGCGTAAACGTTACAAGTGTTGATAAGCGGCACGTGCATTCCTGCTGGCCCATGCACAAAGCTTCGGTGCCTGCCAAACCTAGATTCAAAATTCAAGCTTGCCAATTCAGCCACACTCACTAGATTGTACTTGACTGTTGGGTCATAGTAGACTCCTTCCGGAGTGATTGTTGTCATTGTGCCATCAATATTCTTGACAGGAAGGTATAGATCAGCCTGATGTGTGATATGTTTGATTCCTGTGAGCCCAGCCACACGTGCTGGAACATGCAGTGGCCGTATATTCTTGAGAAGATTTCGGTCTCGAATACTCGTCTTTGAGCAGCACGAGTCAATGAAATATCTCTCCTGTGCCATGCCAAGTCTTCTTGCAAGAAGTGTTGACGTTGATAGTCTGCAGCTCGCACAGTGCGCTGTCCCGTCACACTCATCAACACAGACACACATTGCTTCCAAATAGCAGACACCAGATAGCGTCTGAAATCACGCATGCTCCACTTCGCACTGTCCGATGGTGCCTCAAGCTTGAGAGCCTTGTCCTTCATTGGAGTCCTGCTGACAGATCGCATGGTATGCCCTGCTATTGGAAATATCGCAAGTATGCCCATCCTGGCACCATTGTTGGTGATGTTGTGAGTTGCGCCGGGCGTTACACACACTCCGAAGAAAATTGCTGCTGTGAGCCATGTTCCCATCACAGTTTGCGCCGCCATGCGCACGTTGCCAGCTGTTCGCATCGTGTCACTCTGTTGCTTGCATCCCCATATCCATGAGACACGGTTGCAGGTGTTTTCAGCGAATAGCCCGTGCACATATGTTGCCATTTGGTACATTGCATTGTGAAGATACGAAAGGAATGACAAGACAAAGAGGCATGCCACGAATCCAGTGATTCAGTTGATCACCCTGTTGGAGATCATGGCATGCTTTGGCGCGAGAGCGATTGTCGTGCTCCTGTGCCTATGTCAGTTGTACTCCCCTTATCAGTGGCATCCCGTGTGCCCACAGTGCGCTTGTCTTCCACAGCGTCATCTTGAGCTTGCAGTTTTTCCTCACGCATCAGCACCTCGTCATTAATTGTGGCCTTGCTGCCAGCCTCCAATATTGTATCATTCTTTGTTTCGACATCTATTGCTGCCATTCCCATACCCAGCTCGAATCCATTGACTTTCATTTCGCGCATGCCAGCGAAAGCTGCCTCGCGAACAGGTACCCAATTTGTGCCTTGTAGTTGCTCACGCATTGCAGCCATGAACGTTTGAGTCTGCTCGCGCAGCACACTGGCATCCTGCATATCAGGAGCCTTCTCAGGTGACACCGCTGCCATTGCCTTGTTGCTGCTTGCAGGTGCCTCTTTGCGAGGTTTCTTGCACGCATGACATGCAACAGCCACAAGATGTTCATGAAAAATCTTCTTGTTAATCATTCGGGGATGCATTTCATTTGAAGTTTTTAATCTGTCTACCAATTCATTAGTGGTGAAATTTTTTTGAATTCCAATACTGAGTGATCACAACGACATAATTTGTACCAAACAGTATTACAAAAGTGTCAAATAGCATACCATTTGTCAAATCAAACCTCTTGAGATGCGAATCGCACAGCACCATTTCAATTCCAAAACAATTTATTAGGTGAGTCTTGCCCGCCCAAAGCTGTTCGTGCACTGCCGCGCCCACCGACGCCTGAGAGCCAATACCTCTCGCAGGATAAAACAATCCAGTGGCTGCTATCACCCTCGTTGCTACAGTCTCCAACTCAGCGGTTTCGTACCGCGACTGCCGGGTGCGCATACACTCAGCGGAATGCAAGATCGTACACGTGCGCTTTGGTGTGGATTTCAACCGAATGTTTTTGAGGGAAGTGCTTCCGTTGACATAATCTGAGTCTCGGCCGGCGTGACCGTGACGGTGGAGAGCAAACAACAAACTTGGACAAAACAGAGTGTCCCTCGAAGGTATTCATGTTTGGGGTGTCAACTCAGCAGTGACCAAGCACTCAGATGACTTTGTTTGAAAGGACACTAATGTCACGTTTTCAAAATTACTTGTGTCATGTTTTCAAAATCTTGCGGCTGACGCCGCCAAAAGAAAAACCGCGCTTCACGCACTTCTATGAAACTGCTTTTCGCGCGATTTTAATTAATAATTTCGAATTCTTTCGGGGCCATAGATGTTGAGAAGTTATTTTCTTCACTGCACGCAGCACGCACACATGCACACATGCACACACACACGCACACACACACGCACACACGCACACACGCACACACACACATGTTCATACGCACAAACACACACGCGCACATATATGTACACATGTCCTTCCTCGCTTTTACCTTAACCGTCAGGTTAAGGGCTTTGAAGAATCGTCTCAAGATCGTGACCGAAGATTCAGCGAAGAGATACAACGAAGCAAAACAAGGAAGAGGACTGAGAGACCACGGCGCTTTTGTGCTGTGAGCGGGAGCTGCTTGGTGTAGCAACCTACAGTCTTTCATTGATTCTTTATTAAAGGCCGTACCACGAGTGGTATCCGAGGGCCAGTCGGGTGTCATTGTGTCGGCTGTCGTATTCCTTTACACTTCAACAATCGTCTTGTCCCTACGCACTGCTTCGCTACATACAATCCTGTAATCTATTTGGCCATTCGCTTACGTCGAGAACGTTGATTGAACTGTGGATATCACCTCTATTGCTCCGCATTGGTGGCAAGCTCAAGCTTTTGATGTCTCGCTAATTTCCGCTCTGTTCCAGATTAATTGGCAGAACCAGCTGGTATGCTCGCAACAACCCTCTGCCTCTCAGCGTTTCAGCGCTGTGAGGCGCGTCACGTCTTTTGCTGCTCTTCATTTGTACATGTGTGCTTTCTGGCTTTCCCAGCAGTCTTGGGGGCAATGCCAGGAAAACGAGCAATTTTAGGAAACAAATCTGCATTTGTATGTCATTCATTTGCACATTGATTGATGTTGCTTTTATTACTTCGTAAGAAATGGTGTAGTAGCTTTGCTGGAAGCTCTATGTGCTCGAATCTTTTCTTGAAATTCGTGAATATCGGTTCTTTGCTGACATTTTTTTGTTGTGTGTGTGCAAGGTCCATAACAAAGCCTTTCTTCTGCCCCTCTCAACCAGGCTTCTGTGCCTGGTTGTCGCCATTCCTCTTGTTTGCTGATTGTACATGTGTGCTTGTGTGTGTGTGCCTCTGTATGTGCACGTGAAAATGTGTACGTAAAGTGATAAATATTTAGCAAATATAAGCAAAACCGTGACGACATCACGTGCAGTTTTAACATAAAAAACAAGAATAGATGTTCATAGTATCGTAAAAACAAGCATCGAAGTGGCAAGTTTGCAGACACGTGACAGAATGCAATACGAATAAGTAAAATATAGTAAATGTGTCCGTCTTCCGGACTCTGGGAGGGGGTCTTGGATTGTGATTCACAGTTTACCATCCTGAGTCCACCATCGTTCGACGGGCCCCAGCTTTGACGTTTTACAAGCGTGTGTTCCTCTCTCTGTCTCCTCACACGTGCACATTGTGCCCTATGTTCTCCTTCGATCCCTCTGTAGTTGGCCTCGTACCTCCTTGCACCTGCTGGAGGAAGGACACAAGCACCCGATTGTGCGCTTCGCATACCTGTGTCACATGATCGGCGAAGAGCTTGTCTTTTCCTTCTTGTATATCAAGCTTTTTGAGCTTGGTGTAGAAGTCGCTCTCAACCACTGATCTGCGGTTACCCACTGCAAAGTTAATTTGCTCAAATTCCCACTCCGGAGCGGCAGCTTTGAGCGCACTGATTATGCTCTTGTGCTGCTCATGTGCTTCTGCGTCTTTCACCTCTAGGAACCCCTCGTCCCTATCTGTCGACCGTTTAAATTCTAAAATATATACGATCTTCAGAGCCTCATTGATTGCGACCCCATCCAGTCGTCTGCCCCAGGAACAATTTACGAAGAAAGACCCTGGATCGAGGTTGTACCGTGTCTCTTGACTTTTTTTGACAGGAATTGTCATGAACTATTGCCGTATTTATGGCACGCACCGTAGATGGCTGCTGTCATGTCTGATAGCATTTATCTTTGACTTCCTGTATTGCTCTGCATGTCTCGCAGCAGGGGGTGCATCATTGCATGCAGGAAAGAGGCAGTGATGTAGTCAAATTGATACACCTCTATCGTTTGAAATTTAGCCAATGCTGTTCTTTATGCTGTGCATGTAGCTGATAGCAATTTCGTTTTGTGCGTTTCTCTGTGCACTGCGCTGCAGAAAGATAAATCGCATGTTTACAATATTGAGATTTAGCCATTGCGTGTTTGTGCAGATTCCTTCCGTAGACAACAACAGTGACATTTTGTTTGTGTTTGTGACAACAAGATGGGCTGGAGTTGTCAGCAACATCCTGTCCCGTGACTGTCATCAACCTGTATAATACATGGAACTCGTGGAATGACAGCAAAGACCATATACATCTTTACTTTTCTCGGCGCCGTGCACTGCACCATTTTTGCCCATTGGACGTCGCTCTGTCGATGACGCTTACCGTTCGTATGCTCCAAATGGTTATGGTCTCCTTGCTATGGTTCGAATCGATTTTCTCTCGCTCCTCTGCGCATCAGTACATTGAAGGTACATGGCACTATTGTTGTACGACCTCTTGCATGCAGTTCAAACTGTTATCTTTATCCTCTCTGCACATAAGTGTGTGTTTGTTTGCACGTCGAAATAATATTATTCATGTTCGATTAATACTTTGCTTGTTACAACCATTTGGCACATTTTATGCACGCGTAATAGAGTATATTCAATGTTGCGTAGTGCTCTCTACATGCTGAATGATAGCAAGGGGGGGAATCATACAATTGTGTGATTACACTTTGTGCGTTCTCTACTAGTATCAAAAGGCTACATGTAACAGGAGGTGTTTCGCCAGGCATAGTTACTCTCTATCGTGTTACTATGTAATTGTTTTTTTGTGTGCACGTGGCTGATATTATATTTTGCGTGCTTACGCTTGGTACGTTGGCTCGAAAGAGTGAAAGAAACAATGTGTGCTCGCTTTGAGTTGTTGGCAATTTCGTGTCGATGTGTAGTATAATCCAGAGACTATACAAGAGACACTTTTCTTTGTGTTGCACAAATATGACGGAGGAGGTCAAGCCAAGGGTGGTATTTGGGTTCCCAGGTTTCTTGGTTATGTTGGCATTGCATCTTTGATTAAGCTCATTGTTACTTGGTAAAGAATGGACTGCAATCGCTACAGCATGCATACAGTCGAGACTTACTCATTATCCTGCCAAACGGGAAATGGATATCTTCGAATCAACTGGGTCAGTGATTACGTGATGGCATTGCGATCAGGTCAAGTCTTATTTGTGGCTGCCATTTTATTCTTCAAGGACAATCATGTTTATGGCAATCGTTTCAAAGTGATTTGATGCTTCAATTGGCACGCACAAACTGAATCCTTGTTTCTCATGACAAGTTGCGCATTTGGCTGCTACATGCTGTATATTTGAATTCATAGCAACACAAGTAGTGTGACTTCGACTCGTGCGGGTGAAATCCCTTTTCGATGGGCTCACTTGCGATGACCCGATTTTTACATGCATCCTCTTGTGAATGCTTCACTGGCTTCCATTCATTTTGGCAAGGGAAACTTGTTTGAATGGATCTCACCTCAAGTTAAAGTATTTGGGTGTTGCTTAAATTGACATGAAGAATATGTGAGAAATATGTGTGCTATACTGGTGAAGATTCAGGAAGTCGGCTTATGAAGTCACGCACAATTGGAAAAAGGACACGTAATGGGCTGGTGGCTGATCAACCTTTGGTGGCGTGCACAATTATGCCAATTCGAAAAATGTTGCTCATAATGGGAGTAATAATTTTGATGTTATTCAGATACCTTACGATAAGGTTTGCTCACGTACTCAGTTTTACGTGGCATTGAACGTGTTTTTATTGCTACTGTTCGTGTCGTCAATGCACCTTTCTGCCAAAAACTTTCTTGCACAAAAATATTCAAAGCCGCTCCCCATTCGATCCTCAATGTTTTTTTCGTTGCCCATTCATCTTAATGACAGTGTCATATGGTGTACCTTCTCTTTTTCCTTCGCCCAGTATTAACTGTCTTCTCAACTTGAGCTACTATTCGAGAATTTTGGCTGGCAATACGTCTGTGTTTTGTCACATCACACTGTCGGGAGCTTGTAATCTCGTCTATGACATTGAGAATGTTCTGATTGCTCTGGTTCTTACTTCTGTCACTTGCTTCAGTGCTATCACAAGGCCACGAGATGTGATTTAAATGCGATCTGCCCAACCGTAAGTTTCTCATGGTGTAGATAGTACTGGAGTAGACTCATTCTGTATAGGCGTCAGCTATATGCGAAGCTACCTAACGAACTTCATGTTACGATTTCAATGCTGGTGTTGCATTTGGAGCTTTTGTGCGTGCAGTGGCTCCTACTACGTTTACTGCTATGCTGCTGATTCACAGTGAGGCTAGCAGCGCTGCCTGTTAGGATGATGACAGTGCCTATGCTCTTACCTCTTCTTGAAATTTCTTCGAGCTCATTTTGTGACGTGCATTGGCTCTATGTCATTTGCTCATATGCTGCATGTTGTCATCAAGGGGAGGAAGACCCTATTGGTGGTGAGAGCACAAGCGCTCAAGGGCAAGCGTGCTATTTCACGGTAGCGATTCAGAGAAGCTCACGTGCGTGATGCTTAATGCAAATAACTTTGATTCAAAGAATTCATAGTGTAGAGTGCTGCTACCCACGGACGTTAATGGACACGTCATCTCAACAGAGCTAGTCTATTTCAGGAAGAAAGGCAAGGTCCATTTGACTATCGTGCCAATGAGGAGCGTTTACTTGGAGATTTTTTTGTACTTTGATGAATGCTGTGACGCAGAGCTGCCCCAATGATAGCAACGTTACGATCTACGAGGCAGAATTTGGAGTGATTTCTGACCCCGACAAGATACGATATTGAGATGTTTTGGTATCAAGTATCTTGCAAGCTAGATCGCAATGATTTAAAGCTCTCGCCCAAGAATGAAGCTGGAGTCTTTTCTCCGGTTCGCTACCTTTCAAAAAACACCTATAGATGCCGCCCTGTCAGCCACCTTTGATCATGCGTGGCGCAAGATTCAGAGTTTGGAAACGAATTCATTACAAAGACTGAGGATGCAGAGGACATGTAAGGAAAGAGAGAAACTGCGGCGTTGGGTTCTTCACAGGAATCTGGGAAGCGGCCTGGCTCGTCGATTGTGTAGCCGTTTTTCGGATACAGACAGAGTTTCGGATCCCATGGATTTTGACAATGAGCTTCTCGAAAGTCTTGCTCACCTTGACAGAGCTCCTACAGCTCCTTCTACCATCATAACATTCTTGTCTGTCAAACCTTCAGTTAGATCTCCTCCACCTGCTGAGGACCCGTCGGCAGTGCAAGTGATTCTGATGGAGTGCATACTAATGCCTATAATAGAAATAGTGATGAAGTCGTCAGTGACGAGGATGGAAATCCAGCTTACACATCTCGCTTGGGTACTCACAACGAAAAGCAGTTGATGTTTACTTCATGAAGTGATCTGTTTCACTTGGCGCCCAAGGTACACAAGTCTGCATCAGTTGCTTCATTGACTGAGGAAGGCCTTCGAGCCAACAAGACTTTGCTAATTGGTCGACGTATCAAGATTCACTTTCCCACTTACGTTATTAGCTGGGGGAAGGTAATCGAGTACGATGTCATCAAGGATGTGTACGAGTTGAAATTTTCGGTTGACGGCGAAACTCACTACATGTTATTTGAAGACGTGCTCACGGTGCTTCCAAAATCTTGGTTTGGAAGAAAAGCTCATGCTCACCAAGTGCGTGTTGTGCAATCCTTTGTACGTGCTGCTCACGCAGCTTACTTTCTTAGCATCGGCAGGAAGCCGAATACGATTGCGCCTCTTTTCAACAACTTTACAGAACCAGGTGATTACGCCATGTTCTGCAAAGCACCAGACTATGAACTATGGCTTGAGCCTATGACTAAGGAGATCAAAGAGCCCTCGTCAGTACTACATGCTTTGTCGTGAAGTTTCACAGAAGGCTTGTTTGAAGCAAATTCAGACTGATGAGTGCGTGTTTCCGTTATGTCCGTTATGTCTCTAACATCATTAAGCAACACGAGCTCACCAACGAAGACCTGCTAATCAGCGGCAAGTTTCTCAACATGGATGTGGTGTCTGAGAAACTGCGCATCTACAGGTCGTGTTGTCATCCAGTGGCTGCTATGATCCTGGTAATGTATGTGGCCAACAACGGTATTTGGCACAATTGTAAAGATTTGGTGCATGAGTTTGAGAAAGCAGTCCAACAGGATGGGCGGATTAATTTGCAACGTGATGGTGAGCTTAATTGGTTTCTTTCGGTGCGCTATACTTGGGACAAGGTTACCGGCGCAATTGGCTGTGACCAGGAAGCTTACGTTGATCGCATCTTGGTCCAGTATGGCATGAAAAATTCCAGTGCATGCAAACTGCCTATGAATCCAGGCTCCAACCTTGACTCGTTGTCTACCCCAGATGTGCCTGACAAGATTTTTGCACATGCCTACGCTGCTCTGATTGGTGAGTTTCTCTAGAATGCTATCAACACAATGCCTCGACTTCGCTACTCGATGAGAATTTGACTCGATACATGTCAAAGGTGACGCCAGCATATCTTGCCTATGCCAAGACGGTTCTCACATATCTCATTGGCGTCAAAGGAAGACAGCTCACATGGTCTGGTAGCCAGGTCTCTTGCTTCATGTACTCGGTGAAATTTTGGCTTTTGTTGATTCCCCTACAGTCTTTTATGGTTCTTTATTAAAGGCCGTACCACGGGTGGTACACGAGGGCCAGTCATGTGTCATTGTGTCAGATGTCGTATTCCTCTACATTTCATCGCTGCTCCGTTATATGGAATCCTGTACCCTATTTTGCAGGTCTAGAGCGAACGTGTACAGGTAGGACGAAGGCAGCTGTTGTGATCAGCTGAGACAAGATGAAAACACACTTGGCCTTTTGAGCAAATGTAGCTGTACGCTACACTGCAGACCTTTATTAGACAAACCAGAAACAATCCTATTCACAATCAATATTCCGATGCTTCAGGTTCTTATGCCGCGCTTCGCGCAGGGCCCTCCGGCACTTGATCTTGATGTCCACCGGCGCATTGCGTTTCCCATACATAAAAAGAATTTGTGATATACCACACGCTCAAGGTCACTTTTGCGTATGGTATTCTTAAATTTTCGAAAATCTCTCACTGAAATGGTTATAGCAAGACGCAAGCATCGGCTGTGACGTGGCCCCATTCCCCCCCGACGGGAGGTTGGCTGAGCGGGCGTGTACTGGTGAGCCCTAGGCCCGTCTGCAAGAACATTTTGGGGGGAAGTTGGGACTGCCACGTGACATCCGCCGCCCGCGTCTTCCCATAACCATTTCAGTGAGAGATTTTCGAAAAATTGAAAATACCATACGCAAAAGTGACCTTGAGCGTGTGGTAGTACCACACGGTATTTTTGTGTATGGAAACCGCAAAGCGCGGCTCACTTGATCCTTAACGTTTCTTGTAAGTCGGTTTCTAATAGAGGCAGGAAGAAATCCATAAAGAAAGGATCCTCAAGAATCAACCCCAACTGAAAGATTAGAACGGATCCTCAAGAATCTCTCATTTGACTAAGTCAACCCCAAGCGTGATTGACGCGAGTCATGGTGTACACATGCCAGAGTCACAGAGTGACTCTGATATTAGGACCCAAGCCACAATCCCGGACCGTTGCCCATATACTTTTGGTGGTGGACCCACTACTGGATAAAACAGTCTTCAATGTTTGTAGGCTGGCCTGCATCCTCGGGCTAACCAGCTCCAACAGGCAAATCTCCTTAACTTCCACGGAACATAGCGCCCCGTCGGAAAGGTGCCCCTCCATTTGGGTAGGCAAGGCACCATAGGTTCCGGCTGTACGTCCAAGTAGAGACCGTCAGGACTGACCACTTCTTTACTACACAACGAACCACATTAATTGAGGATCTTAAAATTGTGGCACCACCATTTTTGCCTCCGCCCAAAAATGGAGAAACAACACTCTAGTTCACCACGAACAGGTCGATTCCCTTCATTTTAGTATTGGCAGGTAGTGAATTGAGCTTTACTGAGATTACTGAGTACAAATTTATGAGTCTAGTGTAGGTTAGCCCTGAATTACAATAAAAAGGTGTCTAAAATATTGTACCAATGGCTCTTATTATTGTACTCGATTGGAGTTTGTGAAACGTACCTTTACATTCACTATACATGTGTTTGGCCACAGTGCGATTTCTCCTTGTTGTTCTGCTCAAATCAATTCAAACTTGTTAAGTACAAACTAAGCACAAAGCACAGCAGACTGAGCGCTAATTCGTTATATACGGTAACAGGGCGATGACAGTTGTTCTGTCATCTTTCGCATAACCTATCAAGGATCCAAGCTAAGCAGACTCCGCTGGTAGCTGGACTTCGGAATATTGTTTGTGATCAGTTTGTCCTCAGACAAACACCAGCAGGAGTCTGGAACAAAGGAGCACAAAAGACAATGGAGAACAAGTATGATTGTATGAAGAGTCGACACAGGTAGACGCCTGAGCGTCCCTTTATTAGAGGAGAATACCAAACTGCATACACCAGTGGACTGTGCTTCATCTCAAGCAGTACACCTCCGAGGCTTGATCAAAGGGTCAACACCTCAAATAAGGTGGGACATTTAATTCATCAAGGTGAACGTGCCCAATGTTTCTTGTCTATGAGTCCCATGCGTCTGTGGTCTCAGAAGCTTCAAAGCAGCATATTTCATGACTGCAGTCTCAAACTGAACACTTCTTTACCACACGTGTCAAAAACGATCATATAACTGTGACCGTGACCTAATGTTAGGTGTTTCCTTTGAGACATGCCAAAAAGGCGGAAAAGGAGCCCCCCAGGGATTTTTCAAGACAGCAAGATCAGCTGTGCAGTTTCTGATTCATGGAGGTACACCTCGCCTCCCTTGGGCTTTCACATGGGAGTGGTGTGTATTCTCACAACCTGAACCCAGTTCATATCGTTCTTGACATTGTCAGACATTGTGGTTTGCGAATAGGCGAGTGACACAATAGTTAGAACCAGCATGAGGGCGCTGCGGAACAGGCGAATGCCACAAGGAGGCATCCGCTTGCTGGGACCCCCGGGGCGGTCTTTTTAGACCAGACGCGGATGAGATCTCGACAAACCGCTGAGAAATTCGAACGTTTGAATGAAATCCTAGTGCTAGGCCTCGGTAACCCAATTGATTCGAAATTAAGGGTTGACCTTCGCTTCAGTTTCACAACTGAAGATGAAGGCCAACCACCACCGAAGCGAAGCGAGCAGCTCCGCAGGGGCCGCCGGAGGCATAAATTAGAGAAGTGCTAGCGCATCGTACAGCGTCTTTGCGTGAATTTTTGGAACTTTTTTACATCATTTTATATGTGCAAAAATAGTTTGTATGAAACATGTTTGTCTTCGAATGTGTGTGTTATCGATTTTTTCTTGTGTGTGGAGTATCTGATTACATTTACACAAGTACAGATGTGTACGTGTTTTATGATATAAGTGCACGAGATACGTGTACATGTGCACATATATACATACATATGTATTTGTCACACATAAATACATACATTCACACATAGATATACATTTCCACACAAGTGTAGAATACTAGACATGAAATATTTGTCTTGTTGTATTACACAACAATCGTTTCCTTGATGATCTAGCGCACCGTCATCTCATGCACAACCGGGAGGGTTTCGTGCAGGAACACAAGAAGTATTACGGTGTGCGGGTTGAGAGAGGCTCTTTTCGCAATTTCAACTTGACCAGCCACTGAAAACAAGCGCTCTACTGGAGCACTTGTGACTTGTAGCTGGCATGGCGAGGTACCGACGCGCTAGTCTCGACACATACGACAACAATCCAGCATGTTCCTTCCACCATTTCAACAGACTCTCTCCATTGTCGAACAATCCAACATTATAATCATTTCCCGCCAACTCACGATACAGAGCAATTTCCTGTGTATGAGTTGGGGAGGCTTCATCCTGCAGGTGAGACCAAGTGTCAATAATGGAATATACAGGCACGGAGCACACAACCAAAAAGTGGAATACACACAAGGAGCACATAAAAAACAAGCAGAGAGCAGGGTGAATGCCTCACTGACAAATTGCCGCTTCACATTTAGGTGCAAGAGGCCAAAGGGTTTTTCCGCAACAAAACGAGTTGAAAAAAAATCTGTTTTAGCGGGAGTAACGTTTTTTGACCTTCGTTGTTCAGCTTCGGTTCGTCCCTGCTTTTTGGTTGCAAAACTGAAGCCTTACATTTCACTACACGTGTGCGTTCCTGGAACCAACTGTGGCACTAAACGCTCATAGATTGACTTTGCTGTCACATGTATTGTGCTGAGCTTGGCACACCTTGGCACACGATTGTTCGAGCTTCCCGCGCAGGCTTTAATTGCACTCGATGTGGCGGACTTTGACGTCATCCCCACGAACAAGATTCCATCTGAGAAGGCTCATTTCGTTTCCCCCCACGTGCTCGTTGCTCCTTCCGTGGGCAGGCCAACCCGACCAGCAATGTTGGAAGCGAATCAGCCAATCCCGTGGTATCAACCCCGCACAGGCTACGCACCTCTGAGATCCGAGAGCCGCTGTCGGTGAGCTTGGTGGTGACGCCTCCTTGCCATCATTAGCCTTGCCTTCCGAGATTTGCGGGCTCCCGGCTTTGGCAAAACCTGTACTAATTTTGGCAGAGGAAATTATCTCAACTTTTGTACCTCGGGATTTCGCCGTTTTGTACACGATCTCGAGGTCTGGAGGTCTGGTACATATTCCTCTCAAAGTGAATTACGCTCCTGCACGCAGCTCGAACTACCCATTTCCCGGAAATGGGTAGCTAACCATTTCGGAAATTGGTAGCAAATTCAGATTACTGCACAACATCACGTCCGAATTCATTTTACTACCCATTGTGTTTACAACTGATAAATGGGTTGACTACAGTTCGCATCATCTTTCGCCACAATTTTTTTTGTGGGTTCGCTTTGATTTGGGGCAGTAGCCATATGCTTCAAGTTATTGGTTTCCTGTACTTGTTGGTTTTGGGTTTGTTTGGATATGCCGTATCATACGCTCTCTTTGAGTATTCGGGTCCATAAACGTGTCACAAGACACTAAGGGGAATAGGACTCCTAGAGTCACGGGCTCTTAGAGAATCCTGAATGAAGATTGCTTTTGTTATTGCTCATAAAGAAATAATGTAGTAGTTTTGTTTGGAACTCTCAAGGTGCAGTCTTTTATGCTCACCGAAGTGAGAGACTGTGATTTGCTGATTGTCGTCAAATCTTCTACTTTTCTCAA
>Ga0335398_10006835_pt1 | contig 14232 bp, 3 predicted proteins | sample BON03_FD_205742 | JGI IMG/M metagenome (GOLD analysis project Ga0335398, IMG submission 205742) | Freshwater microbial communities from Lake Bonney liftoff mats and glacier meltwater in Antarctica - BON-03 (spades assembly) (version 2) | ecosystem: Environmental > Aquatic > Freshwater > Ice >... | reverse complement strand
CGGCGGCGGGGCCGGGGCCGGCGGCGGCGCGGGCGGGTATGGCGGCGGCAGCGGCAGCAGCAGCAGCGCGCGCGCGGCCGCGGCGGCCACGCGCCAGGCCGCGCTCAAGGCGCGCCGGTCGACGCACTGGGAGGATTGAGGGTGGGAGGGCGGGCGGGCGGGCGGCGGCGGAGACGGACAGGCGACGCGCGCGCGCCGACGCGCCTTTTGTTTGATTCGTGTTTCTTTCAGAAAGGTATGCAAGGCCCTTTTCGTCAGGCCCCGGCCTCGAACGCGTCGATCACCTGCTGCACGAGGCGATCCAGGCGAGCGGCGCCGTCCTCCCCGTCCTCTTGCCCCTCCTCTTGCTCTCCGACGTCAGCGACGGCAGGGGGGGCCGGCGCCGCTGCCGCCGCTCCTGCCGCCGCTCCTCCTGCTGCTTCTCCTCCTGCTGCTGCTGGCGGCGACGGCGGCCGGCCGCTCGCACGTGGCGGCTCTCGAGAGCGCGAGCGCGAGTGCGAGCGAGAGCGAGACCGCGCGCGCTCGCGCGGCGCGCCGCCCTCTCGCGCCGGCCCCCCTCCCCCCCGCGCCGCTCGCCGCCTGCCCTCCTCGCCCTCGCCCCGCCCGCCCGTCCCGTCGGCCGCGCCTCTCTCGCTGGCCCTGCCACCCTCTCGTCCCTGCCCTCCCCGTCGCTCGCCGACCCTCGCCGTCTGCCGGCCCGCCGCCCCCGCCGAGCCGCCCGAGCCGCCCGGACTCGGCAGCAGCGCCGCGCAGCGCGGGCACAGGCGCACTTTCACGAGCGCCGCGCAGTCCTCCGCCGGCGGCGCCGGCGCCGGCGCCGCTGCCGCCCCTGCCGCCGCCCCGCCCTCCTGCCCGGGCTCGCGCCAGCGGAACGGGAGCTCGTAGGTGGCTAGCGCCGCGCGCTGGGCGCAAGCGCGGCTGCCGCACGACAGGTGCCCGCGCCCGGAGATCACCTCGGCGCGCGTGCGCCAGCGCAGGCCTATCCTTGGCGGGGGCAGCTGGCGCAGATCGGCGAGCGCGCGAGAGAGAGCCTTGGCGGCGTCGGCGGCGTCGGCGTCGTCGTCGACAGTGGTGGCGGCCGCAGCAGCGGCAGCGGCAGCGGCGGCAGCGGCCTCGCGTAGCAATCGCGCGCACTCCTCGGCGAGGGACAGGTCGACGATAGCGTACTCCCGATGCAGACGCGCGTAGTACGCCTTGGCGAGCCTCAGCTCGGCCGCGGGCACGCATAAGTCGTCCGACGCGTTCCGGAGGAACCGGTGGTGCTGCGCAAGCACGTCGGCGTCTGACCGAAAGCCATTGGGGAGGCGGAGGCCCGCCATGCGGTTTGTTTGTGCGAAGAGGCGAGAGGGCCTTCCTCGGAGGAGGGCGGTGGTGGCGTAACGCCAGTGGCCCACTGGCGTTGCGCGGCGCTTGTGAGCGCGAGGGGACCGGCGCGGCAGAACGCGGCCGGCGACGCCGCTTGAAGACCGCGCGGTTTCCCCCTCCCTCACCTCCTGCAAAAACTCACGCACGACACGATGAATTCCTCCCTCGGATCAGCCGGGCCAAGCCAGACGGCGCCGCGGCGGGTGGGGAATGACCCTGGCCTCCCCCCGTCCTTCTCGATGCCACGTCCCTTCTTCCATCCAGGCCTTGCATGCGCGGCCCCTTTCTCCGGCTCGCCCCGCTCAATGGGGGCCAGATGCGCATCTTACGATCCGCGCGTCGTCGCCGAGCTGCGCCGGCGCCAGCAGCTCCAGCAGCTGCGGGAGGAAAGGTTGCAGCAATCGGCGCAGCAGCAGCAGCAGCAGCAGCAGGCGGCGGCGGAGGCGGCGGCGGCGGCGGCGGTGGCGGCGGCCCACCAACATCAGCGAGCGGCCGACCAGGCAGCAGACGGCAACGACGACGACGACGACACCGATGACGACGAGCGGACGACCGACCCCCGGGCCCGCGCCGTCTCGGACGCCCTCGCCGCCGCCGTCGGGCGCTGCGCCTCGTGGCGTGAGCTGCTGCCGCTCGCCCAGCGGTACGGCCCCGCGCTCGCCGGCGACGCGCGCGCGCTGACGTTCGCGTGGCGGCTCTTCGAGGCGTCCGCGCGCACGTCGCCGCCGCGGACGAGGGGCGAGGCCGAGGCCGGGGCGGCGCTCGAGCAGTGGCTGCGCGCGCGCGTGCTCGAGGCGGCCGCGAGCGCGGAGCGGCGGCTGGCCGCGCGGGAGCAGCAGCGCAATCGGCGGCGGCAGGAGCGGCAGCAGCAGGCGCAGCGACGGGCGGCCGCAGCCGCGGCGGTGCAGGAGCAGCAGGACGCCGCGAGGGTGCAGCAGGAGCGGCAGCAGAGGCATAAGCAAGCGGCTGCTGCGGCGGCGGCGGCCGCGGAGGCAGCGGCGGCCCAGCGCGAGAGGGAGCGGCAGCTCCTGGCCAGACAGCAGCTGCAGCAGCAGCAGCGGCTGCAACTCGAGGAGGAGCAGGCGCGGCAGGGGCGCGCCGCACTCGAGGCGGCCGACGCGCGGCGGCGGGGGATGCAGGCGGATCGGCAGGCGCGGGAGGAGGAGGCGCGGCGGCAGGCGCTGCTGCTGCAGCGGGAGCGGGCGCTCGCCGCGGCCGCGGCCAGGCAGCCGACCGCACCGCCCCGGCAGCAGCAACCACCGCGACAGCAGCAGAAGCAGCAGCCGCAGCAGCGGCAGCCGACACAGCAGAAGCAGCCGCCGCCGCCGCCGCATCATCAGCCGCAGCCGCAGCTGCAGCGGCAGCCAACACAGCAGAAGCAGCCGGCGGCGGCGCCGGCGCCGCCGTTGCAGCAGCAGCGGCAGCCGCCTCCGCCCGTCAGCAACGTGGCGCGCCAACCACCTCTGCCGCGACAGCAAGCGAAGCAGCAGCAGCAGCAGCAGCAGCAGAAGCGGCCGCTGCCGCAGCCGCAGCAGCAAGAGCCCGCGACTGCCGGCAAAGCCCCGCCGCCCCGGCAGCCGGCCCGGCAGCCGCCGCGGCCCCTGCCCAACACTCTGGGCGCCAAGACCGGCCTGCCGGCGCTCAAGGCCGCCGGCAAGGCGCTCGCGTCGCCGGCGCCCCTGTCCCGCGCCGTGCTCAGCGGCTGCCTCGCGGGCGTCGAGGGGGCCATGGACGAGGAGCGCGGGCGCATCGCCGCCGCCCGCGCCCGGCGGGCCGCCGCCGCCGCGCGCGCCGAGGCCGCCGCCGACGGCGACCCGGACGCCGCCGCCGCCACGGCGCTGCGCCGCCTGCGCGCCGACTTTGCCAACTTTCGCGCGCGCGCCGCCCGCGAGCGCGACGAGGCCTACGGCCGCTCGGCGCAGGACGCGTGCGCCGCCTTTTTCCCGCTGCTCGACGCCTTCGACGCCGCCGCCCTCGCAACCGCCGCGACCGCCACGGGCGCCGCCGCCGCCGCCGTTCCCGCCGAGCCCCCGTCGCCGAGCGCCGTCGCCCGCGCCTACGCCGGCCTGCGCGGCCAGGCGCTGGCCATCCTGCGCGACGCGTGGGGCGTGGCGCCGCTCGGCGCGGCGGACGGCGTGCGGCGCGGCGCGCCGTTCGACCCGGCGCTCATGGAGGCGGTGGTGCGGGACCCCTCGTCGGGCGGCGGCGGCGGCGGCGGCGTGCCCGACGGGTGCGTGAACCGCGTGTTCCGGGTGGGGTACCGGGCGGCGGGCGGCGGGCAAGGGGGCGGGCCGCGCTTGCTGCGGCCGGCGATGGTGGCGGTGGCGTCGGACGACGTGTGAGGGCGGGCGCGGGGGAAAGAGGGGGGTGGGGGCGAGGGGCGTCGCCGGCGGCGCGCTGTTTGTTTCGATGTTGGGCCTGACGTTCGCTGGTGCACTAGAGGAAGTCGAGCTGAGTCGCTCTGAGATGTAGCTCCAAACACGGGATCAAGTCTTGACAACATCTGCTGGGTTTGCGGGAGAGTTGACGGCTCGGCGTTGGCGTTTGCATGCACCTCTCGCTCGACGGCGCCGGCCTTCCTTTTTTGGAAAAGGGGCGCTCCACGCTGCGTCAGTGCAAATGAAGACCCACGCATGACGGCAACATCGGTACCACGTACCCACCCACCTCCACACGGACACGGACACAGACACACACCCCATCCCGCTTTCAACACACGGGAGGGGCGCATCAAAAAAAAAAAGAGGTGTGTTTTGCCCTCTTCCCGCCCGCCTGACGAGGGGCGGCGGAGCGCGGCGCGCAGAGGGCTCGCCAGGGCGGACCGATCGCCTTTTCTCCGGACGCTTTGCTCTGGGCGACCACGCCGCGCCTTTGAAGGAGGGAGGAGAAGGGGGAGAGGAGCTCCCCCTCTTCCTCTCTCCCCGTGAGAGGGAGCGCTGCGTGGCGCGCGTGCTGGCGCGCCGCGTCATTTGCGCCCGCGCGCGCGCTCGTTTGGCGACCGGCAGAAGGGAAGCGGATGGGAAGAGCAGATGCAGCAGCCCTCCGTCTCGAGACCCCCTCGCCCGTTTGCCTCGCTCTCTCTCCTCTTTCCGCTCGCGCGCCCGCGCGCTCCTCCCTCTGGGTGGCGCCCCCACGGACGCACCCCGACTGACACGACGCCCTGGCCTTGATCCACGCCCCCCCCCTCCCCCCCTTTACCCAACACGAAACAAACACAGCACCGACCGCCGCCCCGCGCCGCCCCGGCGACCCCACACGACGCCCCCCGATCGGAAAACAGAGTGACCCCCAGGCGCAAAGGAAGAGCGGCGAGCGAAGCGGCAGGAGCCCCTGCCCCCACGATGGAACGGTAGGCGCGCAGCGTAGAGAAGCGTCGCCCACCCTCCCCCTTTGATCCGCGCGCGGATAAAGGAGGGCCGGGCACAACCCACCAAAACCACAACCGAAGAAGAGACGATGGCGCCGCCGACCGAGCCGCCCGCCGCGGCGCCGCCGCGGCCGCCCGTGCGCCTGGCGTCGGCCATGGCCGAGCTCGGCTACGGCTGCGCCGCCAGCGAGGCCGCCTTCGCCGCCGTCCTGCGCCAGTGCAGCCCCCCGGACGAGGCCGCCGCGGCCGAGGTCCTCGGCCTGCTCGCGCGCACGCCCTCGGGCCACGACCCGCACGCCGCCGCCTCTGGGGCCGGCGGCGGCGGCGTGGCGTCCGAGCTCGCGGCGGCGCTGACCGCCGCGCTCGGGCCCGAGGCCGGCCTGATCCCCCCGCCCGCCGCCGCCCCGCCCACCTGGGACGTGGCCGTCGTGATCGACGGCCTCAAGCGCGCGGCCTCGAGCGGCGGCAAGCCGCCGCTCGACTGGCCGCGCGTGGCGGAGCGGCTCGACGCGCCGCGGTTCGCGTGCGCGGGCGCCGGCGGGCTGCGCCTGCTGGCGCGCGCGTACGCGCGCGGCGTGCTGGGCGCCGAGGCCGACGCCGTCGCCGAGAGGGAGGCTGATGCGGCGGCGGCGGAGGCGGCAGAAGGAGCCCCCAGCACCAGCGGCAGCGGCGGCCCGCCGCTGCCTCGGCCTCAGCCCGCGCACCAGCTGCCGCTGCCGGCCGTGGTGGGGCGGCCGTGGATCAACGCCGCGGGGCACCTGAGCCTGCTGCAGGCCGCCGTGGAGGCGCCGCGCGACGTGCTCGACTTTTCGGCGTCGGCCCGCCGCGCGCCGCCGCCCGACGGCCCCGCCTACAGCGGCGCCGCCGCCGCCGCCGCCGCCGCCCGTCCTTTTGGCGGCGCCAACAGCGCGTGGGCGTCGGTCGACCTGGCGGCGGCGCTGGCCGCGCTCGCCGAGGCGGGCCACTTTGCGGCCGTGCGCGCCATGCTGGAGGCGCCCCTGCGGGCGTGCCCGGACGCGCTGGTGCTGTCGGTGGCGGCCCTGCGTGGCGCGGGCCCGCCGCCCGCGGGCGCGGCCGCCGTCGACGCCGACCCCACGGGCTGGGGCCTGCTCGAGCGCGCCGTGTTTGGCGCGGCTGTGCGCCCCTTGCTGCTGCTGCTGCCGGCCGGCGGCGGCGGCGGCGGCGGGCCCGGCGACGGCGCCGGCGTTGACGCCGACGGCAGCGGCGGCGGCAACCCCCGGGCCATTGCCCCGGCCGCCGCCGCCGCCACCCTCCGCCGCCTCTGGAGCGTGCACCCGGGCGCGCTCGTGGCGGCCATGGCCGACGCCGCCTCGGCCGACGCCTCGCGCGTGCCGCGCGCGCTGGCCGTGTCGCGGCTGGTGGTGCGCGCGCCGCTGGCGCTCGTGCTCGACTCGTCGCCGTCGCTGGCGTTCGCGGTCGAGGTGGCCGCGCTCGCGGGGCGCCGCGGGCAGCTGGACGTGGCGGCGTGGCTGGGCGAGCGGCTGGCGCGGCCCACGGGCGCCGGCGCGGGCGCGCCGGGCGGAGGGGCCGGCACGGCCTCGGCGACGGCCACGCCGCTGACGGCCGGCGGCGCCGCGCTGGCCGCCGCCTGCCTGCGCGTGCTGGACGACAAGGCCGCGCACGCCGCAGCCCTCGGCCCGGCGGCCGCAGAGGCCGCCGCCGCCCTCGAGGACGCGGCCGAGGCCGCAGCCGTGAAGGAGGCGGCGGCGGCCAGCGGTGGCGGCGATGGCGACGACGAGGGCGTCGCCGCGCTGGCGGTGCGGCCGCTGCTGCCCGCCGGCCGGGGGCCCGCCCTGTCGCCGCAGGTCGGCGCGCTCATGCTCCGGGCGATCGCCTCGGCCGCCGCGCGCCTGGGCCCGGAAGACCTGGCCGAGCTGGCGCGCGTGCGGCGGGCCGTGGCCGCGGCGCTGCCGAGCGTGGCGGTGGCGCTGCTGGGCGACGCGGGCGCCGGGGCGGCCACGGGGCCGGCGGCGGGCGCGCCCGCGGGCCCGGGCGGCGGCGCCGGCGCCGCGGCCGACCCGCCCTCGGCGGCAGGAGCCGGTGCAGGGGCGGCCGCGGCCCTGTCGGCCGCGTCCGCCCTGACCACCATGGCCGCCGCCGCAGGAGGAGGCGCGACGGCCACGTCCGGCGCGCCCCCAGGGGCCGCGTCGCCAGCGTCTGCCGCCGCCGCTGCCGGTGCGGCCGTGGCCGCCGCCGCCGCTGCCGCGACCTCCGCCGCCGCCGCCGCCCTCGCCCTCCCCGGCCCGCCCTTCCCCCCGGACATCGAGGAGGAGGCCAACGGCCGCTTCCAGCGCATCTACGCCGACGCCCGACCCGCCGCCGAGGCCGTCGCCGCCCTCAAGGCCCTGCGCGCGTCCGCCGACGCCCGCCAGCGCCGCGTTTTTGGCTGCATGGCGCACAACCTGCTCGACGAGTACCGCTTTTTTCCTTCCTATCCCGACCGCGAGCTGGCGACCACGGCCGACCTGCTCGGGGCGATGCTCGCGGCGGGCCTGCTGCCGCCGGGCAGCGGGGCGCGGGGGTCGGCGCTGGCGGCGGTCCTGGGCGCGCTGGCGGAGGCCGCCGCGGGGAGCAAGATGTTTCGGTTTGGCGCCGCGGCCACGCGGCAGTTTCTGGCGGGCGACCCGTCGGCGGCGGGCGGCGGCGGCGCTGGCGCGGCCGCGGCCGGTGCGGTCGGCCCCTCGTCCGAGTTCGTCGCCGCGGCGCTGGCCCTGCCGGGCCTGCGCGAGGCGGACCCGGCGCTCGCCGCGCTGCTCGAGCGCGCGGTGGCCACGGCCAGGCCCAGCGACGGCGGCGGGCTCGCGGGAGCCGGCGGCGGGGGCAGCGCGGGCGGGGGCGCCGGCGCGGGCGGCGCCGCGTCGGTCTCTGCGGCCGCCGCCGCAAACGTGCTCGGCGAGGGCCCGCCGGGCGGCGCGCGGCCCGGGGCGGCGCTCGCGGCCGGCGGCGCGGCCGCCGCTGCCGCCGCCGCCGCCGCGGCCGCCAACGTCGCCAGCATCGTGTCCGGCGGCGGCGGCGGCGGCAGCGCTGGAGGCGGCGGCCTGGGCGGCGCGGGCGCGGGCGTTGGCGTCGGCGGCGTCGGCGTCGGCGGCGTTGGCGCTGGCGGCGGCGGCGTGGGCCCCGGCCCCCCTGGCCCCGCCACCCTCGTGACCGTCAACGCCGAGACGCTCGACCTCGCCGAGCGCCGCCTCGCCGGCCTCGCCCCGCCCCCTCCCCCGCACGTCACCGACCGCGTCTCGTTCATCATGAACAACCTGTCGCTCGTCAACGTCGAGGCCAGGGCCGCCGAGCTGCGCGCGCTCCTGCTGCCAAAGGACGGCGCGGGCGGCGGCCAGGACGGCGCGGGCGCCGGCGCGCCGTCGCCCTCTGCCGGCGGCGCGGCGGCCGCGGCGGGCAAGGATGGCGGCGGCGGCAAGGACGGCGGCGGCGGCAATGACGGCGGCAACGGCAATGGCAATAGCGGCAACGGCGGCGACCAGAACGACCACGTCGAGTGGTTTGCAAACTACCTGGTCGCGCGCCGCGCGGCGCAAGAGCCCAACCACCACGCGCTGTACGTGGCCTTGCTGGACGCGGTAGGGTGCCGGCGGCTGGGGCGCGAGGTGCTGCGCGTGACGCACTACTACAGCCGCGCGCTGCTGGAGAGCGACCGCGCCATCACGCAGACCAACGAGCGCACGCTCATCAAGCAGCTGGGCACGTGGCTCGGCCTGCTCACCTTTGCGCGCAACAGGCCCGTCCTGGCGAAGGACCTCGACCTCAAGGCGCTCGTGCGCGACGCCTATGGCCGCGGCCGCATGATCGCCGTGCTGCCCTTTGTCGAGAAGGCGCTCGCGGGCTGCCGCGGCTCGCGCGTGTTCGTCGCGACCAACCCGATGGTGCGCGCCCTGCTGGCGCTGCTGCAGGAGGTCCACGGCATGGACCGCCTCAAGCTCAACATCTCGTTCGTGGTCGAAATGACGTTCAAGACCTTCGGCCGGCGCGTCGGCGACGTCGAGCCCGCGTCGCGCGAGCTGCGCGGCGTAGGGCGCGCGCAGTTTGGCAACCCCGACTTTTCGGCGCTGCCGCAGGCGCCGGGCGGGGGGGTCGGCGCGGGGGGCGCGGGCGGCGGGCCGCTGCTGGGCGGGCCCCTGGGGGTCGGGGGGCCGGGCGGGGCGATGGGCGTGGGCGTGGGCGGGGGCGGCGGCGGCGGCGGCCAGGGCGCGCCGCCGCAGCTGGTGGGGCCGGCCGCGGCGGCGGCGGCGGCGGCGGCCGCGGGCCGGCTGCAGGGCGGCGCCGGCGCGTCGGCGCCGAGCACGCCGCAGCCCGGCAGCCTGGCGGCCGCCGCGGCCGCGGCCGCCGCCGCCGCGCGCACGCCGGGAGGCGACGCCGCCAAGCAGCAGCAGCAGCTGCAGCTGGCCGCCATGCAGCAGCAGCAGCAGCAGCAGATGGGCGGCGGCGGCGGGCCCATGTCGCTCGAGATGCAGCAGGCGGCGGCGGCGGCGGCGGCGGCGGCGGCCGCCGCCTCCCTTGGCGGGCCGCACGCGGCGGCGGCGGCCGCGGCCGCGGCCGCCGCTGCCGCCCAGCAGCACCAGGTCCAGCAGCAGGTCCAGCAGCAGCAGCAGGCGCAGCAGCAGCAGCAGCAGCAGCAGGCGCAGCAGCAGCAGCAGCAGCAGCAGCTGCAGCAGGCCGCGGTCGCGGCGGCCGCCGCGGCGGCCGCCGCTGCCGCCGCGTCGCCCTATGCCGGCGGCGCCGACGGCGGCGGCGGCGGCGGCGCGCCCGCCACCACGGGCCTGCTCGCCAAGCTTCACGCCTACGTCGTCGTCTCCCCGCAGCTGCCCCCGCAGCTCGCCGAGCGCCTGCAGCTCAAGCGCGTCGTGCCCGCCGCCGTCGACCGCGCCATCTGCGACGTGATCGCGCCCGTCGTCGAGCGCAGCGTCACAATCGCGTGCATGACGGCGCACGAGCTGGCGACCAAGGACTTTGCGCTCGACCCGGACGAGGCGCGCCTGCGGGCGGCCGCGCACCGCATGGCGGCGGCGCTGGCCGGCAGCCTCGCGCTGGTCACGTGCCGCGAGCCGCTGCGCGCGGCGCTTGCGCAGGGGCTGCGCGGCATGCTGCAGGGCGCGGCTGACCCGGCGACCGTCGAGCAGGCCGTGGGGCTGCTCGTCGCCGACAACCTCGAGCTCGGATGCACCATCGTCGAGCGCGCGGCCACCGACAAGGCCGTGCGCGACGTCGACTCCGCCATTGCTGCGCACTGCGAGGCGCGCGCGGCGGCGCGGCGCGGCGGAGGTGGCCAGCAGACCTTTTACGAGCGGGCGCTCTACGCGCAGCAGGCCTCGGGGGCGCGGTTCCCCGCGGCCCTGCCCGAGGCGCTGCGGCCCAAGCCCGGGGCGCCGCAGCAGGCGCGCGTGTATGAGGACTTTGCGCGGCTGACGCCCGGCGCCGCGCTGCGGTCGGCGGCAGGCGCGGCGGCGGCGGCGGCGGCGGCGGCGTCGTCGGCGGCGGCGGCGGCGGCGGCGGCCGGGGGCGGCGCGCCCCCGAGCCCGCTCATGCAGCAGCAGCAGCACCTGCAGCAGCAGCAGCAGCAGCAGCAGCAGCAGCAGCAGCAGCAGATGCTTCAGCACTCGCCCATGCCCGGCGGCGGCGGCGGCGACCTCCAGCACCAGCAGCAGCTGCAGCAGCAGCAGCAGCAGCTGCTGCAGATGGACGCCATGCGCCTGCCGGACGCGGCGCTCGCGCCCCAGCAGCTTCAGCACCATCAGATGCAGCAGCAGCAGCAGCAGCATCAGCAGCAGATGATGCTCCAGCAGCAGCAGCAGCAGCAGCAGCAGCAGCAGCAGCAGCAGCAGCAGCAGCAGCACCAGCAGGCGCAGGGAGCTGCGCTCGTCGTCGAGGGGTACCTCGGGTGGCAGGCCGCGGCCGACGCCGCCGTTGCGCGCGACCCCCAGGCCACGCTCAAGGGCAGCGCCGAGCTGCGCGCGCGCCTGTCGGACCTGCGCGACCTGCTGCTGTCGCGCGGCGCCGCCGCCGCCGCCGGCCCCGAGGCCGCCGCCTTTGTCGCCAAGCGCCTCGCCAAGCGCCTGTGGGACGGCGCGCCTCCCGCCAACCGCGCGCACGCGGCGCTGACGGCCGAGGCGCTCGCGCTGTGCGCCGAGGTCGGCGGCGCGGCCGCGGCGCGCCAGGCCGCCGCGCAGGCGGCCGCGCGCGGCGCGGCCCCGCCCGCCCCTCAGGCCGCCGCGCAGCAGGCCGCCGCGCAGCACCGCGCGCGCGTGGCGGCCGAGGCCACGGCCGCCTGGATCGCCACCAGCACCGAGGCGGCCAAGTTCAACGCGCCTGCGGGCGAAGCGCTGCTGCGGCGCGGCCTGCTGACGCTTCCCGGCGAGGGCGGCGCCGACGCGCACATGGCCCGCCTGCTGTCGTCCGTCACGCGCTCGCCCGCCGCCGTCGAGTTTGCGGCGCTGCTGGTGCGCGCCGCGCGCGACGGGCTGCTGTGCGCGGCGGCGGGCGACGTGGCCGCGACGAGCGACGCGCTGGCGCGCGCCGCGCAGGCCGGCGCGCTGCCGGGCGCCGAGGCCGTGCTGGCCCTGCTGCAGTCGGCGCGCCAGGCCGGCCGCCTGCGCGCCGCCGAGCGCGCGGGCGTTCCGGACGTCGGCGGCCTGCGCGACGCGGGCGCCGACCCGCCCGGCCTGTCCACGTCAGCCGCCGCGCTGTTCGAGGAGTGGGCGCGCCGCGTGCTGGCGGCGCCGGCCGGCGAGCGGCTGCACGTGGCCTTTGTGGCGCACGCGCGCCAGACGGGCCTGCTGCTGGCGACGGACGCGGCGACGGACCGCGTGCTGCGCGTGCTGGCGGAGCTGGCCGTGTCGCACTGCCTGGCGTCCGAGGCGGCCGCACGCGCGCAGCAGCAGCAGGCGGGCGTCGGCGGGGCGGCGGCGGGGGGCGGCGGCGGCGGCGGCGACGCGGCCGGCGGCGCGGGCGCAGGGGGAGGAGGCGCGGCGGGCGCCGGCGGGCTCGGCGGCACGGGCGGCGCCAGCGCCGCCGCCGCCGCCGCCGCCGCCGCCGCCGCCTCGGCCTCCGACGCCGCCGCCGCGGCGGGTTCTGCCTCCTCCGCGACCTCGGCCGCCCCGCTCTCCTTCCTGGCCATCGACCCGTTGGTGCGCCTGGTGGCCTGCCTGGTCGCGGGCCACGGCGGCGGCGACGCGCTGCTGCGGCGCTTCTTGGCCGTGGCGGCGGGCCTGGCGCGCCGCGACGCCGCCGACCGCGGCGCCGCCTTCAACGCGCGCCCCTACCTGCGCCTGCTCTCGGGCCTGGCGCACGAGCTGTGCAGCGCCTCCAACCTCGCGTCGTACGCGGCCGCGCAGCAGGCGTCGGCCGCGGCCGCCCAGCAGGGCGCGGCCGAGGCGGCGCAGCAGCAGGCGGCGCAGCTGGCGGCGGCGGCGGCGGCAGCGGCGGCGGCGCCCCCCCCGGCGTCCGACGCGCAGGCCGCGGCCAACGCGCGCGCCATCGGCGCCGCGCTGCTGACGCTGCAGCCGCTGTCGGTGCCCGGGTTTGCGTTCGCGTACCTCGAGCTCATCTCGCACCGCGCTCTGCTGCCCCGGCTGCTGGCGCCGGGCGCCGGAGGCGGGGGAGGAGGAGGGGCAGCAGGCGCGCCCGGCGCTCCGGGCGCGGCCGACGCGGGCGCGGCGGCGGCGGCGGCGGCGGCGGCGGCGGCGGCAGGCGCGCCTGCTGGCGCTGCTGGCGCGGCCACCTCGGCCACCGCCGCCGCCGCCGCCGCAGGCGGTGTCCCCCCGGGCCCCGGCTGGCCCCTCTACGAGGCGCTGCTTGTCGGCCTGCTCGCGTTCATGGAGCCGTCGCTGCGCGCCGCCGAGCTCGGACCCGCGCCGCGCGCCCTGTACCGCGGCGCGCTGCGGCTGCTGCTGGTGCTGCTGCACGACTTTCCCGAGTTTCTGTGCGACCACCACGCCGCCCTGTGCGACACGCTGCCCCCGCCCGCCATCCAGGCGCGCAACCTGGTGCTGTCCGCCTTCCCCCGCGCCATGCGCCTGCCCGACCCGTTCACGCCGGCGCTGCGCGTCGAGGCGCTGCCCGAGACGGCGCGGCCGCCGCGCGGCGGGCCGCCGGGCGGCGCGGGCGCGCTGCTGCCCGCGCCGATGCGCGCGCAGGTGGACGCGTGGCTGGCGCGCCGGGCGTCGCCCATGGTGCCGCTCGCGCTGGCGCAGGCCCTGCTGCTGCCCGCGCCCGGCGTGGCCGCCGCGGCGGCCTTGGCGGCGCCCGCTGGCGGCGGCGGCGGCCTGGCGGCGGGCGCGGCGGCGGCGGGCGGAGGAGCCGGCGAGTCCGGCGCCGCGGCCGCCGCCGCCGCCGCCGCTGTCGCCGCCGCCGCCGCCGCCTCGGCCGCCTTCCCCCCGCCCGTCCCCGGCGAGGGCGGCGAGCGCCTCCAGCGCCGCGGCCGCGCCTACGACCAGCCGCTCGTCAACGCGCTGGCCCTTTACGTCGGCGCCGCCGTGCCGCCGGGGGCGTTTGCGGGCGCGGCGCCCGGCGGCGAGGGGCCCGCGTCGGCCGCGCTCGAGCTGTTCGCGGCCCTGGCGCGCGAGCTGGACGCCGAGGGCCGGTACCTGCTGCTCAACGGCGCGGCCAACCAGCTGCGCTACCCGAACGCGCACACGCACGCGTTTGGGCGCATCCTGCTTTCGCTGTTTGCCGACGCGCCCGCGATGGCGGCCGGCTCAGGCGCCGGCGCCGGCGCCGGTGCCGCGGCGGGCGGCGCCGACGCCGACCCCGCGCTCGCCGCCCAGCACGAGCAGCTGCTCGCCGCCGCCGTGCGCGAGCAGGTCACCCGCGTCCTGCTCGAGCGCCTCATCGTCAACCGGCCCCACCCGTGGGGCCTGCTCGTCACCTTTATCGAGCTGATCAAGGCGCCGCAGCACCAGTTCTGGTCGCACCCGTTCACGCGCGCGGCGCCCGAGATCGAGCGGCTGTTCTCGAGCGTGTCGCGGTCGTGCATGGTGTCGACGCAGCAGCAGCAGCAGGCGCAGCAGCAGCAGGTGCAGCAGCAGCAGCAGCAGCAGCAGGCGCAGCAGATCGACGCCAAGGATTGAGTTGGGGGCGGGCGGCGGCGGCGCGTCGGCGCGTCGTGGGCCGACGGTCTCTTCTTTTCATTCCTTTTCTTTTCATTTTCCCTCGAGTTTTTGTGTCCCGCTTTTCCCGGCCTCCCTCATCCCCTCCCTGTCTTGATTCCGCTTTCCTACTACACAGCATCACGACACATAGTCACACGCGCGCGCGCACTAGTCGAACACAGTTGGTGCAAAACAAGCTACGTCGAACCGGATAATGCAAACGGAACGGGTCGGCAACGGCGTTCGGCGGCGCTCGGCGCATCGCGCGCTCGGGCAGAAAACCAGCCGGTCCCAGCGCTTGTCCCCCCTCCCCACGCTGTCAAAGCGACGCCTCGCCTGCTCCTTCCGAGACCCCCCCCCCCCCCCCACCTCACCCGACCCCCC
>Ga0335398_10006829_pt1 | contig 14240 bp, 1 predicted proteins | sample BON03_FD_205742 | JGI IMG/M metagenome (GOLD analysis project Ga0335398, IMG submission 205742) | Freshwater microbial communities from Lake Bonney liftoff mats and glacier meltwater in Antarctica - BON-03 (spades assembly) (version 2) | ecosystem: Environmental > Aquatic > Freshwater > Ice >... | reverse complement strand
CACAGCTGTCGACCACGCCCACAGCTTGCCTCATTGATTAACGCCTGCAGGCCACACAAAACAAATGCGATGCTCTACCCACCCACTGGTGGAGCTCTCACGATGACATCGACATATCAGACGCGATGTACAGTGACGGTCGGTCTACTTCATCGCCATCGCAGCGGCCATTTTGCCGTTTTTTTATGTTACGATTTTGCATGTTTGCAGAAACATTTCTCTGGTTTTTGCCGATGAATTCTAGGCATTCCAGCTTGACGCGACGCTTGGAATCGAGAGCATGCGGAGGATGTGGGTGTTGAGAATGGCGTGAGCACCCTACCAGTACGCAAGGACTCATACGCGGCTTCTCACACAGCAGATCGGCATCGTGTTTGTACGCATTCCCGGCGTCTTCTGCGCTTCAAACGCAGCGCTTCTAGGGCGAGGTCGGGCGGCGGCGGCGCACAAGTCAAACAACACGACGGGGAGGGCAGTAAGGAGTGGGATGATAACAAAAATCGTATCGCAAACTGGGCGATGTACTGATCCGCAGGTGGGTCGCAATTTCAAGAGCCTAGCAATGGGCAGGCGGAGGGCAGCCTTCTCGCGCTGCGCAGCTGTCGCTTTCTTGTCAATACTACATTTCGGAATAGTAGGCTCGGGCCCCTTGAAATGGGCGAGCTCAATGGCGTCCAGACTTGGGTCAACAGCAAGATTAAAGAGTAACACGATAGACGCAGGGCCGCCACAGACACAGGCACGTGCGGACGAAGACGGGGCAAGTGCTGCCGCACGGACTTCGTACGCACACACCGCACACACAGGGCATTGGCGGCAGCTGCAGCAAATTGGAGATCCAGACGCTACCGAGGCTCCAGATCCAATGGTGACACACATGGAGCCCTCGTTAGGATCAGTCTACGGATCGACGACGTTGTCAATAATTGGCACCGACTTTGTCGATGTTGGCAACTACACACTAACCTTCTCAAGCCAAAAATTCATAAGAACGGCGACATTGTGGATGTTCGAAAGCGCGGAGGTTCTGGTTTTTCTGACACCGGTCTGGGGCGCCTCTCTGGAGGAGCTGTACGGCACGTTGCGAACAGACGTCTCTCTGTTTTCTCACCTTCAGCCAGTATACAAGTCAAACACTACCGCGCCCTTGCGATTCAATTATGAGCCTTCGTGGTCACCTGAAAGCTTTGGGCCGACACTGTCAGGATCCGTTTTGGGGGGGACTAGTCTATCGTTTATGGGCAATGGATTCAACCCAAATGACATCTTCTACTGCCGCTTCTCCTTAAGCGAAGGCTTCGATCTGCTGCACGAGGCGCAAGCCCGCGCCATTCCTTATTTCATCACCACAACTCCACTCCCATCTACGACAACAACACCGGTTATTACTAATACAGCAACACCAGCGCCAACCACGAGCACAACATCAGCTCCTACCTCAACCAACACAACATTGGCTTCTTCAGCCGCGACAATACCCCCCTCGTCAATTCCCTCACAGCCAGCTCCTGAATGGGATGGTTTGGCAGTGAAAAAATTCATGTGCGCAGCTCCCAGATGGGATTACATCGCACGCGTCGCAGCAGTACACATCTATCACGTGCCAAGTCAACTCACCTACATAGTGCAAGGCATTTTAAATAGAAGCATTACAGACTCAGACAGCACGTCATTTCAAGTGGCCGTGGCGCCTAGAGGCGAGGCCAATTTCTTCGAGTATCATGAGGTCTGGAGCCACCTAACACCTTTGTCGGGCGGCGCTGCTGGGGGGTATGCCGTCACGATCAATGGCCTCGGCTTCGATTCCGTGACTGAGATGGACGAGGTGGCATTTCAGGTGGATGCTGTGCACACCACTCAACGTGAATATGTCGTGACATTAAGCAACTCGAGCAGCCAGTTCATGACGGTGCCATGCCAAGTGCTTGACCGGCACAAGCTACGCTGCACACTGCCATCCTGGTCGTGGCAGGCAGCCATGGTTGGAATTGCAGTGCAGAAACGGTTTCTGCGATTGGAGGGGTATCTGCAAAGACAGATTGCTCGGCAGTTGCAAAGCTACGGGGGTGTCTCAAATTCAACTGTTGAAAACAGGCGCTTTAGTATCACGAGCGAACTCATTTCAATAGAGCCTAGCATCGGTGATAAGTTGGGTGGTTCTATTGTGACATTGCGAGGCCACGGTTTTGAGCAAGGTGCCAGTTACGTGTGCCGCTTCCACAGCCCCAGACCAAATGTTGCGGGACTCTACCTTGCTGCTACATTTGTTTCCTCTGAGTTGGTGCTATGTGCATCAACGTCTGTCTGGTCGTTTTTTGCATGGATACGCATGTTTGCCGAGTCAGCCCACGTCTTTTTACTTGATGGAGATGTGAGTGTGCTGTACAAGAAGTCTTCAAGCCTGCTATACAACACTAGCACCATACCTCCACCCCCATCACCCATGTTCAAATTTGTGTACATTAACAAGGCACCAACGTTCATGGGACGTAATTTGATTATGCCAGCGTACATGCGCAATTTCTCGTCAGTGTGGCTAGTGGGGGATGCTCAGGCGGGAATGTTTAACGGCTCTGCAGCGCCTGATGAGTCGAACCAGTCGCTGACGTTTGTCATTGCATATTCGCCCATGTCCTTCTTTCTCACACCGCCGCGTATTGAGGTTTCGAATCTCACGTTTCAACTCGCGGAAGGGGTTAGTGGGGTTGTGTCGGTGAGAGTGATGCTTAAAGACAATGGGGGTATCACCTACGGTGGCGTCAACTTTTCGGACACTCAGACCTACACCATTAATATTTTGCCAGTCAAGGAAAGCGCGACCTTTGTCATCCTACCCAACGTGACTGTAGAGGAGAACTCAGGGTTCAGTGAGATTTTGAACTGTATCAGCGGCATCTCGGCGGGCAGGTCGCTGGTGCAGGTGCCTACTTTCTCCATCATCATCCTGCAAGGCCCCCACATTTTCGAATTTGAACCCGGCATCTTTGTGAACGGCTCGTTGCTGTTTGCGCCGCGCAGCTTTGCCCACGGCTCGGTAACACTGCAAGTCACAGTGAGCCTCGTGGGCGATGCAGCCGAGGACGATGCGCCTGCCACAGCACACAACATTACAATTTTTGTGCTGCCCGTGAATCAGGCGCCGACATTGCTCATGACGACACGTACCTTGACTTTTAATGAGAGCCAGACTGCGAGGTTGCATGATGCTGTTGTGGCATACAACGTCACAAAAGGCTCGGTGCTGGATATGGAAAACTTTGAGGAGCTTCAGAATGTGTCCTTTTCTCTTGTTCAGACGCAAGGCAATGCATCTCTCTTTGGCTCATCGTCTGATTTCCGCGTCATGTACCGTTGCGATCCAGGGCAGGCTGGCAACGCAAGTAGTGACAGCAGTGGTGGCGAGCAAACCTCACTTGTGACTCTGTGTGAGAACGGCAAGGTGTACCTAGTGTTTGGCCTGGCGCCTTTTGTGTGGGGTTCTGCTCGATTCAATCTTACCTTGCAAGACAGTGGTGGTCGTGAGCGTGGTGGCTGGGATACAGCAGCTACAGAATCGTTTGACATTCAAGTTCTGCCGGTGAATTCAGCGCCGTCTTTTGACTTGTCTTCGCGCAACATCACTGTCTTAGAGTCGTTGGTGAGCATGAATACAAGCGTTGCTGATATTGCCATCAACATCTGGAAAGGACCTGTGGGCTACAGTGACGAAGACTGGCAGCTGCTGACGTTTGAGCTTCGTGTCCTCGACCAGGCCGTGTGCTACATAGAAGGGGAAGGCCTCTGCTCAAGTGCTCTCTTGCTTCCTCTCTGGCCTGCCTGGCTTGGTGATCTCGAGCAGGACAATGTGATACTCAATGTCACTGCAGCAAGCGCCACCCTGTCGGCGCATGCTGCAATGAGTCCCGGGGGGCTGCTGTCATTTCAGGCGCGGGCATTCGAGTATGGTAGTGTCAACTTGAGCGTGACACTGCACGATAATGGAGGACGACTGAGCGACGGGCTTGACAGATCAAGAGAAGAGTGGGTGCAAATCAATGTATTGCCTGTCAACAACCAGCCCGCATTCACCATGCCATCAACACTCTCTGTCAATGAAAATTCGGGCAACACGACGCGCGTGGCGTTTGTCTATAATATCTCGCGAGGTTCTCCTACTGGTAATGAGGACGCTCAAAATGTGACTTTTTCTGTGGTGTTGCTTACAGGCAACCAGTCACTCTTTGTTGCGCGCAGCTGGGTATGTGGCGGTGGTGACGGCAGTGTTGGTGACAGCGGTACTGAGCGGACCTCGCTTGTGGCCGTGTGCGAGGATGGGGAAGTGCAACTAGAAGTGGCGCCCTTGATGCATGGCACTGCGATTTTTTCGGTGGAGATGCAGGATTCTGGTGGGACAGCGCACGGGGGTGTGGACACGGCAGACATGCAAACTCTAACCATTGTTGTAAGCGCTGTCAACAATGCGCCCGAGTTTGATGCCAGTCACGTCACAGTATGGGAAAACTTTGACAATACATCGGGCAGCAAGACAGTGCCAAATTTTGCGTTCAACATCTCGGCAGGGTCTATGCTAGAAGGCAGGCAAGTGCTGAGCTTCCGTGTCGAGATTCAGCGGCACAGTGGGTGCCTCTTTGCTCGCACTGCAGATTTTGCAGAGACAGGCGCGCTTCCAGTGGTGTCTCAAGAGGGCCACCTTACCTTTGCACTCGCGGCCTATATGCACGGGTCTTGCGAGATGAATGTCACGCTCGTCGATGATGGAGGACGGGAGCGTAGAGGCATTGACACATCGCACACCAAAACGTTTACCGTGACTATTCTGTCGGTCAACAATGCGCCGTCATTCACTCTGGACAAGCAGCACATCCAGGTCAACGAGGGTGCTGGAAACGTAACGGTGGGGCAGGTGGTGTCGTCAATGTCTGCAGGCCCGCCGCGAGGGAATGAGACCAGCCAAATGCTCAGATTTTCAGTGGTGCTGGCATCGGGGGACGAGAGCATCTTTGTCATGCGCCCGTGGAGCTGCAACCTGCCCGATGCGGCAAGCACCTTTTCTTCCACGACTTCTGCGCCCCTCACTGCTGCTACACCGGCGCCAGCGGGCAACAGGTCCAACAGCTCCAACGCATCGCTGCCACAAGAAGCATTGGTGTGCTATGATGACGCGGCGCAAAGCTTGTTTGAGCATTCCAACCACCTGCCTGGTGACGGTCTTGATGTACGCTGGCTCTTGTGTCCAAATGGCGAGTTTGTGTTTGAACTGATGCCCTTTGCCAACGGAGTGGTCTCGTTTAATATCAGCCTGCGCGATGATGGCGGAGTTGAGCGCGGCGGTGTCGACACCTCGCTAACCCACCTCCTCTCTGTACAAGTGGACCCAGTTAATTCAAAGCCCTCCTTCTCTTTACAAACACAGGTGGAGGCGGTGGAGGACTCAGGCAATCAGTCTCGACTGCATGTTGCCACTCACATCCAACCAGGTGCCGTCGATGAAACTGACCAGAACGTGACGTTTTCAAGTGTGCTGGTCACTGGAAGCGGAGATCTGTTTGTGCCCCGTCGCTGGTTGTGCCCGGGTGCCTCGGCCTCGGATGTGCCATTGGTGACGCTCATTCTTATCTGTCCTCCTCACGGCCTGCTCCTATTTGAGTTGGCGCCAAACATGGTGGGTAGTGCCACTTTCAATGTCTCGTTGCAGGACTCGGGAGGCCGCGAGGGCGGTGGTATCGACACATCGTCGGTGCAGGTGCTCAACATCAGTGTAGCTTCTGTCAACGATGCGCCCTCGTTCAAACTTGTGCCCTTGATTCAGGTGTGGGAGAGCAGTGGGGAGCATGTGATACAAGTAGCTTTTGACTTATCATCAGGCACTTCAGAAGAAGGCATGCAGACCCTTTCCTTTGACCTGGCACATCACTCTGGCTCAACCTTTCTCTTTGTTTCCACCGGCGGTGGTAGCACCGGGGGCCAGGCAGCGCAGTGGTTTATGAATGCGAGTGGTGCGCTGACGTTTGCACTACAGCCATTTGCATCTGGCAATGCTACACTGGCTGTTACCTTACGTGACAGCGGAGGCAACGAGAACGGAGGTGAGAGTGTGTCAGCTACACTCCTCTTGCACATTCAAGTCCTTTCCAGAAACAACGCGCCCTCCTTCCAGCTGCAACGCAATGTGAGCCTTTTGGAAGACCAGACCAACATCTCCATCCCAAACTTTGTATATACCATCCTTCAAAATGGCGACAGCAATGCGCCAAAGGGCGATGAGAGTCAACAGCAAGTTACCTTGTTTGCATTTGTACAAGCTGGGTCACATCTACTGGAGCGATTATACAATGTGTCTGATATGTCTGATTATTTGCCTTTTGTACACGAGGGTGTAGGGGAGGGTGGGTTGGTGGACGTAGATGCAAATGGCACTCTTTCGATGAAGCTAGTAGCCAATCTGTCAGGCATGGTGCACGTGGGCATTGTTGCCCGGGACAACGGAGGCACACAGGGAGGCATGGGTGTGGACAGGTCTGAGATGAAATATGCCTTTCTCTCTGTGGGTCCTGTCAACGATGTGCCATCCTTCCACCTCTTTCAGGGCGACTGCTTCAGGCAACTGTCGACATGTTCAGACACATTGCCGACCATTATGATGATGCGCAACAGCTTTTTGGGTGGCAACGCCTACGTAGCTCGGCAGTTTGTGCAACAAGTGTCTGTCGGGCCCCCTGACGAGGCGCTCCAGATGTACACGTTTCATGTGCGTAAGGTGCAAGGTGATAACATCTTGTCAACCGATCCCAGTCTGGATGCGGCTGGCAATCTGATAGGCACGCAACTGAAAGATGCTGCGGGCACAGCTATATACAAAATGAGCGTCACAGACTCGGGTGGAGAGGAGTCTGGAGGCCTCGACACCTCCTTGGAACAATCCTTTCGCTTTATCACCATAGGTGGTTCAGTGCAGCAAGAAGTGACATTGAATGTGTCGCTCGCGAGTCTGGACAAAGAAGCCTTCCACACGGCAATTGCTCTCAAAATCGGCTATCCCCGCGACCTGATCGCGCTTACCTTTTCCGAGGTACCCAGCAGCAGCAGGCGCTTGTTGTCGGTGTACGTGACAGTGACGCTGTTTGCGGCGACGAGCGACGCAAAGCACTTAGCAACCATAGCCTCCAATCTCGGTGCACTAGTTAACCTCACCGGCGTGACCTCCTTGCAGGCAGTGCGCGTGGTACAACTCAACACAAACTCCAGCTATGCCTTTTCGGTAGCGGACAATGAGATCTTGGTGAATGAAGACTCAGGCCTCTACGGCCAGCAGCTCTTTGTGCGCAATGTGTCGGCAGCGGATGTGGCACAGATCGTGGCGGGCGGAAAACAGGTGGTGTATTTTGATGTGCAATTTGTGAGCGGGTCTGAAGAAACGACAGGTTCCACGGATGCACAGGCCCTCTTTCTGTCTACCCCTGCCATTGAGTGGCTGCCGTGTGAGGGCGATCGGCAGTGTGGAGGCACTCTGACGTTTGCACTTCGTCCCAATACCTTTGGCACGGCGCACCTGATCATCTACATGCGTGGTGCGGGCATTGCTCGCGCCTTTTCGATCAGAGTGGCAGGTGTGAATGACAGACCTTCCTTCCGTCTTGTCAAGCCCCACATCCTGCTGCAACAATCCCTTCTCATGTCCTCGCTGTCCATTACTGTGCCTGGTCTTGTGGCGAATGTGACAGCAGGTGCAGGAGAAGATACCTTGCAAACTGTTGCCTTGAATGTCACAGTGGTATCAACCACTTGGCCTCTCAACTGGCCTGCGTCTGCCCCAACCTTGGGTGGTGGCAGTGTGTCGTTGATGTCCTCGTCAGCAGCGGCTGGATCGACGATGCATGATACCACGTTGGCCGTCTGGTTCCACTCTTTCACTATTGATCCACTCAATGGAACCTTGACGGTGGTGCTCAAGGCAGACGTCTTCGGAAATGTCACTGTGTCATTGGAGGCGGTCGACAACCTGGGCACCGTGTCCAACGCCTCTACCCTTGTCATTGAAATCGAGTATGTCAATCAGGCGCCGACATTCAGGCTAGCTACCACTCATGTATCAGTTCTTGAGGACTGTGCACCGGGCACAATCACTGGCCATTGCAACAACCTTTCCTTTACCTATGCGAATTTCGGCTTGGACATGTTTGCAGGGCGTAAGAATGAAGAGGCACAGGGGTTGTCTTTCGACACCTCAATGCTTGGCTGTCAAGTGCCGTGGCGTGCTGGAGGCAGCTGGCAGAATGGGTCGCTCTCGGCGCTTGTAAGCCGTGGATGCCCGAGCGATACAACATTTCCTGGCATAGACGCAGGGTTTGAGCTTCTTTTGAGCACTCCGCTTGTCATTTGGCCCAATGGTACCATGACAGTATCCCTCGTGGGTGATCGGCACGGCGCAGTGCAGGTGGCCATTACGCTGTCTGATAATGGAGGGACCGAACGAGGTGGTCTAGATCGCTTCACTCTTGACTTTCTCTTGGATGTAGTGAGTGTAAACGACGCTCCTTCTGCCACCTTGAACCCCATCTTGCTCAACATGAGTGTGAATGAAGGATGTAGCAACTATGCGGCACAGCGACCTTATGCGCATGGATGCACCTGGGTACAAGATGCCCACCTGTGTGGCGGGTGGCGAGGAGCCTCCTTTTCGGGATGCTGGTTTCCCCTATATGAGTGTGCCTACTCTCCTACCTTGCATCAGAAATCGATTGGCAGAGATAGTATGGATAAGTCCTCCTGCCCTGCTTCCTGCAACTCCACCGTGGAGGGAGAGGTGGTATTTGACGGCGGAAACATGCAGATATTGATCATGAACCAGGTCGCCTTCAAAATGGCAGTGGTTGAGGCATTCAAGCCCCTCCAACTCCTCATTCATCAAGTCGCCATTTTGTCGATTTCGAATATAACGCTTCCGTATGCGCAGCAAGCCACGCGGTCCCTAGTGAGTGAGCACTCTAAGACAGGTCTGCGAGCTGTCTTTTCAATTGACAATCTTGACACTGACAAGGCAAATGGTAGGGGTAGTGGTCAAAGCCTGTGTGGGCACCGCTGTCTCACCGTGCCCAACAACGTTTCTGGTGGAGATGGGAATGGTAGCAGCAGTGGTGACAGCAGCGGCGGTGACGACGCGTGTGCTTGCATGCTTGCTGCGTGTCTGGAGAGCTGTGTGGCCGAATCACTTCGGCTCTTTTTAGAGGCAGCGCACAATTCAAGCATTTTTCCAAGTGTGGGAGTGTCACGTTTGCAAGTGCGGCCTCGCTCTGGTGCCTTGAGTCAGGCGCCTGCCACATGTGTTGACCCACCCCCCCCGCCTCGCGTGCAATGTCAGGATGGCAAGTATGTGCTAGAGGGACAGGTAAATGCTATCAATGCGGGGGCCTGGGGTGAAGAGGACCAGGTCATCTGGTTCACTGTCCATCAAACTGCGGGTGGTGCGATTGGGGAGGTGCAGGTTGCTTTACCTTTCGACAATGTGACTAGCCAGGCGCTCGTCATGTTTCAGCCAACGCCTGGCCTCTACGGACTCATTTCATTTAGTGTCACCATTCATGACTCTGGTGGCACGACGCATGGAGGCATCGACACAAGCCTCTATCCCAACGTCGTCAACATCCACGTAAAGGGCTATAATCGACAGCCGTCCTTTGAAATGATACCCGTCTTGTTTGTGGTGCAGGACTCGAGCTGCGTGCAGATTGCAAATGGTGCTCCCTGTGCTGCAACCTGCCAGCACGGGAAAGCGTTGTGTCAAGGCGGTTCTTTGTCTGGCAGCCTCTGCAACCTGCACCACCAGTGTCCGGGCAAGTGTGCCTCTGGCAATCTCATTGCTGTGTCAGTCTCGTGCACTGGTTCATGCTCGTGCGACCAAGTGGGTAACGGACTGTGCAGCGCCCAAGGCCTCTGCTCCTGTAGGCCCCCCAATTCTGGTGCTGTTTGCTATGGCTCTTCCGAGTGCACCGGCGGCGGACAGTGTGACGCGCAAGGCACTTGCACATATCCCTCTGATACTGCCGCCGCCTGTGTCAGTAGCTCGCAGTGCGACAATCAAGGAGTGTGTGTCTTGAGCGCTCCAGGTTCTGGGCGGCATGAAAGGTATTCGATCGTCTACAATGTCACGGCTGGATCACCTTTAGAAGACGCCTTTCAGACCCTTTCCTACATTGTGGTGCCTCAGGACGAAAGAGAGGCTCGCAAACTCTTTGTGGAGTTGCCCACTATGCGCAGCGATGGCTCCCTTGTCTTCAACCTCACGGAGGGGTCATTTGGAAGACATTTGTTTAGTGTGCATCTCACAGACGACAGCGGCGATCTCCAGACCATGCGTTCTGAGACACGGCCGTTGACGATAGTGGTGAACCCCACAAATGCCCTGCCAGACTTTAGCGTTCCTGACTCCATCACAGTCTTCGAAGATAGTGACGCGTATGACGCAGTGATTGCGCTTGACATCTTCTCCCCAAACGCGGCTGACGTCGCGAGTATGGCAGTGCACTTTGAGGTCACGACAGACGAGGCGCGGCTTTTTGTGCAAGACAAGGCGGTTGGGTCGCCCAATGCCTCTCTGTCGACTGGACTACCTCAGTTGGACAAGATGGGTAGGTTCAAGTTCCGACTAGCTCCACACATGTTTGGTGAAACGCGCCTTGTGATTACAATGATAGATTCCTCGCGCCTTGAGGCTGGTGAGGTGCGCAGAAGCAAGCAACTCCTCCTCACTATCCAGCCTGTTAACAATGCACCAACGTTTGGCGTGGCACAAAAGATCATGTCCTTTCCTGTCAACAGTCCGCGGCAACGACTAGTCGTGATGGGTAATATCACTTTGGGTCCAGCCAACGAAGTTTGCAATCACACTGCAGCATCGTTGGGATGCCAGCAGCAACACGGAAGCTTTATTGTCGAGGATTTGAGCAATCCATTCCTGTTCTTGGAGTTTCCAGCAATAGACGCCGAGACCGGAGAACTGGTCTTCCGCCTCGCGCCCGACACCTCTGGCGTCTCCACTGTGACGGTGCGGTTGGTGGATGATGGCCTGCTGAATGACGACCTGTCACATGCTGCATGTGTCGAGTATTCCAAAACTGCTTTTTTTACAAAGCTAACGGGCGACGCGGCGGAATATCGCAGCAACGGCGCTAACGTCAACTGCCTCCGTTCTTCTGGACGGTTCCGCGGTGGTAACACTTCTCAAGTTGTCACACTCCTTATTCAGGCGCTTCAAGGACCGCCGGTGCAACAAGTACGCCTGCTCTATTCTGTCAACTTAACCTCTGTGCCTGAGCTCAATAAAGTGGAGTGCCCGGCTCTCACGACACCCTATCCAACTCTCCTGCACCACTCAGTCGTCACAGACCATCTAGGCCTGGTGGATCAGTCAGCATTGCACGCTGCACTCGGTAGAGGGGGACTTCTCTGCTCCATGCTGCCGGGAGCCACCTACGACTTGGGCCAAGGCGTTGATAAGCCCAACGCGCTTGTTCTCTTGGCGCTCAATCAGGGTGACACCTCAATCTCATCATTTGCCGTGATTGTTCGCGAAGGCACCTACATTCCTGCATCTGTAGCGGTCTTTCGTCGTCCTGTTGACAAGCATCTGACAATGAATTCGACACAGGCCTCAGTGGCAGCAGCATCACTAAAGTTTTTAGATCGTCGACAGTCGTTTCGACGCATGACTGCAGGCCTTGAGTATTCGACGGCTCTTTCCACCTCGCCTGATGGCCTGCATGTCTACGCGGTAGAGGGCGAGACGGACTCGATCTCAGTGTGGAACATTCACAAAGAGCCTAGGCCAGAGTGGCATTACCAAGACTTGCACCAAGACTTGCAGCAACACTTGCATGCCAACTCCACTGCGTCAACTAGGGAGCTGAAGCCCGAGTTTGCAGACAAGGAGTTACTGTTGAAGGGTTGGCCTGACGAGTCGAGGCTCTCGTTTGTCGAGCGCCGTGCCCACACTGACCGCCGCCTTCGCTTGCGTGGTGTGCACACAGAAGAAGCTCTGACGTTGGATCGGGTAGCTCGTCAAGTCTACACACCAGATATGCCCTGTGCTCTTGAGCCCTTTGAAAACTCACCACCAGGTGGCGACGTGGGCAATCTGCAACTACTAGCTATGGCTGGGGGATGCCAGGATCCTGCGCTCGACCACCTCCTCTTGGCAAATCATACAGTCACGTACATGCCCTCAACTACTGAGCTCAAAGTGTTGGGACGGTGGATCTTTTCGTCTGCTAGTCTGTATGGCAACCACTCTGTCAGCCCTCATGCCCTGTCACCATTTGGTTCACTAGAGTGGGCTGACTATTACGCACCCGACGCAAAGCCCACGCAGTGGCAGTGCAACTTTTATGAGTGCCAGTCTGCTTTTGAGGCTACTGGCAATGTCACATGCACACCAGGTCGTGGATGCAGATACACGCGAGGCAGTGTGCAGACGCCTGACTGCAAAGAACCGGCCACTGACCTCAGCATTTACCCCGCGACTATTGGCAACAGTGCTAGTGGAGGAGGGTTGGGCGCTCTGGTCTTGACGGGCCCCAAGTGCCGATCGCATGCTACAGCTCACGACTGGCTACTCGCCCCTACCCCTGGGTACAGCCTCATCAACTTCTTAGTCAATGACGGTAAGCACGAAGCACTACAGTTTGATGGCCTCATGAACTCAGGCTTGTTTCTCACGAATGACCTGGAGACTCTTGTCAGCAAGGATCCTGGCTTGTCGAAGCTGCCAACTCACGCGATAACGATTGAGGCGTGGGTCACGGTCGACTCACACGAACCCATGACTGCATCCATCATGTCAGCCGCTGTGTCAGCGCCCGGGTGTGCCAAGGGATGGTTCCTTTTCTATGAATTATCTGGCGCACAGGGAGCGATGGCACTAAAGTTCGTGTTTGAGATCTCGCTGGAGGCGAATGACCTCACCGGCCTCGGTATCATGAAGCGCATCCAACTTCTTGTGCCCTTGCCTGACGAGCTAGCGGGTTGCTGTGACGTTATGGGCCTTTTCGGCACACAGTGTAACTGCTTTGCAGGACAGTGGTTCCAGGTGGTGGCTTCATACGACACAGTGGGCTTGTACCTACAAGTCTCTTTTGTGCATGACACGCAAGATGCCACCAAGAGCATCGTCGAGCGAACAAGTATGGAGGCGTGTACCAGTCCACCCTGCGGCGCTATTGTCTACCCGACTTCGTACCACCCCTTTGAAGGTGAGCCAACCGCCGACTGCAACTTTTACGGGCCTGTGCCAGTGGTGGTGGGCAACTACACGGGCCGGCAACGCGGCAACTCGAAGAAGGCTAGCTCCCATGTCGGCTTGATCAAAGAGATTGCCCTTTACGCTGGTGCTATGGGCAAGGAGCAGGCGGATAGACACTTTGAGGCACAGATTGACTTGGTTTTGTCACGCCCTCACTGGCAGCGCTACTGGGGCAAAGCACACGGCATTTCGCCCTCAATTGATTTGATGAATGCTCAAGATTCTGGCACGATAGATGCGCCCAATGTCACAGTGCACGGCCTCTTTCTCACATCGAAAGAATGTGGGATTGACAATGTCGAATGTCGCAAGGCCTCCCGCACCTACCGCTGCCGCTGGTCGAGCCCAGTGCCTCTAGGGACAAACATTACTTTTGCACCGCGCCCGTTGAGGCTGCCAACGATGGAAACCGAGGCGTATGCTATTCCATATAACTGCTCCTACTCTATTGGCCGCGGTGACTGTTCTTCTGATACCACCCAGTGTGATATGGCCACCTGCCTTGATGTGCCAAACTCCAAGGGTATGACGGCTGATAGCATCTCGCTCACCTGCCCTACCCCCTATTGGCCCGACGGCATGCAAGGTCTCATCCTCACCATTGCTGAAGGCTATTTGAACCCCGATGTGGGGACGGTTGAAGCATGGTCCACACTCTGGCAGAAGGCGTGCGTTTCCTTCAACTGTGGCTACACTTTCTACCGGACTCGGCTGCTGCACGGCACAGCCCATTCGTGGATGTTTGCCTCGCTCCCAAACCTCTCCAATCCTGCTGCTGCCACCCCCTGCGGCATTTCTAACAGCAGGGCTGACTCTAAAAGGGCGTGCGGTGCGGGTGCCTTGGTGCTGTCACCTGCTGTGCATGGCACCATTACCCACTTCACCATAGCAGCAAGCACTACAGTGTGGACTTTCGATTTGAGCGAGTCAGGATCCTGGAGAGGAG